>Ga0156016_134_pt4 | contig 20782 bp, 20 predicted proteins | sample RifCSPlowO2_02_FD_107670 | JGI IMG/M metagenome (GOLD analysis project Ga0156016, IMG submission 107670) | Acidobacteria bacterium RIFCSPLOWO2_02_FULL_64_15 | reverse complement strand
GGTGCTCGGCCGACAAACAGCCTGTCACGGGGCGCGGCCTCCGCGCCCGGCGGGGCGGCCCCGTTCGCGGCCACCCGCGAGGCAAGTTCACTCGGCAACGTCCTCTTCGGCTGTTGACACGATCATCGGTCGTTCAATGTCCCGGCAGCTCGTGGAGCGAGGCAGACTTCAGACTTGAGACTTTCGAAGTTCGGCGCTCTAGTGTCGCGCGCCAAACTCTTTCATGGGCGGCCGCGCGTAGTGGTGCTCGATCGCAGCCACATCAAGATCCATGGTGTCCAGATCGGCGATCGTCAGCAGGGGGAAGGGCGAGAGCGCCGGGACATCGACCGTCTTGAAATACGCGCCGCAGCCGCCACAGATCTCGACGCGGCGGTCTTTTCGCTCCTCATCCGGAGCGGCGGTGACGAACGGTTCGCCGCTCTCGCCGCAGTACACGCACGCGTAGGTCGCGAGCTCCCATCCAGCCGCGCAGAACGAACACCGCAGGACGCGATGGCCGTCGACAACTTCAGCCAGCGCGGGCCACGATCCGCAGGCCGGGCAGTAGCCATGGGGCCACGCCGCGAGCGCGTCGGCCAGGGGCGCCGCCGGCGTATTCGCAAGCAGCATCCGCTGAAGCGTGTGGGCCACCGGTCCCACCGCGAGCTCGGCCGCAAGCCAGACGAGATCGGGCGCCAGCCCTCGATGCGCGGCGCCCGTGCGGATGGCGTGCTGGTCGCGCGCGAGCGATGCTGTCAAGAGCGAGCCCGCATCGAGCGTTCCACCCTCGATCGCGGCCTTGATGTGTGCAGCCGCTTCACCCGCGCCGCCCGCCGCGAGCTCATCGCACAGGCGGAGGAGTGTGGCTTGGAGTATCTGGACAGGCAGAGGAATCGGCTCGCCCGCAAGCGCAGGTACGCCCCGCGCCAGCTTGGCCACGAGATATTTCGGCGGCAGCGACAATCGAGGCCGGCGGCCGCTTTCGACGGTGTGGGCCAGATCGATGACGAGCGCGAGCAGGCGGCGCTGCAGGTCGATGGCCGGCAGAAGATCTGGCCGGCGGGCAGCCACGGCGTCGGCGCGGGCGGCGGCCGACTCGAGCAGCGCCTCCCTGGAAGGCTGGTCGACGACGACATACGGCATAGTGTTGCAGCGGCAGACCTTAGTGCTGGGTGTCACACGGTGTGAACCGGTCGCCCAGTATACCAACCGGGGTTCGCTGCTATAATGAGGGCCGTTCCAAAGGAGTCTAGCGAGGCATCCATGATTAATGTGTCCGAAACGGCGGCGGCCAAAATCAGCGAGTTATTGGTTGAAGAAAATAAGGGCGGCAGCGGTCTGCGTGTATTCGTTCAAGGTGGCGGCTGCTCCGGGTTCCAGTACGGACTGATGATCGAAGAGAACGGCCAGGGCGCGGGCGACCAGGTGTTCGAGTCGAACGGCGTCAAGCTATTTGTCGACCCCATCAGCATTCGTTACCTGACCGACGCCGAAGTGGACTTCATCGACACGATGACCGGCGGCGGCTTCACGATCAAGAATCCGAGCGCCAAGTCAACCTGCGGTTGCGGGCAGTCGTTCTCGGTCGACTAAAACGCGCGCGTTGCGACAGTAACGCGCCGGTGAGTCTCAAGTCTGAAGTCTCGAATTGCCCCGACGTGGGAACGAGGCAGACTTGAGACTCGAGACTTGAGACTGGGTTAGCCGCGTGGATGCACCTCTTCCCGATCTCTCCAATCTGCACCCCGTCGGCGGCAAGCGTTCGAGCAAGCGCGACCGCATTCTGAACCTCTTCCTGCGCCAGGAGGGGCACCTCAGCGCGGACGACCTGTTCGACCTGGTGCGCCGCGTGGATCCGGGCATCGGCCGCGCCACCGTGTACCGCACGCTGCAGTGGATGGTCGAGGCGGGCATCGCGCGCAAGGTCGACTTCGGGGAGGGGCGATCGCGATTCGAGCCGGCGTACAGACATCCGCGGCACTTTCACCTCATCTGCACCAAGTGCCACCAGTCCTCGGAGTTTCTGAGCTCCGACGTCGAATCATTGATGGAAGAAGTGGCGGCCAGCCGCGGCTTCACCGCCGCGCAGGCCGTGGTCCAGATCTACGGCACCTGCGACGACTGCCGGACCGGGCACAAGTCGCCGCCGGTGGACGGGGCGACGACCAAGCTGGTGTTCGCGCGCGACGCGCTCCGCATGGCGATCGCGACCGAGCGGAGCGGCCTGGAGTTCTACACGCGAGCGGCCACGCTCGCGGGCGATTCGCGCGGGCGTTCCATGTTCAAGCGGCTGGCGGAGGAAGAGGGTCACCACCTCAGCCAGCTCGAGCAGCGCTACCGCGACCTGGCCGCCAAGGATCCCCACCTCGAAACGCGGCCGACCTTTCTGTTTTTCAAGGGCGCCGCGAACGGCCTGTTCGATGCCGGCGCCGAGCGGCTGCGCCACGGCGTCAACGACGAGCAGGCGCTGCTCATTGGCATCAAGTGCGAGCGCGGATCGCATCAGTTCTTCAAGCGGTACGGCGAGCGGTTCGAGGAGTCGGAGGGCCGGCAGGTGTTCCTCGAATTTGCCGACGAAGAGCGTGCACACCTCAACCTGCTCATGAAGGAGTACCGATCGCTGCGTCAGCGGCAGGGGCGCCGGCGGACTCGCAAAGGCGTCGGCGCGGCCAAACTGACGCATTGATCGACCTTCACACCCACACCACCGAGTCCGACGGCCGATGCAGCCCTCGCGAGCTGGTCGCGTGCGCCGCGCTTGAGGGCGTCACCGTGCTGGCCGTCACCGATCACGACACGGTGGCCGGATGCGAGGCGACGGGCGGCGAGTGCGCGGCCGCACGCATCGAGTTCGTCCCCGGCATCGAGGTCACGGCGGTCCGTCGCGGTACCGACGTGCACGTGCTTGGATATTTCGTCGACGTGGCGTCGCACGCCCTCCAGACGTTTCTGGTAGAGCAGCGGCGTCGGCGGGTCGATCGCGTGCACCAGATCGTCGACCGACTGAAGACCCTCGGCATCTCTCTCGATGTGGACGCGATCGTACGGCCGGCGGTCGAGCATCCACGCAAGTCTGCCGGCCGGCCGTGGATCGCGCGCGCGCTGGTCGCCGAGGGTCACGCGGCGACCACCGACGAGGCATTCGAGCGCTGGCTCGGGCGCGGCAAGCCGGCGTTCGTGCCGCGGCTGGGCACGCCGCCCGAAGAAGTCATCGTGCGGATCCACGAGGCGGGAGGCCTCGCCTCGCTCGCGCATCCCGCGCTCATCGGCGACGACGGCTGGATTCTCACATTGGTGCGCGCCGGCCTCGATGCGATCGAGGCGTACCACAGCAAGCACGATATCGAAGCGACCGAACGGTATCTCGCGATGGCCGCCGCCCTTGGCGTCGCCGTCTCTGGCGGCTCCGATTTCCATGGCGACCAGGCCCACGGAGCCCTGACGCCGGGCAGCGTCTCCCTCCCGCGCGAGGCGTACGAACGGCTCGTCCGGCTAAAGCCGGACACTACAACAATAAAGCCGGACACGACGACATAAAGCCGGACACGACGACAAATCAGATGTAGTGTCCGCCTTCAGGCGGACCCGTACCGCGGACCTTCACGGGTGGTTTATCATGGCTTCCTGGCTCAAGCGCTCCTGACCGCCGTCGCCGTCGCCATTCTGGGCCTCGTCAGTGCCGCCGTGTTCGGCATCAGCGGAACGGACGTCTTGCGCCACATCTCGTTCGGGATCTTCTCAACGCTGGTGACGCTGCTCGCACACTCGATGATGATGTTTTATCTCATCGGCAAGGGGAAGGCGGTCAAGGACGCGATGGCGGAGGGCGGCCTCTCGGGCGACCACTACCGCCGGATCGCGGCCACCCGCAAGCCGGTGTTCTCTGTCGGGACGCTCGCGATGGCGGTGACCATGGTGGCCGCCATTCTCGGCGCCAGCGTCGACACGGGCGTCCTGCCGCCGATGGTGCACGCCACGCTCGCCTATGGTGCGATCGCCTGTAACCTGGCCGCCCTCAAGATCGAAATCGCCGCCCTGACCGCGTCGTCGCGAATCGTTGATGAGGTCAACCGGCTGCTCGCGTAAGATGTACCCTTCACCTTGGGGCGCTCGCGCCCGGGGAGACTCAAGATGCCGAGTGGCACGATCAAGCGACTGGTTCGCGACAGAGGCTTCGGATTCATCCGCGACGAGGGCGGCCAGGAGTGGTTCTTCCACCGCAGTTCGGTCGAGGGCAACTTCGATCAGTTGAGCGAAGGCCAGCGCGTCAGCTTCGAGGAAGAGCAGTCGGCCAAAGGGCCGCGCGCCGGCCGCGTCCGCAGCGAGAGCTGATCTGAAGACCAGGACAGCAGGCCTGGCCAAGGTCGTCCTCTTCGACATCGACGGCACTCTTGTACTGACAGGCCGCGCCGGGGCGCGCGCCTTCTTGCGCGCCTTCGAGGAACTGTTCGCCATCCCCGAGCCGCTGGATAACTTCTCCATGGCTGGCCGTACCGACCCGTGGGTGCTGGCCACGCTCGCGTCGGCCAACGGCGTGCCGCCCGATGCGCCGGAGCTCTCCAGGTTTCATGATGTCTACCTGAAGCACCTCGAGACGGAAATCGAAAAGCCCGGTCCGAGCAAGGGGCTCATGCCCGGCGTGCGACCCCTGCTCGACACGCTGGTAGAGCGAGGAGACGTGCATCTGGCGCTTCTGACCGGCAACTACGAGCGCGCGGCACGCGTCAAGCTCGAGTACTTTGACCTCTGGCGTTACTTTCGCGGCGGCGCCTTCGGTGACGCGGCGCTCGATCGAAACGGTCTGGTGCCCAAGGCGCTGGCATCGGTTTCGGCACTGGGTGGACCCTCGATCGAGCCCCCTGACGCCATCGTCGTCGGTGACACCCCGCTCGATGTCGCCTGTGCCCGGACGGTGGGCGCACGTTCGGTCGCGGTGGCGACGGGCGGCTACGACGTGTCGTCGCTCGGCGAGGCCGGCGCCGACATCGTGCTGGCGGACCTCAGCGATATCGCGGCGGTCTTGCGGGCCTTACGAATCGAGAATTGATGATTGTTGATTGCTGATTGCGGCTAGCTCTCGATGAGTCTGACGTCGCCCGCCCGCGGGCCCTTTTGGGATTCTTCGACCGTGAATTCCACGCGCTGGCCTTCACGCAACAGCTCGAAGACCTGCTGACGGACCGAGCTGCGGTGGAAGAAGTACTCGGTGCCGCCTTCGTCGCGGACAAATCCGAAGCCTTTGTCGATGAGGAGTCGAGCGATCGTTCCAGTTGGCATACGCAAGCTCAGACAGAAAATTTTCGCCAGTCTAGGCAGGTTCAAGCCGGAAGTCAAGCTGAGGCCTACCTCTAGCAGAATCGAGGACGGCTCCGACACCTGCCACGTTTCGACGTCGTCCTCCTCATCGAGATCCTCATCGTCATCCTCTTCCTCTTTATCATCGCCATCCTCGGCGGGACTGTCGTCCTCATCCTCGAAGTCATCGTCGTCATCGAGGTCGTCATTGAGATCGTCCTGGAGGCGGAAGAGGGTCATACGGCGGCCGGCTTGGCCTTTTCGCGGTTGGGCGGCGGGTAGGTGGACCAGAAGTGACGGCCGCAGCTGTTGCAGACCCAGAATTGATCGGGTTGCCAGGGCATGCCGGGCCCAGGATCGCGCATTTCCATCTCGGCGCCGCAGCGCTGACACCGGATGTGAAGGTCGACGTCACTCATGAACGCGATTCTAGCATTGCTGCCATCCTGCCATTCTGCAATTGCTATGATTCGTTCGTGATTCCAGCGATTGTCCTTGCGGCTGGCAAGTCGACGCGCATGGGCAGACCGAAGGCCAACCTCCCGCTCGATCCGAACCGGGCGGCGGCCGAGAGCCGCGAGACGTTCCTCACACGAGTCGTCCGGACGTTTCTCGATGCGGGCATCGACGATGTCGTGGTCGTTGTCGGGCATGAGGCCGCGGCAGTGGTCGGCGATTTCGCCGGTAGTGGCCTGCCCGCGCGACTTGTCGAGAACGCCGACTACGAAACTGGACAGTTGTCGTCGCTGCTTGCAGGTCTCCGCGTGGTCGATCGTCCGGGCGTTGTCGCGACCCTCGTGACGCTCGTGGATGTCCCGCTCGTCAGCGCGGCAACCGTTCGAGCGGTCGTCGATCGTTACCGGCAGACACACGCTCTGGTCGTGAGGCCAACGCGCGGCGTGCAGCACGGCCACCCGCTGCTCATCGATCGTGCGCTGTTCGATCTTCTGCGACAGGCGAATCCCACCACGGGCGCCAAGCCGGTGGTACGAGCGCACTCGACTCGCGACGGTGACATCGAAATCGATGACACGGGCGCCTTTACCGACATCGACACTCCCGCCGATTACGAAGAGCTTGTCCAGGGCCTTCGACGTTCATAGAATGCGAGAAGCACCCTGGAGAGTTCCTGTAGAGTGGCGCGGATGAAACCCGCCCCCATCGTCATCGCCGCAGCCTTCGCCGTATGGGTCGTGTGTTCACCGGTGGCAGCCCAACCAGCCGCGTCGCCATCAGGTGGGAACGCGACGGTTGCCCCGATGCCCCAGACCGTCGTGGCACGCGACGCCGAGGGGCGCCTCACCCTCCGGGCCGTTCGTATCGCTGACGCGCTCAGAATCGACGGCAGGCTCGACGAGCCCTCGTATGAACTGGTCGAGGCCATCGGCGGCTTCGTCCAGCAGGAGCCGGCCGATGGCGAGCCGACGACCGAGAAGACCGAGGCGTGGATCTTCTTCGACAACGCCAACGTGTACATCTCGGCGCGCCTCTGGGACAGCCATCCCGAGCGCATGATCGCCAACGAGATGCGCCACGATTCGAGCAATCTCATCAACAACGAGCAGCTCACCATCGTCATCGACACCTTTCACGATCGCCGGAACGGCTTCCTGTTCCTGGTCAACGCGCTCGGCGGCATGCTGGAGGAAGCCTTCGTTGATGAACGCAGTCCCAGCCGCGACTGGAACACCGTGTGGAGCGCAAAGACCGGCCGGTTCGACCAGGGCTGGACCCTCGAGATCGCGATCCCGTTCAAGTCGCTGCGATACCAGCCCGGCACCGAGCAGGTGTGGGGCATCAACATGAACCGCATCATCCGGTGGAAGAACGAGCGCACCTTCCTTGCACCCATTCCCCGCTCGAGCGCCCAGGCGGGCGTCTTCAAAGTGTCCTCGGCGGCGACGCTCGTGGGAATAGAGGCGCCTCCATCAGCCAAGCATTTGGAGCTCAAGCCGTATGCCATCGGCAAGCTCACGACCGACCGCAACGCGCAGCCGATCCTCACGAACGACCCGACGGGTAATATCGGTTTCGACGCCAAGTACGGCGTGACGCGGGGCCTGACCGCCGACCTGACGGTTCGCACCGATTTCGCGCAGGTGGAAGAGGACACTCAGCAGGTGAACCTCAGTCGTTTCGACCTGTTCTTTCCCGAGAAGCGCGAGTTCTTCCTCGAGGGCCAGGGCATTTTCAACTTTGGCGGGCAGACGACGGGCGGGGGAGGCGACACGCCAACCCTTTTCTTCAGCCGGCAGGTCGGGATCGCCCGGGGACGGCCCGTGCCCATCCTCGCGGGCGGCCGACTGACGGGCAAGGCCGGCGCCTACAGCGTTGGCGTTGTCAACATTCAGACCGACGACGAGCCGCTGTCGGCCGCGCGGGCCACCAATTTCACCGCCGTCAGACTGAGGCGAGATGTGCTGCGCCGCAGTGCGATTGGCGCGCTCTTTACGGGACGATCCATTTCCACGCTCGCAGACGGCTCCAACGAGGCCGTTGGGATCGATGGCAACTTCGCGTTTTACCAGAATGTCCGCATCAACACCTATCTCGCGCGGACCTGGACGCCGGGGCGCCATGGCAACGACCTCAGCTATCGCGGCCAGTTCGACTACGCCGGCGATCGCTACGGCTTGCAGGCCGAACGGCTCGCGGTCGGCGAGCATTTCAACCCGGAGGTCGGATTTGTCCGGCGTCTGAATTTCGAGAAACACTTCCTCAGTCTGCGCTTCAGCCCGAGGCCCAAGTCGGGATCGATGATGTCGATCCGAAGGTTCAGTTACGAGGCTCGTTTCGCGTACCTGACCACCGGAACGACCAGCCGGCTCGAGTCGCGGGACGCAGGCGCCGCCTTCCGCATCGAGTTCCAGAACAGCGATCGGCTCAACGTCGATTACGCGCGCCTGTACGACGTGCCCCAGCGGTCGTTTCGGGTCGGAAACGTGACGATTCCAGTGGGCACGTACGCCTATCAGCAAGTGGCGGCCAGCTATCAGTTGGGCCAACAGCGGAAGGTGGCGGGCACGCTGACGCTTCTGCGAGGGACCTATTACGGCGGCGATCAGACAGGCGCATCCTATGCAGGTCGCGTGGAGGTGACTCGGCAGGTGGCGCTCGAGCCGACCGTCTCGGTCAACTGGTTCAATTACCCGCAGAACCCACAAGGACCCTTCACGACCCGGCTGGTCGGTACGCGCGCGACGCTGACGATCACCCCGCGGATGTTCATTGCCACGCTGCTGCAGTACAACTCGACGACGAGCGCCTTCACGAACAACCTCCGCTTTCGATGGGAGTACCAACCAGGCAGCGAACTGTTTATCGTGTACACGGAAGGTCGCGACACGCGACCGGCAGGATTCCCGGTTCTGGACAACCGTGGCTTGGCCGTCAAGATCAATCGCTTGATCCGGATGTGATCAGGAATCTGTAGTGTCCGCCTTCAGGCGGACCTTGATCAGCGCGCCAGCAAGACCACCGTGCTCCGGGCGTTGACGATGTAGTGATCGGACGGCTCGACGGGCACCTCCCGATCGGGCTCGGCGAAGTCCTCGCCAGCCGGCAGGCTGGTGTCGACGGCCCGGTACCAGGAACGTGGTGCGGAGAGGGGCGGCAGCTTCACCCACTGCGGCTCGAAGTGTGCGTTGAGGATGAAGAAGAGCCGGTCAACGGCGTGCTGCGGCCCTTCGTCGCTGGTGTCGAGTTGATAGCAGAGCGTGCGCGCGTCCGGGTCGTGCCACCGCGGCTCGTCCTGGTCCGCGCCCCACCATCTGAGGTCCGGCACGCCGTCGGCGTCGAGATCCTTGCCGAGCGGAAACTTCCGTCGCTGAAGGACGGGGAAACGCCGTGTGAAGGCGATGGCCTTCCGAAAGAACTCGACCAGATCGCCATTTCGAGAGACGGCAGCCCAGTCGAACCAGCTGATGTCGTTGTCCTGGCAGTACGCGTTGTTGTTGCCGCCCTGAGACCGCGCGAATTCGTCGCCCCCCAGCATCATCGGCGTTCCCAGCGCGAAGAACAGCGCACAGGCATGGTTCTTCATCACCTGCCGGCGCAGGGCCAGGACGGCCGGGTCGGCGGTCTCGCCTTCCACGCCGCAGTTCCACGAATGGTTGTCGTTGGCGCCGTCCCGATTGTCCTCGCCGTTTCGCTCGTTGTGCTTGTCGTTGTATGACACCAGATCGGCAAGCGTGAAGCCGTCGTGGCAGGTGACGAAGTTCACGCTGTTGTAGGCGGAGCGTCCGTCCTCGCCGTACAGGTCGGCCGATCCCGTGAGGCGCCAGCCCATGTCGGCCAGTTGGGCCGCGTCGCCCTTACCGAAGCGCCGCACCGTATCGCGGAATCGTCCGTTCCATTCGGACCAGTCCACCGGGAAGTTGCCCACCTGATAAGTGCCCAGGTCCCACGGCTCGGCGATCAGAATCGCGCGGCTCAGGACCGGGTCTTGCGAGACCGCATCGAAGAAGGACGCTGACGATTGGAACGCGCCATGTGTCGTACGCCCGAGCACCGACGCGAGATCGAACCGGAATCCGTCGATGTGCATCGCCTCGACAAAGTAGCGCAGCGAGTCCATGACCAGCCGGATGACGGCCGGGCTGTCGAAGGTGAGACTGTTGCCGCATCCCGTGTAGTTCAGGTAATAGCGTTGCGGCGCCTCCGAGGGTCCGGTGAGGCTGTAGTAGGCGAGGTTGTCCAGACCGCGGAAGGAGATCGTGGGCCCCCGTTCGTTCCCTTCGCCCGTGTGGTTGTAGACCACGTCGAGAATAACCGCAATGCCCGCGCGGTGGAGCTCGCGCACGAGCGTCTTGAACTCCGCGACCTGACAGCCTGGCGTCCGGCCGGTGCTGTACGAGGACTCGGGCGCGAAGAACCCGATCGAGTTGTACCCCCAGTAGTTCGTGAGGCCGCGCTCGATGAGGAAATCGTCGACGTAGTGTTCGTGGACGGGCAGCAGCTCCACGGCGTTGATACCGAGTCGTGTCAGGTGCGGGATCTTCTCGATGAACCCCAGGTACGTTCCCGGGAAGCGCACACCTGAGGAAGGGTGGGCCGTAAAGCCCTTGACGTGCACCTCGTAGATGACGAGCTCCTCCAGCCGAAACTCCGGAGACCGAACGCCCTGCCAGTCGAAGCCTTCGTCCACCACGATCCCCTTCGGCACGAGGGGCGTGTTGTCGCGCGTGTCGAACGAGAGGTCTCCCGTCGCGGGATCGTAGGCGAGGAGCCAGTTGTCCGTGTTACGGAACTTTCCGGTGACCGCTCTGGCGTACGGGTCGACGAGGAGCTTCGCCTCGTTGAACCGCAGTCCGCATTCTGGACGCTGCTCGCCACCGACCTTGTAGCCGTAGCGCTGGCCGGCCCCGACGCCCTGGACGTGTGCGTGCCAGATGAAGCGGTCGCGGTCGGCGAGCCGGATGACGTCGGTCGGCTGGTCCCACGGCATCGCCCTGTCGTGTCCGCCTTCAGGCGGACCCTTCGGTGTCACCTTGTAGTGTCCGCCTTCAGGCGGACCCTGTGGCGTCACCTTGTAGTGTCCGCCTTCAGGCGGACCCTTCGGCGAATCGAACAGCAGCAAGAACACCTCGGTGGCGTGCTTGGAGTACACGGCGAAGTTCACGCCGCCATTGGAGAGCGTCGCGCCCAGCGGAAAGGGTCGGCCTCGCTCGATCGTTTTCGTCGTGCGGTGTTCGAGTGGCATGGAGCTCATGTGAGGCTTCACTCTAACGCGGATCGCGGGGGACGGCGAGGGGAAGCCGTATGCCGTGCTGCTGTACGAACGCTAGGTCAGGCATCGGTCAAGCTCATCGCATGCCGCAGCACGAGTGGTGAGAATCTGCTGACGCATCGATATTCGCGTACGCAGAAACTGCCACCTTCGCGGACCAGATCATCCCGAAGTCCAGCGATTCCGGCCGTCATTCGCTGGCACGCCGCTCGCCACACGGCGGCGCGTGGCGCTACCGTCGGCCCGCTACGAACCGCGGAGTCCCGCCGGGAGCGTGCTGTACCAGGTCGTGCAGGATCAGTTCGAGACCTTCCGCGCTGGCTGGCAGCCTGCGCGACGGCGAGGGGCTGCCGCGGTTTGTCGAGCGGGAATTTCGCGCGCTTCCGCTGTGCGGCATGCGGCTTGGATCGGCTCGTTGCGGCGAGTCGTAGATCACTGCGTACGTCACCGTCTCCTCAAGAGTGTCGAGCTCATCGATCCGCCGCGAAACTGCCGCGCGGCTTGTTTCATGTCGCTGCGGGACGGTTCAGCCGGCATGACGGCCCCCTTCGTAAGAGCGTCGCGCGAGCGTAAGATCAGGGCTACTGTCCACGACCAAGGGCTAACTGAGAAGAGCCCTTCGGTGACAGTTTGGGAATCGAAGCCAAGACTGAGGTGACGTCATGCGTCTGATTCTAGCGACAGGGCTCAGCATCCTTTTCGCGAGCATGCCGGTTGCTGCCGGAGACGAGGAACAAGAACGCCTGGCCAACGGCGCCGCGGTGCTGGAGGAGATTCTGAAGATTCCGGACGCGATTCCACAGGAGCTGATCGACAAAGCGGAATGTGTCGTAGTTTTCCCATCCGTCAAGAAGTTCGCCCTCGGCATTGGCGGCAGTTACGGCCGGGGAGCGATGGTCTGTCGTGCAGGGAACAACTTTACCGGGGCGTGGGGCCCGCCCGCGATGTATCGCCTGGAAGGAGCCAACATCGGATTTCAGCTGGGCGGCCAGGCCACAGATTTTCTACTCTTGGTGATGAATCCCAAGGGCGCCGAATCGTTACTGCGCAGCAAAGTGAAGCTCGGTGCCGACGCTGCGGCTGTCGCCGGTCCCAAAGGTCGCGCGGCAGCGGCCGCCACCGACGCCTACATGCGTGCTGAGATCCTCAGCTACTCTCGCTCCCGCGGGCTCTTCGCTGGGGTCTCCTTGGAAGGCTCCACGCTGCGTCAAGACGACAACGCCAACGAAGAAGTGTATGGACGCAAGATCACGGCCCGAGAGATCGTCATGGATCGGAAGGTGGCAGTCCCCGCCGGCGGAGGGCGCCTGGTCGGCATCTTACAGAAGGCCTCGCCGCAAAACCTGTCCAGGTAGGCTCTGGCTGATTCTTGCCTGGAGACGCCGCGGGAAAATTCAAATCTAAGAGTTCGCCAATCGTACAGGTTCCGGAGCCACATCCCCTAAGAAGACGGGCAGTTGTGAAAGAGCTTACGCGAGCGACGCGATGGCCTGCCGGAGCACGTCCGCGGAGTGCTGGAGCCGGTCGCGCTCCTCTCGACTGAGCTCCGGCTCGACTACCTGTGCCGCGCCGTTTGCGCCGACAATCGCCGGCAGCGACAGCGCCAGGTCTTTCAGGCCCAGAGCACCGTCCTGCACGCGCGACACCGTCAGCACGCGGTTTTCTCCGCGGAGCAGGGCCTTCAGCAACGCGGCCGTGACGAGGCCGATGGCATGGTTGGTGGCGCCTTTGCGTTGGATGACTTCGTACGCCGCCCTTCGCACCTGGCCGGCGATCTCGGTCTCGAGGTTGGCGCTCCAGGCAGGCCAGTGACCGAGCGTCACGCCGGCGGCCCGAGCGCTCGACCACAGCACGACTTCCGAATCGCCGTGTTCACCGACGACCTGCGCGTGGATCGATTGCGGCGCAACGTGCAGCGTGCTGCCGACGACCTGACGCAGACGCGCAGTGTCGAGCATCGTCCCGGTGCCGATGACACGTTCGTGGGGCAGTCCCGAGGTGGCGGCGACCTCGTACGTCAGCACGTCGACCGGGTTCGTCACGACGACGATGACGCCGGCGTAGTCGCGAAAGCGGCTCGCGATCTCGCGCACCGCTCGGGCGTTGTCTCGGGCCAGGTCGAGGCGCGATTCGCCGGCCCGTCCGCCTCGCCCGGCCGCGATGACCACCGCATCGGTCGCCCGCATCTCGTCGAGGGAGACCTGACGGACCGTGGCGGCGGGGTAGAAGGCCGCGCCATGCGCAAGATCCATCGCCTCGCCTTCCGCGATCGCCGTTCGCACATCGTGGAGCAACAGCTCCTGCGCAAGTCCGGCGTGCAGCGTCGAAATCGCGACGCTCGAGCCCACCCAGCCTGTCCCGATGATCCCCACGCGCGTGACGTCCGTCATGGAACCAGTGTACGCCGTTCTCGACGAGTACGTCCGGCGGAAGGTGAGCCAGGCCATGCGTAACGGTTACCGAGCCTGGCACTCCCATGAACCGTCGACACTCTGCTAAGATTTCCGATCGTCTCGCGAATGTCACGGTGATTAACTCTAGCCAAGCTAGCGAGGGCTCATGAGGAAACTAACGAGCGCCGTTGGAATTGCGGTCATCGTGCTCGGTTCGGCAGCTTCGGGTCAGGCGCCACGTCCGGCTACGAGCCGTGCCCTGCTTGAGAAGAATAAAGATGTAGTCGAACGATTGTTCGCGCTTGCCGACAAGGGCGACGTCGACCAAGTGCGTTCAATCGTCAGCGGTGACTACATCGAGCATGCGTCGTATCAGGCCGACGGCCGCGACGCATGGCTCGCCACGATTGCGGATAACGTCAAGACGACCGACGCTGGCGCACGCAGAGAAAAGAGCGACATCATCCGCATGCTGGCGGAGGGCGATCACGTATGGGTCTACACGCGGGTGTTGGCGGCCGGCACCCTGATGGCCCGCATGAACATGTTCCGCCTCGAGAACGGTGTCATCGCAGAGCACTGGGCGGTTCAGGAGATCACGAACACGACGCGAGCCAACGCCAACGACCAGTGGGCGGTTGGCAGAGGGCCGCAGAACGCCGATGCGCAGCCCAAGCGGGTGATGAAGGTCGTCAGCCAGGAACAGCTGGAACGGAACAAAGACGTAATGCGGAAGTTCTTCCTGTACTCGGAAGCGCAGGATCCAGCCGAGCGCATGAAGCTCCTGCAGTGGGCGACGACCGGCCCCGGCGGATACATCCAGCACAATGCCAACGGCCAGGACGGCATCGAGGGGTTCGCCGGCGCGCGCGGGGCCGGGCGAGCCGCCGGAGACGGTAGGGGCCCCGCGCCCGCGGCCGGCCAGGGCGCCGGGGGTGGCGGGGGTCGCGGGGCACAGGCTAACCATCTGCTCGTTCGCGCCGTCGCCGAGGGCGATTACGTGTGGTGTCTGAACATCCCCGGCTTCAAACAGGGTTCGGTGCAAAGTCCCGAGCGTGCCATCGTCAACCAGTGGCGCATCGAAGACAACAAGCTCGCCGAACACTGGGGGACGTACGAGACCGTGCAGCCGATGCGCGCCAACACGAACGATTTTTTCGGGTATGGTCGTCTGCAAGCCCGCGATCTGACGAGATGAACGTTCACAGTCACAGAACGGCGGGTGCCCCGTGGCGGAAGGCCGCTTCGTAGATCACCGGCATCGTCCCGGTGGCGAGGGCGCCAGGCGGCGGTCGGTTGTACTCACGGAAGGGAACGCCGGGATCCGGCGCGAAGCCGACACGATCTAACTCGGTGACGAGCTGGGCCTCGGTGAGGAAGCACTGCGGCTCGCCGGAGAACTGGGTGAACACGAAGGGTTCGCCGGCCACGGGCTCGGTCTGGGGCGGGAAGGTATTCCGCGAGAAGGTGAACACGAAGAGGCCCGCCCCTGGCTTGGCCACGCGGGCCGCCTCGGCGAGCGCCCGCCGGAACTGTGCGGCGGAACGCGCGAGGTTCCAGATGCCGTGCGCGATCACGAGGTCGAAGCTGCGGTCCCTCGCGGGAATACTCTCCATCGGCGAGAGGACCAGGTGCAGGCGGTCGTCGAGTCGATCCTCCCGTCTGCGCGTGGCGGCAGCGCAGAGCATGGGCCACGAGAGGTCGGTGCCGACGACGCTCCAGCCGAGGCGCGCGAGCGGGACGGCATTGCGCCCCGCGCCGCAGCCGAGGTCGAGCACGCGCGCGCTCCCGTGGCGCCGCAGTTCCTCCTCCGCGAACTTCATCAGGACGGCGTTGGGGGCCGACTGCGCGAATCCCGCTACGGTGCCTGGAGCGCTCCACTGCGATCCTGCCAGAGGGTCCATGCCCCAACATAGCACGCACGGAAGAGATCATGAGGGATGATGGAGGTCATGGCGACCGACACTGACATCCGCGAGGCGCTGCGCCACGTCGTCGACCCCGAGATCGGCGTGAACATCGTCGACCTCGGGCTCGTGTATCGCATCGAGGTGGAGGGGACTACCGCCCGCATCGCGATGACGATGACAAGCCCGGCGTGCCCGCTGGCGGATTACCTGAAGGATCTCGGTGCGGCGGCGATCCGCCAGCACGTCCCGGACGTGGTGGACATCGACATCACCCTCGAGTGGGAGCCCCCGTGGGATCCCGACATGATGTCGAACGAGGCCAGACGGCAGCTCGACGAGGGCGAACGCTGATGTACCTGGCGGCGCGACGGGCGCCGTTGTTGTTCGGACGACACAATCTGCCACGAATCACCGCCGTCTTCGCTCGTCCACAAAGAGCCTGTCGACGAGCCGAAGGCCAGCCGCGTGCCGGTTTCGTCCACATCAAGCGCGTGACGAAACACGAGGTCGTACGCATGCTCCTGTCGGCAGCCGCTCCTTCCGCCGGCGGGTTGGTGATCGAAACGGCCGACTGGCAGCGCGCTCGCTTCGTCGGGCAACTGAACGGGACGAGTCCGTCATGTGACGGCCCCGTCGTACTCGAAGGTAGAGCGAAGATCGCAGCTGGAGCGTAGGGTCCTGACGTCGGGAGAACCCCGGTTGCACATAGGTAATTACCCGATTGAAGTCCAGACGAGCGGAAGCATAGACTACGACTCCGCTACGACTGCCGGAAAACCGGCGGTCCCGATCGAACTCAGGACGTACTGGGTAAACAGGCGTCTCGGGCACACACGCGGAGGGATGATCATGGCACAGGGGGCGCACATTCAGCAGCGGCGGACAGTTACTCAACTGATCGGCAAGGACGTAACACCGTTGCGGCCGGAAGACTGGCGCCTCGCGCAGACGAGTCGCGTGAATCTGCTTCTCATCGGGATGGACGGCGCGATGAACGAAATCGTGGACGCGCTCCTGCGCGATTCTCGTGAACTTATGACCACCTGGCAACCAGGCGAGCATCTTGTGCTGCCGCCCGTTACCCAACTCGGGACGATGATCCTCCACGACGTCGGCGCTTTGGTACTGGCTGATCAGCGTCGCCTCCTCGACTGGTCGCAGCAAGCCGCCGGCCGCACGCGCGTGATCAGCACGACGTCGGCGCCTCTTCTGCCGCTCATCGAGATCGGGGCCTTCAGTGACAGGCTCTATTACCGCCTGAATACCATCTGCCTCGAGAGAGCTTAGTGACATGACGCGGGCAGCAAGCATCTAAAGGCGCGGGTGGCCTGAGCACTTGACCGCTCTCCGTTCAGGTTGACGCGTTCAGCAAGACCATCGCGCGGTCGTTGCGCGACGTGGCGAAGACGACCAGGGAGCGCTCCTCGGCAAGTGTCTTCGTGGCCTCGTCGAGGGCGCCGACCTTATTTGGCAGTCGAACCACCACTTCCTTCGCAGGTCTTGTCTTCAACATGGGGATGCTCGCTTCTCTGCGGGGAATCTGGTTCCAGTGTCCGCACGCGACGGACGTGGCCCCGCTTCACGTCGACGCGGATAGTCTCGCATCACTTCAAGACGAAGGGAATACACGACTTCCAGCCGACACCGATACGCGACGCCTGCCACTAGGTCTGGAAGCGGCCGTGCTCTCAGTATACTGAGGCCGCATGCAGGCTCCGATTGTCTCGCGCGTCGCGGAATTTCTCGAGCGCGTCGCGCAACTCAATGCCCGGTACCGCGCCGGCGAGTTGCGCGCCTACGTTCCCCAGGGACTCGCCGACGCCGAGCGCCCGCTCGAGCGACTGGTCGAAGAGCACTTGCCCGCTTCGCGTGCCGCCTTCGAAGCCGCGTCACGCAGCTTGTTTTTCTCGCTGCCGGTGGCCTTCGATCCCGCCGAGTCGGTTGGACCGTACCTCGCGGTCGTCGATCGTGACGCGGCGGGCCAGCCGTACCGCTTCCTCGACATGGGCGCGCAGATCGCCACACAGGCGTTCGGCGAAAACGACCCGGCGGTGGTCCAGGCCATCCTCGACTGGCTGCCATTTGTCGTCTCGCGGTACGCGCACTCCGAGTACCAGACCATCCTTTCCCTTCGTCTCAAAGCCGAACTGAATCGCATCGCCCCAACCGGCACGCCGCGCCACTTCATCGTCAACACAGGCGGTGAGGCGGTGGAGAACGCGATCAAGTCCGTGCTCCTCAATCGCGTCATGACCTCGCCGGACGGCGACGGGGGCTTCATCGTGTCGTTCGACGGCGCCTTCCACGGCCGCACTCTGGGGAGCCTTGCCGTCACGCACCGCAAGAAGGCGCGGCTGGGGTTCCCGACGTTCGACTGGCCGCACATCCTCTTCCCCGTCGAGGAAACACGGTCGCCCAAGGAGACGCTCCGTCGCGAAGAGCGCAGCATGAAACAGCTGTGGGATCTGCTGGTCTCGGGCCGGCTGCCCCGCGCCGACAAGAGCAAAGACACCTTTCGCCGCGAGATGGACGCGCTCGACGAATTCCTTGCCCGGCCGGGTGCTGGAGGAGTCCAGGCTGCCGCGCTCGACGCGTTCGTCCAGGCGCAGCGCGCCAACCTCAGCGCGGATGTCCGTCGGCGATCGCAGAGGGTCGCCGCCGTGCTCGTCGAACCGATCCAGGGCGAAGGCGGCGTGCGCATGGCGAGCGCGCGCTTCATGCGCAGGCTGCGGCTGCTCACGCGCGTCTACGACGTGCCGCTCGTCTTCGACGAAGTGCAGACCGGCTGGGGCATGACGGGCCGCTTGTGGGCGCACGAGCTGTTCGATCTGCCGTGCCCGCCGGACCTGGTCACCTGGGCCAAGAAGGCGCAGAACGGCGTGCTCTTCGTCAGCGAGGAGCTGGCGACGTTCTTCCAGGAGGAGAAGAAGTTCAACACCACATGGGAGGGAGACTCGGTCGGCATGGTCCGACTGCTCGCGCTCATGGACAAGCTGGATCTCGACCAGGTGCGGCGCACCGGGGACCGGGCGAGAAGCGGCCTCGAGGCGCTGGCCAAAGAGTACCGCGAAATTCTGAAGAACGTGCGCGGCCCTGGTGTCATGTTGGCGGTTGATGTCCTGCGTGCCGATCTGCGCGACGCCCTGCTCGACAGGGCGTTTCGGCGCGGGCTGGTGCTGCTGCCCGCCGGGGAGCGCAGCCTGCGGTTCTATCCCCGCTACGACACCGAGCCGTCCGCGATCGATGATGCGCTGTCGATCCTGCGCTTGGCGATTGAAGACCTCGTGGGTGGACGTGTGGCCTCGGAAGGGCCGCCGGCGATCAAGACACGTGTTGGCACGCTGGCAATCCCGCTCGATACGGTCGAGACAATCGACTTCACGACGGAGAACTTCGACACCTACAAGCCTCAAGTCTTGGCGGTGGAGCAGGAGCGTTACGGGACCGCGGCGCAGTACTCCTCCGAGACACTCCGGGACCAACAGCGGCCGCTCCTGCAGTATCCGGCCGAGACGCTCGAAGCGACGATGGCGAACGCGCGCGCCATCGGGATCGCTCTTCGCGACCGCGTCTCCGGGCGGCTCGTGGGCTACGGGCTCGGCAGCGCGCTCGAGAATCACGACGAGGAGGGCGTGAGTTCGGATCCGCATTTTGGCGAGAACAATACGTTCTACCTGCAGGCGATGGCCACGCCGCCCACGGTGCAGAATTCGATCGAGGTCGAGAACCACCTGCTGGAGTTGCTGCGGGACCGGGCGATTGCGGCTGGATTCGAGTTCCTGTCGACCCTCATCGAGGACCGGCTGCGCGAGACGGGGCCCGCGTGGTTGCGCGACGCAGCGGTCATCGAACGCATCGACAATTACCTCCGTAGTGGCGCCTTGTTCGCGTACCTTCAGGTGCCGCTGCAGCCGGTGGTCGAGCCCACGCCGGCTCCGCAGGCCACCAGTCAGGAGTAGGCGGCCTCAGCTCGCGGGCACCTTGACGGCCGGAGTTTCAGCCCACGGGTGTACACTGCACAGTCATCGTCATGGTTCAAGGTGGCTAAAGGGGGGAAGTATGAGAAGAGCGATCGTTCTTGCTGCACTGCTCGCAACCGGCGCACTGTCGCTGAAAATGGCGGCCTTTCAACAACAGCCGGCCGGGCGCGGCGGTCAGCCGGCGCCGATGGTCGTCGAGGCCGACAAGCTGAAGGACAACCTCTACGTCCTCAGGGGCGGCGGCGGCAACACGGCCGCGTTCATCACGGCCACCGGCGTCGTTGTGGTCGATACGAAGCTTCCCGGCTGGGGACGGCCGCTGCTCGAGAAGATTCGGACGCTCACCGATAAGCCGGTGTCGACCATCATCAATACCCACACCCACTTCGATCACGTGAGCGGCAACGTGGAGTTCCCGGCCACGGTCGACATCATCACGCACGAGAACACCAAGGCGTACATGGATCAGGCCAACCCGGTCTACGGTCTGCAGACCGGCCCGCAGCCGAACATCTTCAAGGAGAACGCCGGCAGAGGCATGCCGAAGCGGACGTTCAAGAACAAGATGACGCTCGGCCGTGGCGCCGACCAGGTCGATCTCTATTACTTCGGCGCCGCCCACACCGGCGGCGACGCGTACGTCGTGTTTCCCGCGCTCCGCGTGATGCACGTCGGCGACACGTTCCCCGCCAAGGACTTGCCGATCATGGACGCGAACAACGGCGGCAGCGGCCTCGCGTATGCCGGGACGTTGTCCAAGGCTGCACAGGTCGCCAACATCGACACCATCATCAACGGTCACAGTCCAACGACGACCACGCCGGCCGACCTGCGGCTGTACGCGGAGTTTGTCGGCGACTTCGTCAGGGTGGTCCAGGACGCAAAGAGACTTGGCGGGACCGTGGATGACGTGGTCAATGGCTGGAAGACGCCGGCCAAGTACGCCGGCTACAACGTGCCTCAGGCTGCCCGCGTGCGGGCGGACGCGCAGGTGGTCTGGGACGAAACGAAGTAGCCGCGAGGCATGCCGTCGCTGCAGGTCGACGATGCACTCGTCAAGCGGCTGTATGACCGGGCCAGGGCCGAGCGTTGGAGCCTGCAGCCGCACGCGTTGGCCGAAGCACTCGAGGCGAGTGTCGGCCGGGCGTTCGAGGGGAAGGCGCCGGGCTCGCGTGAGGTCGAGCGGTACCTCGAGGGCCTGCACCTTGAAGATCTGGGAATCGCGTGCGCGTGTGCCGCTGGCGTCGAGGCGGCCTGGGACCATTTCGTGCGCGAGCTCCGGCCGGTCCTTTATCGCGCGGCCGATCTGATCGATCCATCAGGCGAAGCCCGTGAGCTCGCCGACTCGCTGTACGCGGATCTGTACGGCCTGCAGGAGCGGAGCGGCAAGCGGGCATCGCTCTTTCGCTACTTCCACGGGCGGAGCAGCCTCGCCACATGGCTGCGCGCCGTGCTGGCGCAGCGGCACGTCGATCGGTTGCGAGATCGGCGTCG
>Ga0156016_128_pt1 | contig 20855 bp, 18 predicted proteins | sample RifCSPlowO2_02_FD_107670 | JGI IMG/M metagenome (GOLD analysis project Ga0156016, IMG submission 107670) | Acidobacteria bacterium RIFCSPLOWO2_02_FULL_64_15 | reverse complement strand
GCCGAAATGCGCGTACACGTCGCGGAGCTGACCAAGGTAGGCGAGTTCGCTCGGGCCGGCGACGTAGCAGATGGTCGGAAAGAGCGTGTCCTGCACGAGGGGCCGCAGCAGCACGTTCGGGCTGAACCCTTCGGGGCGATGGCCCGCCTCGTCCACCAGGCGTGCAGGCTCGTGGTGCGCACCGTCAATCAGGAAATGTCCGTCCTGTTGCTGGATGGCGCGGCGCCGTCCGTTAATACGCTCGAGGTCGTGGCCGACGAGACGGAAGAGCGCCGGGCCGTCGGCCGCAGTCTGGACCTGCGCGTGGTAGCCGCACGCCACGAGGTCCGCCCCGGCCGCTCTCGCGAGCGACGTGGTCCGGCCGGGCATCGAAAGCTCGCGGACGAAGATCCCCGAGGCCAGCGGCTTGGCGACCGGATCCGAGGAGTCGAACACGACGAGTCCCCGGTCGCCGAGGACGGCTTCGAGCCAGCACCCGAAGGCGGCGGCCATGCCGGTGCCCGGTGCGTACGCGTGGCGAAGAGCGGCGACGAGCGAGGGTCTGAACTCGGTGGCCGGAAGCACGCGCTCCAGGTCGTCGAGCGCCGCGACGACCGCGTCGGTCAGGCGCACGGCGGCGACCGGCGCGCCGTCGGCTGCACCGTCCGGTGGCAGCGACACGGTTCGAGGCGCCAGCGTGTCGTCGAACACGGTGCACGAACGGACTTCGTTCCAGTCGTGATCCTCGGCGTCGATCCAGAAGACCGCGACGACCGGCACCTGATGGTCGTGTGAGACCTGATCGGCGAGCTTGAGGGCGGTGAGCGCCTTGAGCAGCGTGAACAGCGGGCCGCCAAAGAGGCCCGCCTGCTGTCCGGTCACAATCGCCACCGTGCGCGGATTGGCGAGTTGCTCTCCGGCTTCGAGCGCCCGGGCGGGTGCCTGACGGCGCCGCTGCTGCGCCGCGATGACGCTGGCGATCTGCGAACGCTCAGCTCCCCGCGCTTGCATGCGAGCGATGGCCGCCGCCCATGACGCGTGGTCGGACGGGTCGCCGGCATAAAACGGCGCGAGTTGCCGGAAGTCGTAGGCGTAATCGGCGGCGAGACGCCGGACCCAGGGAAGCCGGCGGATGTCGACCGGCACGCGCACCGACGAGTCACCTGACATGGAACTCGGCATGTAAGGAAATGAACGTTTCCATGTTACGATGAATTGCCTTCCACTGAGGAGTTTCCGCTGCAGACGGAAGCTGTGGGTACTGCACCTCCCAACGTGTTTGGTCCATTTCGAGTCCTTCATCAAGTTGGCGCCGGCGCTCTCGGCCCTGTTTTTCGCGCGTACGATCCGGACCAGGATCGGCTGGTCGCGATCAAGCTCTTCCGCCTCGATCTCGCGCCCGATCGCGTCCACCGGCTCGTCGCCGAGTTCGAGACCATCGTCGCGGCCCGGCTCGCGCATCCAGCCATCGCACAGCCCATCGTCGCTGGCATCGAGGGTGTCGAGGCATACCTGGCGCAGGAGTATGTGTCGGCGGAATCTTTGGACACCGTGGTGCGCGAACAGGGGTCGGTACGCTACACAGATGCCGTGCGTATCGGTGCGCAACTGGCTGATGCACTTGATGTTGCGGCCGCCTCGGGCCTTCTGCACGGCGCGCTGCATCCGCGCGACGTCCTGCTCTCGCCCGACCAGGCGCGGCTTACGGGCCTTGGCGTGGTCGCGGCGCTGGAGGCCGTTGGGGCCGTCGCGCCGATTCGCCGGCCGTATACGGCGCCCGAGCGGGTGGCGGGCGCGGCGTGGAATCGATCGGCGGACGTGTTCGGCCTCGCCGCGCTCATGCATGAACTGCTTTGGGGCCGTCGCGTGGCGGCGATGGGTCGCGAAGCCGCCCGGTCGCTCACCGAGATTGCGGACGGAGACCTTCAGCACCTGCAGACAGTCTTCGCACGTGCGCTGGCCGAGAATCCCGACGAACGATTCGCCACGGCCACGCAGTTCGCCGATGCCCTGGCGAACGGCTTTAGTCGGCGCTCGTCAGTTGCCAGTCAGCAGTGGGCAGTCGGCAGTTCGGAGCCGATGGTCGCCAGCCACCAGGCACCAGCCGCCAGCCACCAGGTGTTGGAGCCGAGGCTACCGCTCGAGGACGAAGTCGTCGTGAGCTCGCCGGCCTTCGAGCTGGAGCCGCCGATCGAGGCAGTCGTCGATCGTTTTACTGACGTTGATGGGACACCAGAGTCGCCGATCAGCAGTCGGCAGTCAGCAGTCGGCAGTCAACAGCCGGCCGTGGGCAGTCTCGAATCAATCGAGACCAGCTACCAGGAACCAGCCACCGGCCTTCGCTCTTCGAGCTTCGGCCAGGCTCGCCGAAGCGCCGAAGGCGCGGAGGCGGCCAGTCACGAGTCCCGATCACCTCTTTGGCCGGTGGTGCTGGCGCTCGTCGCCGGCGCGGTGCTTGGCTCTGCCGTGGGCTACGGTGTCGGGACGCGGATGCTTCCGAGTCCCCCTGCGTCCACGGCGTTGGCGCAATCCGCGGTCGCTTCACCGGTATCGGCACCTCCGCCGGTTGCCTCCGCCATTGCGCCTGGCGAGGTCCGGCTGAAGCCGGACACTATGAAGAGCGCGACCGATATTCGCCTGGAGCCGGACCCTCCGAAGGCCGTCGCGACGGCTGCGGCCACGACGCCCTCCGCCGCTCAGACCGGCCGGTTGGTCGTGCGGTCGTCGCCGGCGGGGGCGCGGGTGTTCGTCGATGGGAAGGATGTCGGACAGACACCCGTCACGATCCGCGATTTGGCGCGAGGCAGCCACCGCGTCCGCTTGTCGCGCGATGGCTACACGACGACCGAGCGGCGTGTGTCGATCACTTCAGATCAACTCTCACGATCGATGACCGTCCGATTGGAACGACCGCGGACCGGAAGGAGCGCTCGGTGACGGTCCGGGGTTGCTGGTCCCTTGTTCTTGGTCCGTCCGTGGTCCCTGGGCCGTGGTGGGGCGGCCGTGTACCAGGAACCGAGGACCAGAGACGGATAGAGGACCAAGAACGAAGGACGAAGGACTGACTGTGGACGCCATTCTCGCCCTCGAAGACGGCACCTGGTTCCGCGGCGTCGCTGCCGGCGCGGAGGGCGAGGCCCGCGGCGAGGTGGTGTTCAACACGAGCATGACCGGCTATCAGGAGGTTCTCACCGATCCCTCCTACGCCGGGCAGATCGTGACGATGACGTGTCCGGAGATCGGCAACTATGGGGTGTCGCCCCAGGATGTCGAATCGCGGGCGCCGCAGGTCGCCGGGTTCATCGTGCGGGAATCGTCGCCCATCGCCAGCAACTGGCGCTCGGAAGGCACGCTCCGCGACTACCTGATCAACAACCACATCGTGGCCATCGCCGACATCGACACCCGCGCGCTGACCCGTCAGCTGCGATCGGGCGGCGTGATGCGCGGTGTCATCGTCACGGGCGACGGGCTCGATCCGGCGCATCTCACCGATCGTGCGCGGTCGATTCCGACCATGGAAGGCTCGGATCTGGTGCGCGACGTCACCTGCGAGCGCGCGTTCGACTGGCCACGGGAGGATCCTGGCCAGTTCGGCATCGCGCCGGCGCGGCGTGCGCAGCGGCGATTGAAGATTGCCGCCTACGACTTCGGGATGAAGTGGAACATCCTGCGGCGCCTGAGCGCGCACGGGTGCGACGTCCGCGTCTATCCGGCGGCGACGCCCGCCTCGGACCTGCTGGCGAGCGGTCCCGATGGCGTGTTCTTGAGCAACGGTCCCGGCGATCCAGCACCGCTCGCCTACGCCATCGCGAACGCGAAGGCGCTGGTGGCGTCAGACGTGCCGGTGTTCGGGATTTGTCTCGGTCATCAGATCCTCGGGCTGGCCATGGGGGGCGAGACCTTCAAGCTGAAGTTCGGGCACCGAGGTGCGAACCATCCGGTGAAGAAGCTGGCGACGGGCAAGATCGAGATCACGTCGCAGAACCACGGGTTTGCCGTCAATCCAGGCTCGCTGCCCGAAGACGTCGAGGTCACGCATCTCAATCTGTACGACGGGACGGTTGAAGGACTGCGGCACAAGAGGCAGCCGGTGTTCTGCGTGCAGTACCATCCCGAGGCATCGCCAGGCCCGCACGATGCGGACTATCTGTTCGATGATTTTCTGGAGATGATAGAGAGCCGGGGCTAGGGCGTCTGGTCCGGCTAAAGCCGGACACTACGTACGTCAAGTGTAGTGTCCGGCTTTAGCCGGACGCGTCACCAGCCACCGTCACAGTCACCAATGCCCCGTCGCACCGACCTCAAGCGCGTTCTCATCATCGGCTCTGGCCCGATCGTCATCGGCCAGGCCTGCGAGTTCGACTATTCGGGCAGCCAGGCCTGCAAGGCGCTGCGTGCCGAGGGGCTCGAGGTGGTCCTCGTCAACAGCAACCCGGCGACGATCATGACCGACCCCGACCTGGCCGACCGCACGTATGTCGAGCCGCTGACGCCGGAGGTGCTGGCGGCCATCATCGAGCGCGAGCGTCCCGACGCGATCCTGCCGACGGTTGGCGGCCAGACGGCCCTAAACCTCGCGGTCGATCTCGCCAACGCAGGCACGCTCGACAAATTCGGGGTCAAGCTCATCGGCGCATCGATCCAGGCGATCAAAATCGCGGAGGACCGCCTGCTGTTCAAAGAGGCGATGCGCGAGATCGGCCTCGACGTCCCGCAAAGCGGACTGGCGCGCACGCCGGCCGAGGCCGTCGATCTGGCGCGCACGCTCGGCTTCCCGCTCGTCATCCGCCCGTCATTTACTCTTGGCGGCGTCGGCGGCGGCATCGCGTACAACATCGAAGAATTCCGCGAGCTCTCCGAGCGCGGCATCGAGATGAGTCCGGTCCACCAAGTCCTCATCGAAGAGTCCGTCATCGGCTGGAAAGAGTTCGAGCTCGAAGTGATGCGCGACGTCGCCGACAATTTCGTCGTCATCTGCTCGATCGAGAACATCGATCCGATGGGCGTGCACACGGGCGACAGCATCACCGTTGCGCCGATCCTGACGCTGACCGACAAGGAGTACCAGCGGATGCGCGACGCGGCGCGCCGCATCATCCGCCGCGTCGGTGTGGAAACCGGCGGGTCGAACATCCAGTTCGCGGTCAATCCGAAGGATGGCCGCATGGTCGTCATCGAGATGAACCCGCGCGTCTCACGCTCCTCGGCGCTCGCGTCGAAAGCCACGGGATTCCCGATCGCAAAGATTGCCGCCAAGCTCGCGCTGGGCTACCACCTCGACGAGATCCCGAACGACATCACGCGCCTCACGCCCGCCTCCTTCGAGCCGACCATCGACTACGTCGTCGTCAAGATCCCGCGCTGGAACTTCGAGAAGTTCCCGCAGGCCGACCGCACGTTGACGACGCAGATGAAGTCGGTGGGGGAGGTCATGGCCATCGGCCGGACGTTCAAGGAAGCGTTCATGAAGGGCGTGCGGTCGCTCGAGCTCGGGCGGAGCGGCCTGTTGTTCGCGCCGGCTGACGCCGACCGGGCGAGCGGCGCCGCGTCCACCGGCAACGCGGGAAATGGCGACGTCGAAGACGATGGGACGCTGCGGAAGCGGCTGACCGTTCCGACCGATCGACGGATGTGGGACGTGTTTCGCGCCATCGACCGCGGCTGGTCGCTCGATCAGATTCACGAGGCGACGAAGATCGATCCATGGTTCCTGCGGCAGTTTGGCGAGATCGCCGAGATGCGGCGCCAGGCGGCCAGCGGCGGGCTCGACGGACTCGACGAGGGCGCCCTGCGTCGTCTGAAACGGGCCGGGTTTGGCGACCAGGAGATCGCGCTCGCGACGGGTCGTAAGGAGGCCGACGTGCGCGACAGGCGGTCGTCACTTGGGCTCGGGCCGGTCTACAAGCGCGTCGATACCTGCGCGGCCGAGTTCGAGTCCTTCACACCTTATCTATACAGCGCGTACGAGCCGACCTGCGAGTCCAACCCCAACAACCGGCCGAAGGTCGTCATTCTTGGGAGCGGACCCAATCGCATCGGACAGGGGATTGAGTTCGATTACTGCTGCTGTCACGCGGCCTTCGCGCTCAAGGAAGAAGGCCTCGAGACCGTGATGATTAACTGCAATCCCGAGACGGTCTCGACCGACTACGACACGGCCGATCGGCTCTACTTCCAGCCGTTGACCTTCGAGGACGTGATGTCGGTCATCGAGACAGAAGCGTCGGCGGGCGGCGACGTCTCGTGCCTCGTGCAGTTTGGCGGCCAGACGCCACTCAAGCTCGCGCTCGCGCTGCAGCAGGCCGGCGTCAGGATCCTCGGCACCTCGCCCGATTCGATCGACCTCGCGGAGGATCGGAAGCGGTTCGCCGCCCTTCTCTCGAATCTCGACATCACCCAGCCGAAGAGCGGCACGGCGACGTCGAGGCAGGAAGCGCGTGACGCAGCCGCCGCGATCGGGTTTCCCGTCGTGGTCCGGCCGTCGTACGTCCTTGGCGGGCGCGCGATGGCCATCGTGTACGACGTCGCGACGCTCGATCGCTACATGACGCACGCGGTCGACGCCTCGCCCGAGCATCCGATCCTGGTGGACAGGTTCCTCGAGGACGCGTTCGAGTTCGACGTCGATGCCGTGGCCGACGCGACGGGCGCTGTCGTGATCGGCGGAATCATGGAGCACATCGAGGAGGCGGGCATCCACTCGGGCGACAGTTCCTGTGTGGTGCCGCCGTTTATTTGCCCGGAGCGCCATCTCGCGACCATCCGCGACTACACGCGGCGCATCGCGCGTGCGCTCAAGGTGATCGGGCTGATGAACGTGCAGTACGCGATCAAGGACAACGTCGTCTACGTGCTGGAAGTCAACCCGCGAGCATCGCGCACGGTGCCCTATCTGTCGAAGGCCGTCGGGGTGTCGCTGGCCAAGGTCGCCGCCAAAGTGATGGCGGGCCGGACGCTGGCCGAGCTGGGTCTCACCAAGGACCTCGAAGTGGCCGGCGTGTTTGTCAAGAGTCCCGTGTTCCCGTTCGTGCGCTTCCCGGGGGTTGACACCATTCTCGGTCCCGAAATGAAATCGACCGGCGAAGTGATGGGCGGGGCGTCGAGTTTCGGCGCGGCGTTTGCGAAGGCGCAGCTGTCGGTCGGGCAACGGTTGCCCGAGGGCGGAACGGCCTTTGTCAGCGTCAACAACGACGACAAGGCGAACCTGTTGCCGATTGCGCGCGATCTGGCCGCGCTTGGTTTCCGCCTGATTGCGACGCGCGGGACCGCGGCCTACCTCCGGGCGTACGGACTCGAGGTCGATGTGGTGTACAAGGTGAACGAAGGCCGCCCGAATATCGCGGACGAGATCGTCAACCGCAAGGTCGATCTCGTCGTCAATACGCCGCTTGGCCGCGAGTCGTTTTTCGACGACCGGACCGTGCGCCGCGCGGCGATGATGCACGAGGTGCCGTGCATCACCACGCTGACGGGCGCCGCCGCAGCCGTCAGCGCCATCAAGGCGCTGCGCGAGCAGGGCCTCGGCGTCCGCGCGCTACAGGACTACTACGCCGAAACGGCCACCAGTCGCGCGTAGAAGGGGATGCCGCTGCTGAGGCGCCGCTTCGCGGGGCTCGTGTTCATCGCCTGCCTCGGGCGCTGACAGGGGGATGCGGTTCGCGGGCCGCCTCGTGGCGGATCGACACAGGCACACGCACGTGGTTCCTTACCCTGCTTAACCCTCACCGGCCGCGAGTATTTCCTTGTCCGTAGGACCGCTTGCGTTCACAGGAAGCTGAACCACCCTGTGACGATGTATTTGTCTTCCGTCGGAGAGACGATACCGCGATGGTAATGCGTCCAATCGGCCGGAAAGATCACCGTCAGGCCCTTCTTTGGCTGGACCGTGATGCCCTGGTAGAGAAACTCGGTTCCGCCGGCGTCGGAGACATTGTTCAGATACGTCACGAACACGAGGTGTCGGTCCGCGGACGGCATCCTTTTTCCCCACCGTTCGCAGTGCCAAAGCTTGTATCCGCCGCCCGGCGCGTAATGCTGGATATTGACCTTCTCGGCGATGCCCCAGGCATCCAGGGCGGCGCTCGCTTGATATTTCTCGACGTACTCTTGGCAGACGCGGGTGAGGTTGTTCAAGTATTTGAACACCGGAGGATCGGTGAAGTGCTCGTAGCTGATCTGCAAGTCGACGGAGTCCTTGATGTCTTTGTCCACCTGGCCATCGCCGATTTGCCCGGCAACTTTGGCGGGGCTGTTCTTGAAGTAGTCAATCAGCTCGTCACAGACGTCGATCTGCTCGAGGTACCACGCACCGATGAACGAATTGTGTCCAAGGTCCACGTCCATCATGAGATTCCTCGCATTTCACATACGCTCACCACAATCGAGTCCTGCGCGCACGTGACGTTTCAGCCAAAGAATTCCGGGGAATACAGCTGTCGAGACGGCCGAGGCGCTGGGCCTCGCCAATCACTCCAACCTGCCGAAGATCATGCGCCGCCATAAGCTGACCAGTCCTTCTCGCGACGCGTGACGCCGCGGGAGGACGCGCTGCGTCAGTGGCACTTCGGGCAGCGGCCCAAGAGCTCCACGCCGCCTCGCTCAATCTGAAATCCCGCCAGCCGCGACCGCCGCCGATCCACGTGGTACCGCAGGTCCTGCAGATACACGTCCCACACCTTGCCGCAGCCGGCGCAGGTGAAATGATGATGCTCCTGTGGGTTCAGCTCGTACTGCGCCGCGCCGTCCGAGCGCGCGCGTGTGCCGAGTAGGCCCGTCCGCACCAGATCCTGCACGTTGCGATAGACAGTCCCCTGCGAAATCGACGGCAGCACGCGTCGGACGCGGCGGAGCAGATCGTCCGCCGTCGGATGCTGGCCGTCGATCTCGGAAACAATCCGCAGCAGGACTTCGCGCTGAGGGGTCATGCGCAGGCCGGCGGACGCCGACCGATCGCGGAGCACACGGTAGCGTTCGGCCTGTGAGGGGATGGGCATGTGCCAGAAGTGTATGCTTCATGCGGTCTCGCCGCAAGGTTGTGACACGGCCTGCCAGCCTTTCAGATGGGTGGTATTTGTAGTTGGGAATGACTCTCATTCATGGTCTTCTCTCCTCTGTGACCAACTTCAATGACCGATTTCAACACCTTCTTGGCTCGTATCTGATTCCGGATGTTCCATGGCCGACAAACCCACACTGACAACAGAGAGCGGCGCGCGACCCGCGCGGCTTCGCGATGAAGTACTACACGGAGGACGGCAACTGGGATCTCGTCGGCAACAACACCCCGGTCTTCTTCATCAAGGACGGTATCAAGTTCCCCGACTTCATCCACTCGCAGAAGCAAGACCCCTTCACCAACCGGCAGGAGGCGGACAACGTGTGGGACTGTTTCTCGCACTCGCCCGAGGCGACGCACCAGTTCGTATGGCTGTTCGGCGACCGCGGCATTCCGGCGTCCTTCCGCTGTATGAACGGCTACGGCTCGCACACCTTCCAGTGGGTGAATGCCAAGAACGAGCGCTTCTGGGTGAAGTTCCACTTCAAGACCGATCAGGGCATCAAGACCTTCACGTCAGAGGAAGGGACGGTCGTCGGCGGCAAGGATCAGCAGTACTGCCAGCACGATCTGTACGGGGCGATCGAGCGCGGCCAGTTCCCGTCGTGGACCGTCCAGGCGCAGGTGATGCCCGAAGCCGATGCGGCGACGTACCGGATCGACCCGTTCGATCTGACGAAGGTGTGGCCCCACAAGGACTATCCGCCGACCAACATCGCCAAGCTGGTCCTCAACCGCGCGCCCGACAACTACTTCGCCGACGTCGAGCAGGCGGCGTTCGATCCGTCGCACTTCGTGGACGGCATCGGACCCTCGCCCGATCGGATGCTTCAGGCGCGCCTCTTCGCGTACGGCGACGCGCACCGCTACCGCCTTGGCATCAACCACACGCGCCTCGCGGTCAACGAGCCGAAGGGCGTCCCGGCCGGAGCGCGCAATTACGGCCAGGACGGCTTCATGCGATTCGACGCGAAGAACGGGCGCGAGAAGAACTACGAGCCGAAGTCCTTCAACGGCCCGGTCGAGACAGGCAAGGAGCTGTACAACAGCTTCGCCGTGGCGGGGACCTCAGGACATTACAAGCAGGTGGCGTGTCAGGTGGACGATTTTGCGCAAGCGGGCGATCTCTATCGCCTGCAGCCGAAGGACGCACAGCAGCGGCTCGTGGATAACATCGCGGGAGGCCTCGCGCAGGTGTCGCGCGAGGACATCATCGAGCGGTCCATTACCCACTTCCGCAAGGCGGACGCCGAGCTCGGGCGCCGCATCGCGGAAGGCGTGGCCGCCAGGCGATCGAAAGCGATGGCCGGCGCAGGGCGATGAGCGAGCCGTCCGCGCCGGGCGTGCTCGTCGATCCGCAGACCCTCGTCGCGCTCGCGGTCGACGCGGCGCACGGGGGCGATGTGGAGACGATCCGGCGCGCGCTCGCGGCCGGCGTGGCGGTTGACGCAAGGACTCGTCGAGATCGCCGAGCTGCTCGTCGGCGCCGGCGCGGCGGCCGATGCGGCGTCGGCCGACGGGCGGACGCCGCTCATGGTGGCGGCGGCGTTCGACCGCGCCGACATGGTGGCATGGCTGCTCGCGCGGGGCGCCTCGCCCGAGGCGCATGACGCAGGCGGGATGCGCGCCATCGATATCGCCCGCGCGATGGGCGCTCAGAGAGCGGTCACGTTACTGGGGGCTACGGACTAGGGGCGGACTCAGCCCGGGGAGGCCCGCGTGCGCGAGGCATGAATCCGTTCCTGATCGTCAAGCTGCTGTGTCTGTTAACAGTGGCAAATGGCACGCCGGTCCTGACGAAGAAGCTCGCCGGTAATGTCCTTGCAGAGCCGATCGACCGGGGCTTCAGATGTGCGGACGGCCAGCCGCTGCTCGGTTCGTCGAAAACCGTGCGCGGCCTCCTGCTTGCGATTGTCGCAACGGCCGTGTGCAGTCCTCTGCTCGATCTGGACTGGCGTGCTGGGGCGCTAGTCGGAAGTGCCGCGATGGCCGGCGACGTGTTCTCGAGTTTCGTGAAGCGCCGGATGTCACTTCCTGCGAGCGGCCGTGCGACCGGCCTGGATCAGATTCCGGAATCATTACTGCCCCTGCTCGTTTCCCGTCAGCTGCTGTCGTTGACGGTTCTCGATATCACCGCGATTGTCGGGGCCTTCGTGATTGGTGAGATGCTGCTATCGCGGGTGCTCTACGCCTGGCATGTTCGCGATCGGCCCTACTAAGGAGAAACCGTGGCTGGGGAGTATCTTCAGCTGATGGAGGCTAATCTCTGGAGGGCAGTTGAAGCGGACGGGTACGATGCTTGATCCGACCCCAACGGACGTATAGCCATCCATGTTGTGGTATTTCCAGGCCCCCGATCCCAGATGCCGGGGAAGCGCCGAATCCAGCGTGAGGGGAACCGAACCTGGCAGGCACACCTGGCCGCCATGCGTATGACCGCTGAGGAGCAGACGGAAATCGGCATGCGCCGCTTGACGGTAGATCTCCGGAGTATGTGAAAGCAAGATCGAAAACTCGTTGCGCGGAATCGAGGACGCCGCCTTCTCGATATTGTCGACCCGATAGTAGTGGGCATCGTCAATGCCGGCCACAAAGATCCGTTCATCGCCACGTACGATCGCCTCAGATTCGTTGAGTAACATGCGAATGCCCATCTCTTCCAGTCGCGGAACCATGCGGATCGTGTCGTGGTTGCCCAACACTCCATACACGGGCGGTGTGAGACAGCGTCGCACCTGCTCCAATCCGTCGAGCGCCGCGTCGTATGGACCGTATGTCTGTCCGCGGTAGTCCCCGGTCAGAACGCAAAGGTCGTAGGTGATGTGCGGCAGTAATTCGACGAGGCGCTGCATTGACGCGGCATTCATGTCGACGTGCATGTCGCTTATCTGGAGGATGGTGAATCCGTCAAACGACGGGGGCAGGTCCTGGCGGGGGATGGACACCTGTCGGACGTTGATGCGTTGAGCGTTCCTGAGCCCTCGCCAGTACAGGCCAGTCAGCTTCAGCGTATTCCGAATGACGGAATGCACCGAATACCAGTTCTCGAGATGGAAGACATTCAGCCCGCCGCCGAAGACCTGTGTCTCATGGTCATCCTCGACGCCGAGACGCTGCCTGGCGTGCACACGCCCGAGGCGCTGCTCCAACTTCTGAAGAACATCCGGCTGCATGAGTCGCCCTCACAACGGATTCTGTCACGGTCCGCCGAATGACTTCGTAGAATGTACGGAGTGCCATCTTGGCGCGACTCAATGTCGACGGTTAAGATGGCGCTACCGGGCCAGGGGGTCGTTCGTCGTGCTCGGCGGTCTCCACGTGACGGCGCTCGCCGACGAAGCCGCACGACACGCCGACGCGGTCTTCCTCGGTCCGGGTGAGCAGACATTTCCGAGGTTCCTGAGCGAGCTGCGTGCCGGACGGCCCGGCTCGATCTACCGATCGACCGGGGCCCGGACGCTGCAGCAACTTCCACCGATTCGACGCGACCTCATCGACAGACGCCGCTATCTCGTTCCCCACTCCATCGTCGTGACGCGCGGGTGTCCCCAGCACTGCGACTTCTGTTCCAAGGACGCGTTCTTTCAAGGTGGCCGCTCGTTCTACACACAGAGAGTGGATGCGGCTCTTGCCGAGATCGAACGGCTGCCGGGCCGGCACCTCTATTTCCTCGACGACCACCTGCTCGGCGACCGCCGCTTCGGCGCTGAACTCTTCAAGGGCATGCGCGGCATGGGCCGGTTGTTTCAAGGCGCCGCGACCGTCGATTCGATCCTGTCCGGCTATCTCATCGAAAAGGCCGCCGAAGCGGGACTTCGGAGTCTGTTCGTGGGATTCGAGAGCCTGTCGCCCGCCAATCTGGCGCAAAGCAACAAGCGCCGGAATCTCGGTCGTGATTACCGAGCGGTGGCCGATCGACTGCACGGCCTGGGCATCATGATCAACGGCCGCTTCGTGTTCGGCATGGACGGCGACGATCGCGACGTGTTCAAGAGGACGGTCGACTGGGCCATCGAGAACGGCATCACCACCGCGACGTTTCACATCATGACGCCGTACCCCGGGACGGCGCTCTTCGCGCGCATGCAACGCGAGCATCGCATCATGTCGCGCAACTGGGCGCTCTACGACACACGTCACGTCGTGTACCGGCCGGCCCTTCTTGATGCCGAGAGTCTCAAGGCAGGCTACGACTGGGCGTACAGCCGCTTCTATCGCTGGTCGTCCATCACGCGCGCCTCGCTCTCTCACGGCACGATGAAACACCAGGCCAAGCATTTCTTCTACGCGGCGGGATGGAAGAAGTTCGAGCCCCTGTGGGACGGCGTGATCCGGATGAAGCAGCTCGACCGGATGACGCCGGTGCTCGAGAGTGTGCTCTCGCGGGTGACCGGAACGAGCGCGCGGGATCGCGAGCGACCCGTCGACAAGCTCAGGGTCGTCCCGAGCGAGGTCGAGGGACGACTGGTATGATTGGCGCCATCGCTTGCGTGAGAGGAGATCGGGTATGAAGACACTGATGATGTGGATCGTGGCGCTGGTCACTCTCGCTCCGGCCGTCGTGCACGCGCAGGACGTCACCGGCACGTGGCAGGGGACGCTGCAAGCCGGTCGGCCCTTGCGCCTGGTGATCCAGATCTCGAACGCCGATGGCGGCGGCCTCAGAGCCGTCATGTACAGCATCGACCAGGGCGGACAAGGCGCGGCGGCCACTGTTGCGCTCCAGGGCACGACCGTCAGGATCGCCATCGCGGCGATCGGCGGCGGCTATGAGGGACGGCTGAGTGCGGACGGCAACGCCCTCACCGGGACCTTCACCCAGGGTGGCATGCCGCTCGCCTTGAACCTGGCGCGCGCGACGAGCGACACGGCGTGGACCATTCCGGCGCCTCCCGCGCCCGTCGTGCCGATGGCCGCGAACGCGGACCCGGCCTTCGAGGTGGCCACGATCAAGCCGAGCAACCCGGACGCGCAGGGGAAGATCATCACGGTCCGTGGCCGGCAGGTCATCACCATCAACACGACACTGAACGATCTCATCACGTTCGCCTACGGACTCCACGCACGGCAGATCACGACCGGACCCGCGTGGCTCGAAACGGAGAAATACGATGTGACGGGACTGCCCGACACCGCGGGCCAGCCCAGCACGGCGCAGTTGCGGACCATGGTGCAGAAGCTCCTCGCGGACCGCTTCAAGCTGGCGTTCCATCGCGACAAGAGGGAGCTTGCCGTCTACGCACTCGTGGTCGGCGCCAAGGGGCCGATGCTGACCAGGAGCGCCGGCGATCCCAACGGCCTGCCCGCGATGCTCTTTCGAGGCCCAGGCGCGCTGCCCGCGAGAAACGTGACGATGGCGGATTTCGCCTCTGTGATGCAGGCGGTCGTCGTCGATCGGCCTGTCGTGGATCAGACGGGACTGAGCGGCCGCTTCGATTTCACACTGACCTGGACGCCCGACGAATCGCAGTTTGCGACGATGGGCATCAGGGTCCCGCCGCCCACGGCTGATGCGTCGGCGCCGCCTGGACTGTTCACGGCCATTCACGAGCAGCTCGGTCTGAAGTTCGACTCGACCAGGGCGCCGGTCGATGTGATGGTCGTCGACCGCGTCGAACGGCCTTCCGAGAACTGAGCACGGATACGGCGTCGATGGTTCGCACGATGGCGGGCGTGGCGTGGCGTGTCGCCCTGGCGGTGCCTCTCATGGTGCTCGGATTTCATTCCGCGCAGGGGCAGTCGCCAACCGGCCCGCCGCTTGTGAGCCACGACTTCACCACTTCTGCTCAAGGCTGGCGCATCACCAGCGATACGGGCACGACCGATCCGATCTTCAATTCACGTGGCGGCAACCCAGGCGGCTGTATTGCGGCTCTTGATGAAGCCATAGGGGAGACGTGGTATTTTCTTGCGCCAGGCGCCGTGTTGCAGCAATTGTCCGCGGCCGAGAGCGGCACCATCAGCTACAGCCTCAAGCAGTCTTCCGACGTGGATGGCGGCTTCCTTGATGATGACGTCGTCATCGTGGGAACCGCCGGGCGCATCGGTTATCGATTCGGCTTTCAATCCGGCCCCGGAGTGAACTGGAAAGATTTCTCCGTGCGACTGTCCGAAAGCGCAGGGTGGAGATGGAACTGGGGGGCGCCCGCGACGCAGGCGCAGATCCGAAGCGTCCTGGCCGCGCCGCTGCGGCTGGAGGTTCGCGGGGAATATGTCACGGGGCCCGATGAGGGATCGCTGGATAACTTCCTGCTGAAGGCGCGCGAGTGACGCTTTAGCGTCGCGCTACTTGTCGCGGAGCGTCTTGATCAGCGAGCGCAAGTCTTCATGCATGACTCGCATCTGGTGGCGGGTCGCTTCGTCCCCGGCCCGTATCTCCTGACGCAGGCCCGCGGCGACGGCTCCCAGCTCTTCTCGCAGGCCGTCATCGACAGCCGTCAGCTCTCTTCTCAGGCCTTCATCGACGGATTTGATGTCGCCGCGAACTTGCAGAAATTGCTCGTTCACTTCGACTCGGAATTGAAAAAATTGCGATTCGAGCGAGGTGACGCGTACGGTGAGCGCCGTGACTTGTGCCGGTAACTCTTGCAGCGTCTGCACTTGGCTCTCGAAGGACGACGAAGTTAGCATCGTCGCTCACCGGTTCGCAACAGGCCGGCCTTCGGGTTCATAATCCCACCATGCTTCGGCGACTCGCCTGGTCTGCCGCCTTCCTCGCGCTGACGCTCGTCACGCTGAACGCGCAGCGTCCGCGCGACCTCGTGAACACGCAGGTCACCGCGCGTGTCATGAGCGTCATCGATGGCGATACGGTGGACGTTCGTCTTTCATCGGGCCGCCGCATGCGCGTGCGCCTGCACGGCGTGGACACGCCCGAGTCTGGCGAGCCGCTCTTCCAGCGGGTGCGCGACTTCACGCGCGTGCTGATGTTCTCGAAGGACGTCGCGATGACCGGCAAGGACGTGGACGTCTACGGCCGGCTCGTCGCGCGGATTGTGGTCGATGGCGCGGATGCGAGCGAGGCCGTCATCGCTGAGGGCCTTGCGTGCACGTACCATCGATACGTCGTGAACCCTGCGCTCGACGCGGCTCTCGATCGCGCGCGCGCGGCCCAACTCGGTTTCTGGGCTGCCGGTGCCCGGCAACCTGCCTGCGTCCGTCGCGAAGCCCGGACTCGATCCGTAATGGCGTCGCAGCCGACAGCCACGACCCTCATCGGCAACGTGAGCAGCAGGGTCTATCACCTGCCGACATGTCGCAACGCCACCTGCCAGAACTGCACGCGGAGGTTCGCCACACGTGCGGAGGCTGAGGTGGCGGGTTTCAGGCCGGCCGGGGACTGTATCCGGCGCTGAATCACCAGGACACTCATGGGGGTGTTCAATGGCGTCTGTCCGGCCCGACGCGATCCGATTCCGAGCCAGTGCACACTATTAACGGGATAATCCCTTGGCAGGCGATTTTCCAGGAAATAGAGTGCACCGATGAAAGTGCAGTTCGGCCGCTTCGGGGCGCAGTTCCTCGCGTACGCGCACATGCGCCAGTGAGCGGGTCCGCACCGGGTCGCTTGCGGATGAAGCCCATCATGAATCAGAATGGCAACGTGAAACCCGGCGATACGACCCCGGTGCCCGACGCGCTAGCGTTGGAATACAAGCGAGACTACGGGACCGCCAGGGGGGATCTGAACGTCGCGGATCTCGTGAACAATCCCGCAGCCAACGGCGAATGTCGCGTCCTTGGTCTGGGCTTCCAAGAACAGCCTGTTGACCTGTTCACCACCAAGCTGCGTACGCTCTTCGATGATTTGACCGATGCGCCGCTGGTCGGCATCGAGCGAATCTAGCCGCTCGCGCAGAAACTTCTCTTCCAACCGGATCGGCGACTGAATATCGAAGCCGACTCCATGAAACATGAACGTGGAGTGAGGGCAGGCGTAGCGCTTCGAGCCCGCCAGAAAAATCGCGTTCCCGATTGAATCAACGTTCCCGACGTTGTGAACCGTCAGCTCGAACGGCAGTCCTCGCAAGACGTTGTAGATGTTCAACCCGCTCATGACGGCTCCGCCTGGCGTTGAGAGCATCAGGTACACGTGCGGCACCTTCTGATTCGCGAGCGTCGCTAATAGGGCGATCAAGCTCTCGGCGGTCTTCGGGATGATTTCCGCCGAAAAAGAAACGTAAACGGTGTCCGTTACCGTGGGCGCGAGCATGCCAGGTATCTGGACAGGCACCGGCGTACGGGCTTGCGGTGGCGCGCCGCCACCAGTAGTGGATTGCGGAACTTGCGGTGTCGCGTTTGGTGGCGTGGGTCCTGCCGGTATGTCTGGCATATTGAGCCCCAATCGATTCAGGAAGGTTATCTGGACGCGCCGAAGCCCGAGAGCGGTTCGGCGGTTCGGACGGTCGTCATAATCCAGTTTACCGATGGGCCATGACAGGGTAGGTCACGGCTGTAGGTGGCCATGAATACATGCGTGGTCCGTAGATATTGTTTTGGCTCAATCTAGCCTGCTGTCACCGGAATGAGCGTCATGGTGTCGTTGCCGAAAATGTCGATGACCTTCACGGCGATGGTGTAACGCCCCGGCGCCGGATAGGTGTGCGGCGCCGTCGTCAGCTCCAGGTCGCGCCTTTGCCGCGTGCGGAAGCTCTGCCACTCGTTTTCGAAGATGTACGCGCCGGTCCAGCGATCCTCGAACTCGGACGCAGGCAGCTCCAGTTCTCGCTGCGCGGCCTCCTGGCCTGGCAGATGCCCCTGCACGGCGGCGATCCCGGCGCCCTTCGGCACCCTGATGATCTCCTTCCGGCTCTCGTAGTTGAAGTCCACGGCCCAGTAGTCCACCCAGTCGGTCCAGTGCTTCGTCAGGACTTCGCGCCTGATGACACCCTGCTTGTCCTTGGTCACCTTGACAAGCGCGCCGGCGTCACACACGACCTCGCTCTTGCCTTCCTTGAGCTCGGCGGCGATGGCATCGGCGAGACCTTGTGAGTAGAAGACGGAGAAGTCGGTCAGCTCGACGGCGAGGACGAGCGGATTCTTGGCGTCGAAGCGCGGCGTAACTTCGATGTACGCGACATCCTGGAACCGGACCTGACCGCGCTCCACGGCGCGCTTGTCGAAGACCTCTGGCGGAATCGTCTTGGGCGTGAGATCGATGCCCTTTTGCCTCGCCTCGTCAAGCACGGCAGGGAAGAGGCCCATCTCGAACTCGAACGCGAGCACGTCCACGCGCGTGGCCCCGCGCTTCCGGCACTCGGTGATGACCTCCTCGACGAACAGGCGGCCGACCGGCAGGTTGATGGGGCCGACGACGACGAGGCGCGCGCCGGTCTTGCCGTGGAAGAAACCGGCATCTGGCAACGGCTCCGCGCGATACGCCTTCAGGATCAGATCGCGGAATTCCTGCTCCCGGCGTGCAAGCGCCTGCTCCTTCTTCTTGCCCGTCAACCGGCCTGAGATGTTCAGGTACACCTGCCGCTCGTAGCGCCCAAGATTGAGGACCTCGAAAGCCCGGAAGGTTTCGTCCCCCGCCTTCCGCTCACGTTGGACCTGTATGAGCCGCTTGCGGGTTGTGTGGATGGCGAACTTGCCCAGATCCGTGGCGATCCACTTCCGGCCCAGCTTCTCAGCCACCGCGGCCGTCGTGCCGCTGCCACAGAAGAAGTCTGCGATGAGATCGCCCTCCTTGCTGCTGGCGAGGATGATCCGCTCAAGAAGTTCTTCGGGCTTCTGTGTTGCATAGCCCGTGTCCTCCCTTGCCTGTGAATTGACAGGGGAAACATCTGACCACACGGTTCCGACTGGCACGCCCTTGCCCTCGTCCAGAAACCGCCGGAGCTGTGGTCGCCCACCTTCCTGACGCGGCAGTTCAATTCGGCCCTGAGCGAAGAGCCTTTCCATGGTCTCAAGCTCATATCGCCAGCCGAACGCCGGGGCGGTGTGACCGCGCCACTCGTACATCATGTTCGGTCGAGGATTCGGACTCGTGAGGTTGTCAAGACGGTACCGTCGTCCATTCGTTGTTGTGTTCGTGTACTTTGATTCGAGGTAAGAGTCTTCGTAGGGTTCAAATTGCGGATTTCAGATGTAACGGTCGCTCTTCGTCCGCCAGACAATCGCGTCGTGTATGACGCCCCACCGATGACTGTCCCCGTGAGCCGTAACCCTCTTCCAGCTAATCGTGGCTCCTGGCCCCGCTGTCCCAAATACCTCCCGAATGACAGCTTCAACTGCGTAAGCCACATTCGTTCCCATGTGGACATACATACTGCCCTCACTGTGCATCAAATCACGCATCAAGATGAGGCGCTCATAAAGCATCGCGATGAACGAATCGGCCCCATGGCCCCACGTGTCGCGGTAGGCGATCTGCTCCAGGAGGTTTGGCTCTTTGTGGAATGTCTCGCCGCCGATTTCGATGTCCACACTGAAGTCGGCGCCGACGTCGAATGGGGGATCGATGTAGATCAGCTTCAGCCCACCCGCCTCCTCGATCTGTTGGCGCAGTGCGCCGGACTTAAGGGATGACAGAATCAGCTTGTTGTCACCCCAGATGAGCTTGTTCGTCCATCCATCAAGTTGACGACCACGAATGTCGTAGAGTGTGGCCTGTTCGTCACCGATTTCCTGGCGCGGCTCATCGACGTGCTCCAGTGACTGGAAGGGCAGCACGGCCGTGGAAACCTCACGCGTCTTGCCATTCCAGACGAGCTCGACCTCCCGCTTGTCCTGAAAGAGGAGGAACCTGTACTTCTCGGGCAGAGGCTTGCCTTCGTTGATGAGCTTGATGAGGTCGCGCTTCTCGCCGTCCGAGAGCTCGTACGCGTCGGCCTGTGTGCGGTTCATTGTCACGACTGATACTCAGTGAACCCGGACGCCAAGGCGCCAATTGTCTTTGGTGGGTGTTGCTCGAAGCTCGCCTGGTCCACGAAGACGAACCGCCACGTCACACCATCGTCGCTCGCGCAGGCGGCGGTGGCATCGACGCACCACTGCTTCAGTCGTGCCATTTTCTGCGGCACGTCGATCTCCTGGCGCCCTTTCGTTTCGATGATCCAGACCGTCCCGTCCGTGGTGCGGACGATGAAGTCGGGCGTGTAGTTGGAGAGATCACCGTCGGCCTTGACGTAATCGAGCCGAAAGCCCATGGCGAGGTAGATCTTCGAAAAGGCCGCCACGTCCGTCGCGCCCTCGAGGAAGGCCGCGAAGGACAGCTCGAAGCCGCCGGAGTTGGGCTCGCCGACCGTCTTGTTGAATACGGACTTTGTCGCCACCAGATACGGGCGATGGTCGGTGCGGAACGGCCGGGTGTCCCGTAGGCGAATCCGATCCTCGATACGTGTTGTGCCAGAGTCCAGGATCGTCAGCGAGTTGATGGCCTTCTTGAACGAATCGAAGAGCAGCTTGCCGACCTCCGGCTCTGAGAGGTTCCGGAGCACCACCGGGTCTTCGAGGTCCACAGGCGACCCTTCGAACAGGTGCTCCCGAATGAAGATCTTCACCTTGCCGTAGAGCACGTCGTAGCCGCCGACGAGCCGCAGCTCCTTGAGCAGTTGCCGCGCGAAGAACGCCACGACGGACCGATAGTCGGCCGGGCCTGAACCGTCGAGCTGGACGGTATGGTGGATCTCCTCATCCAGCATCAACTTGAACACGATCTCGCGGGTCTGCTCCAGAGTGAACGCCTTTAACGGCAGCCTGGCGTTCCCGAGCGCACTTAGCCCGCATTATTCGCGAAGGGGCCGATTTCGGTTGGTGTGCGGCGTGATCCTCTCGCACAGACGCGAATCTGCGAATGCGGACACGCGCCGCAGCG
>Ga0156016_104_pt6 | contig 21329 bp, 19 predicted proteins | sample RifCSPlowO2_02_FD_107670 | JGI IMG/M metagenome (GOLD analysis project Ga0156016, IMG submission 107670) | Acidobacteria bacterium RIFCSPLOWO2_02_FULL_64_15 | reverse complement strand
TACGGCCGCGAAACGAGCCGCTGGTACGAATGGTCGGTGCGGGTGCTCGGCGCGCGGCTCGCGCTGAGGCGGGGCGCCCTCGACGAGGCCGTTGCCAAAGCCGACGAAATCCTGCAGGCCGGCGCCCCGCCCTTTGACGCCCTTCAGGCCACGCTCATTGCCGCCGAAGCCTTGACCCTCGCCAGGCGGCTCCCCGAGGCCGAGCAACGGCTGACGGCGGCCGCCGACGTGCTCGACCCGAAAGCCGCGCCAGCCGCGTGGGGTGAGTACCTGCGCCTGCGCGGGGCCCTCCACGCGCAAAGCGGCAGCAAGACCGACGCGTATCACGATTTCGCCCAGAGCACGACGTTGCTCGATCTGCTCGGCGAACGGTATCAAGCCGGGCTGAGTCATCTCGCGCTTGGGCGTCTGGTCGCCGAGACCGGGGCGCGCTCGATCGCCGAGCGGCATCTCGGCAAAGCGATGGGCATTTTCGAGCAGCTCGGTGCCGAACGTGACCTCGCCGACACGCGCGAGGCGCAATCGCTCCTGACCCACGTCGGCACGGGCGAGTATGTCATCTCCCCCTCCGACGCCGACGAAGCGATCGTGCGACGCATCGTCGATGCGGCGGCGCTCCCCGACCTCCTTGGACGGGAAACGGCGACGGCCCTGCTCGACGCGGCGGCCGCCGACAGTGCCGTCCTGTTCGTGCGACTGGCCGGCGGCGACGTGCGCGTGATTGCCTGCGCCGGCTGCGACGCCGACGCGGCGCCGGCCCTCGCGCGCTCCGCCGCGCACGGCAGCGCCTATGGCCGCGGCACGCTGGTCCTCGAATCCCTCGGGCGCGATCCGGAAGGACCGCGCTTTGCGCTCGTCGCCTCGCCGCGGCCGGTTGGCCACCCCGTGCTGCGGCGACTGCGCATGATTCTCGCCGTCGCCGAGCAGGGGTTCGCGTTGTGCGCGGCGCGCGACCGCTCGGCCGGGCCGCCCGGCCTCGCCGTCGACCGATCGCTCGAGCCGCTGCTGCCGGGATTCCTTTCCGCCAGCGCCGCCATGGCCCGCCTGGTCGAGCAAATTCAGCGACTGCAGGGCAACGACCTGACCGTCCTCATCACGGGTGAGAGCGGCACCGGCAAGGAGCTCGTCGCGCGCGCGATCCACGTGGGGTCGCCCCGCAGCGCCGCCATGTTCCTGCCCTACAACTGCACGACCACCGGACGCGACCTGGCCGACAGCCAGCTGTTCGGGCATCGGCGCGGCAGCTTCACGGGCGCCGTCTCCGACCAGCCGGGCCTCGTGCGGTCGGCCGCCGGCGGCACCCTGTTTCTCGACGAGATCGGCGACCTGCCCCTCGACGTCCAGCCCAAGCTGTTGCGGTTTCTCGAGCAGCACGAGATCATGCCGATCGGCGAGACACGGCCGCAGCGCATCGACGTGCGGGTGCTCGCCGCCACCAACGCCGACCTCGAGCAGCGCGTCGCCGAGGGTAAGTTCCGCGAAGATCTCTACTACCGCCTCAGCGTCATCCGCATCCACGTGCCCCCGCTGCGCGAGCGCCGCGAGGAGATTCCGCACTTGAGCACGTACTTCCTCCGTGAAGCGTCCGAGCGGCTCGGTAAACCCGACATCCACTTGAGCTCGGACACGCTCGACACGTTTGCGCACTTCTGGTGGCCGGGGAACGTCCGGCAGTTGAAGAACGAGATTCAGCGGGCTGTGGCGCTGAGCACGCCCGGAGGAACGATCGAGCCGGTGCACCTCTCGCCCGACATCAGCAGCGAGCGGCTGCCCGCGGGCACCTCACCCCGTCGGCCGGCCTCGGTCCGAAGCGCGCCGAATCTGGCTGTGGCCGTCGAACAGGTCGAGCGGGACATGATTCAGGCGGCGCTCGATCGGACGGGCGGCAACATCTCCGAATCCGCCCGCGCACTCGGACTGACCAGGCGAGGCCTGTACCTGAAGCTCCGACGCCTTGGGCTGGAAACCCATCCCGAGATGAATACCGGCTGAGATGGATACTGGCTAGCCGATTTCCATGTTGTGTGAATACTTTATATCCATTCCGCCGACGCGTCCTATGACTCAATATAATCTATAAGTTATTGAGTAATAAGGTATTATCAACATAATCTGTCCCAGGTCCTTCACATCCCTGCACGCGGCGCGGACTTTGGATATGCACTCTGCGGCCTTAACTGCAGGAGAACACCCGTGAAGCACATTTGGACTGACGACCCGACCCGCCCGTCGTCGAACAAGAGAGCCGCCGAGCGGCGCATCATGAGCCTGCCCGCGCGCCTCACGTGGAAAGACCTGCGGGGCACACCGCGGTTTGCCAGCGTCGTGACGCGCGACGTCAGCGAGTACGGCGTGTACGTCGAGTGCTCTTCAGCTGTGTCGATCCCCCCTTTTCGGCTCGTGCAGTTCCAGATCGAGCCCGGCGCGCGGGAAGGCGGCACGCTCCCCGACGCCCTCAAGCAGGGCCGCATCCTCTCGGCTGTCTACCGCGTGACGCCCCGTACGGCGTCTGGTACGCCGCAGGGGTTGGCGCTGCGCCTGATGGTCGAGCCCAGACGCCGGGTGCTGCATGCCGAGCCGGCACGGGCCACGGCCTGAGCTCTTTGGCCCGCCGGCCGGCAGACAGATGCCTTATGATCTGACGCCAGGTTGGCACCCACGTGATCTTCAAGCAGTTCTATCTCAATTGCCTCGCCCACGCGTCGTACCTAATCGGTGACGAGCAGACGCGCACCGCCGCCGTCGTCGATCCACAGCGGGACATCGACCAGTACCTGTCGTTTGCCGACCAGGCGGAGCTCCGCGTCGCGCACGTCTTCCTCACGCATCTGCACGCCGACTTTGTGGCGGGTCACCTCGAGCTGCGCGATCGGGTCGGCGCCACGATTCATCTTGGCGCCGCGGCGAAAGCCGAATACGCGTTCACGCCGCTCAAGGATGGCGACTTCGTCCAGTTCGGGCGCGTCCGCTTGAAGGCGCTTGAAACACCGGGACACACCCCCGAATCGATTTCGATCGTGGTGTACGACCTCGACCGGAGCGAGACGACGCCCTACGGGGTGTTGACCGGCGACACCCTCTTTGTGGGCGACGTCGGGCGCCCGGACTTGCAGGCCGCGCTCGGCTGGACCGCCGGCGACCTTGCCAATTTGTTGTACGAATCGCTTCAATCGAAGCTGATGACGCTGCCCGACGAGAGTCTGGTGTACCCCGCGCACGGCGCCGGGTCGCTCTGCGGCAAGGCCCTCAGCAAGGAGACGGTGTCCACGATCGGCGATCAGCGGCGCGTCAACTACGCGCTACAGCCGATGACCCGGCAGGCCTTCGTCGATCTGGTGACGGCGGATCAACCGGATGCGCCGCCCTATTTCATCTACGATGCCGTCCTCAATCGCCAGGAGCGACCCACGCTCCAGGAAGCCCTCGCGCGCGAACTGACGCCGAAGACGCTTGAGGAGGTGCTCGCGCTGCAAGCGTCGGGCGCGCAGCTCCTGGATACGCGGGATCCGATCGACTTCGCGGCGGCGCACCTCAAAGGCACCATCAACATCGGGCTCGGCGGCCAGTACGCCACCTGGGCCGGCACGGTTCTCAGTCGAGAGCGGCCGATCGTCATCGTGGCGGACCCCGGACAGGAGAGCGAGTCGGCCATCCGCCTCGGGCGCATCGGATTCGATCACATCGTGGGATACCTGCAGGGGGGCTTGGGTAGCCTGGCGTCGCGCCCAAACCTTGTGACGACGACCGGGCGCGTCAGCGCGTCACTTGCCGCCGAGCGTCTCCTCACGCGCGAGCCGTCGGCCCCCCTAGCCGTTGACGTGCGTTCGCCTCAGGAACGCGCCCAGAAGCACGTGGCTGCAAGCGTCAACATACCGCTCAATCATCTGATCGAGCGATTCTCCGAGTTACCGAAGGATCGGCCGTTGCTCGTGTACTGCGCGGGCGGTTATCGGTCGTCGATCGCGGCCAGCCTCCTGCAGCAGCACGGCTACACGAAGGTCGACGAAATCGCCGGCGGTCTTGCCGCGTGGGAGGCCGCACAGCTGCCGCTCGTCTCGGAAGGAACGGCGCATTAGAGCGTCGAGTTGAAGCGTCCTTGTGTCGGGCTTGATGCCAGATTCATGATCACAAGTTCATCTCTCCACACGTTCGGCCGTTCGGCCGCGATCCGCGGCGCACTCGTCGCCTCCCTGGCCCTGATGGGGACCGGCCGACCGGCCGCCGATGAGGGCATGTGGACCTTCGACCGGCCACCGAGTGAGGCCCTTCAGCGGCGATATGGCTTCACCATCACGAAAGAATGGCTCGACCACCTCCGTCTTGCGAGCGTGCGCTTCCAAAACGGCGGCTCCGGGTCGTTCGTGTCGGCCGACGGCCTGGTGCTCACGAACCATCACGTGGCACTCGGACAGCTCCAGAAGGTGTCCGCGCCGGAGAGAAACTACGTAGCGGACGGGTTTTACGCCCGCACGCGCGAGGAGGAAGTCAGGGCCACCGACCTCGAGCTGAACGTGCTCGTTTCGACCGAGGAGGTCACCGCGCGGATTACCGCCGCCGCCCTCCGCGCGGCGACAGCCCAAGCAGCGCTCGAGGCACGGAGGGCCGAGATCGCGAACATCGAGAAAGAGAGCCTGGACCTCACGGGATTCCGGTCCGATGTCGTGACGCTCTATCAGGGCGCGCAGTACTGGTTGTATCGCTACAAGAAGTACACGGACGTTCGTCTCGTCTTTGCGCCCGAGCAGCAGATGGCGTTTTTCGGGGGCGATCCGGACAACTTCACCTACCCCCGTCACGACCTCGACTTTGCGCTCTTCCGCGTCTACGACAACGGCGCCCCCGTCCGGCCGGAGCACTTCCTCAAGTGGAACGCCAAGGGCGCCACGGAGAACGAGCTGGTGTTCGTGTCTGGGCACCCCGCCTCGACCGACCGCAACGGCACGCTCGCCGAGCTCGAAACCGAAAGGGACGTGGTCTATCCGGTCAACATCAAGGTGGTCAAGCGGCGCATCGAGGTCCTTCGCCAGTACGCCGCTCAAGGCGGCGAGCAGGCGCGGCAGGCGGCAGGATTCGTCTTCGGCCTGGAGAATGCGCTAAAAGCCTACACGGGCCAGTACGAGGGCCTGCTCGATCCGAAGGTGATGGAGAAGAAGGCGACCGAGGAGCGTGGCCTGCGCGACGCGGTCGCACGAAACGCCGAGTGGCAGCGGACCTACGGTCCCGCATGGGACGAAGTGGCACGCGCCGAAACCGCCCGGCGGCGGCTATTCAAGTCGCAACGCTTCGGGCAGCTTCGCGGGTCGGCGTTCGCGAGCCGCGGGCTGCTCATCGTCCAGTATGTGACGGAGCTCCGAAAGCCCGACGGCCAGCGGCTCGACGGCTTCCACGACGCGCAGTTGCCATCGCTGCTGTTCGGCCTCCTCTCCCCGGCGCCCATCTACCCCGCGCTCGAAGAGGCGCTCCTTGGCGACGCGCTGCAGGAATCGCTCGAGGAGCTCGGCCCGAACGATCCGTTTGTCAGAACGGTTCTGGCCGGTCGCTCGCCGAAGGATGCGGCCGCGGCGCTCATCGGCGCGACGAGGCTCGCAGACCCGGCCGTCCGCAAACAGCTCATCGATGGTGGCGAGGCGGCCGTCAGGGCCTCCACCGATCCCCTCATCGTCGTCGGCCGGGCGCTCGATCCCTTGATGCGTGCGACCAACGCATTAATGGAGCGGGAGGTGACGAGCTTCGAGACATCCGCCCGCGAAAAGATCGGCCAAGCCAGGTTCACGGCCTACGGGACGACAGCCTATCCCGACGCGACGTTCACGCTGCGCCTGTCCTACGGCGCCGTCCGCGGCTATCCGATGAATGGCACTCGCGCCGCATACAAGACGACGTTCGCCGGACTCTTCGACCGGTCGGCGGGGTTTGACGACAAGCCGCCGTTTAATCTGGTCCCTCGCTTCACCGATCGGCGTGCGCGGATCGATATGACGACACCGCTCAATTTCGTGACGACGAACGACATCATCGGGGGCAACTCCGGGTCGCCGGTCGTCAACCGGGCCGGCGAACTGGTCGGGCTCATCTTCGACGGGAACATCGAGAGCTTGGTCGGGCGGTTTGTCTACGACGACGAGAGGAATCGGTCCATAGCCGTGCACAGCGGGGCCATCGTGCACGCCCTGCGGACCGTCTACGATGCCGGGGCGCTGGCCGACGAGCTGGATCAGGGGCGGTAGCTCTCGCCGCATTACGGCTGCCTGTGGTAGCCTATTTGGCCGACAGGAGGTCAGCCGGTCGGACGGTCGGAAACGCTTATTTGGTTCGGAAGCCTTTATTTGGTGGGGAGACGAGTTATGAACAAGGTCAGATCTGCAGCAATTGCGGCAGTAGCCATGGCGATACTGGGCACCTACCTTGGTGCGCAGCAGCCGCAGGCACCCGCGCCGGGTCAGGGGCAGGGCGGAGGGGGCAGGCAGGGGCCGCCGCCGATGCCGATGTCATTCTTCATCACGAGCGTCCCCAAGGGAGATGGCGCCAACTATGGCGGTCTGGCCGGGGCCGACGCCTACTGCCAGGCACTGGCGGCTGCCGCCGGCCGTGGCGCCTCCACGTGGCGCGCCTACCTGAGCACGCAGGGCGCCGGCGCCGTCAGCGCACGGGATCGCATCGGCACCGGTCCGTGGTACAACGCCAGAGGACAGCTGATTGCAATGAACGTGGCCGAGCTGCACGGCGACACGATCGAGCAGGCGCGCCTGGGCAACCGGCTCGGGAAGCAGCTCTCGCGGAACGAGAAGCAGGAGCTCGTCAACGGCGTCGGCGACATGCCGAACCAGCACGACATCCTGACCGGCTCGCAGCCCGATGGCCGCGCGTACACCGATGCGGCGGATCACACCTGCAGCAACTGGACAGCCAACACGCACGTCGAGGCGCCCGCGCGGGGCGCGGCTCCTGCGGCTGGTGCGCCACCGGCGGCGCCGCCTGCGCCTGGTCCGTCCGCCCAGCTCGGGCACTCCGACAAGCAGGGCGGCGGCAACGGCTCGTGGAATTCCACCCACGGCAGCCGCGGCTGCAGTCAGCCGAACCTAGTCTCCACCGGCGGCGCGGGTCTCCTCTACTGCTTCGCGACGAACTAGACGCAAGTCTCCGCGCGTTCAATCCGAGGGTGGCGAATCGTCGCATTCGCCATCCTCTTTTCCTGTACCGCCACCTCGCGTCAACGCCGTCTGGTCTGACAGCACGTGCAGCATCAGGGCTGTATCTTGCCGACGCACCCGAGAGCTTCTTGGCGCGTGAGGGGTTTAAGCATGCCAATCGTGACACTTTGCAGTGGGATAGTGCTGCCGTTCGCTGCAGTTATTGTGACCGTCTTCACGTTCACGCCCATAGTGGAAGGATCGAAGTGAACACCTTCAAAGTCTCTTCCATGTACGCTCATTTTCACTGTGAATGCCGCTAAGTTGATACACATGGCCTTCGTGCTTGGGACAGCAATCACCCTGAAGGTCCAATATGAGTTGATCTCAACAGTGGCGTCGCTCCAGTTGCGGGGTTCTGGACTTCGAAGTAAGAGGTGCGGGCCATTCACATCGACGGATTGCGCGTGAAGCGAGGCCGTGCCGATGATGACGAGCAGAACGGTCACGAGCAGGATACGTAGCATAGACATTCTCCTCATGTCTCGGCTTCCGGTCGATCAGTTGCTGTCGCTCCTTCAGATTCTCGAGTGCGATGTCGTTGGTCGTGCGGACAAAGAGCCTGATGAGACGGTGCCGGGGGCGGGAATCGAACCCACACGCCCCTTGCGGGACCCAGGATTTTAAGTCCTGTGCGTCTGCCAGTTCCGCCACCCCGGCCCGAGGATAAGTATTACACGAGCACGGACTTACCGCCGTCGTTGTCGTGATCGCGCTTTTCGTCGCGGGCCATCTGCGGGCCACGAGGCAGCCATCACCGTATAATCGCGCGATGGAGGCGCTCGGCCCGGTTCTCATCTTGGTATCGCTCCCCATGATGTTGCGATGGATTCCTCCGAACTGTTTCTTCGGGCTCCGGATCCCTGCCACGCTCCGCAACGAATCCGTGTGGTATGACGCAAACGCTCTATGCGGGCGTCATTCCTTCCTGCTCGGTCTAGTTCTTGTCCTCTTGGAGTTCGTGCTGCCACTTGCGATACGGAACCAGGTCCTCAGCACGGTCGCGTGGGTCGGCTTTGTGGCCATCATCGCCTCTGACTGGCGCACTGCGAATCGCTGGCGGAGGGAGCGAGAGAGCCACTTGCCGTTATCGAGCAGGTAGTCCCTTGATCGCGCACGTGCGCCACGGCGCCCCACCTTCAATCCCTGACGTCGTCGCTTGGCTTCGAGCTTCTTGAACGCCTGCTTGCGGACCTGCCGGAGAAGCTGACGGCCCACATTTGCGCGACGGTGAAACTGTCGCCGATCCTCGTCGGCGTCGAGTATACCGAGGCGTTCAAGGCTCGAAGTCCGCTGTTGGTGGCAGACCCGACGCTGTTTGTGAAAGCGCCGTTCGGCTAGACCGGTCCACGCCGCCGTTTTTGTTGCCAGCCACGCCAATGAACGCAGCACCCGCCGTCGTCAGGGCACCGAGCCAGTGGTCGGCCGGCGCCATGAGTCTGGCCAACGCCGCCACCGGCGGGTAATAGACCGAGCCACGAACGATGTCGACCGAAACACCGAGACTCTCAATCAGCGCGCGCAGTTCCGCTGCCGTCGAGAAATGCGCCCTCTTCCAGGTGGGTGCGCCCAGCCAGCCTCGCACGCGGCGTACTGCTGCCCACGTACTCCATCGACCGAGATCGCCAATCACCAGTCGGCCGCCCGGCCGAAGCACGCGCACCGCTTCGCGTGCCGCCGTGTCGATGTCGTCCACCAGGCACAACACCGTCACGGCGACCACCACATCGAACGCACCATCGCGGAATGGCAGGTGCTCCACGCGACCTTCGACGAACCGACTCGGGACCCTCGCCCGCGTGGCACGGGCAGCGGCCGCGCGGAGCATGCGGCGGTCGATATCGATCCCAACGGCTCGGGCACCCCGCGTGGCGAGGGTCCACGTGAACAGGCCATCGCCACACCCGAGGTCGAGCACACGCTTTCCCTCAATGACGCTGACGAGCCGGTGGAGAAGCCGATGCTCGAGCGCCTCTGTGACGGCGCCAAGCGTTGTCTCGCGCCACCGCGAGTACGTCTCTGGCCCAACCACGACGTGCGCCGCCGGCGCGCTGGCGTTACATACGCGGCTTGACATAGGTGTGGCTCTGGCGCAGTATTCAAGCATACATTTGATTACTTGATTCTGCCATGAAGACGCCGACGTCTCGCTTCAAGGCCGTAATTTACGAGCAGATCGCCCGAATCGGCAAAGCGACGGCGAGCCCGGGCCGGCTCGAGATCCTCGAGTTGCTCTCACAGGGTCCCCGGACGGTCGAGGCCCTGGCTGCCCAGCTTGGCCAGAGCATGGCGAACACCTCGCATCATCTGCAGGTGCTGCGGCGCGCCCGGCTCGTCGACGCCGAGAAAGCGGGTCTGCATGTGACGTACCGGTTGGCCCACCCGCAGGTGGGCGAATTCTTCCTTCATCTTCGGATGTTGGCGCAGTCTCGACTTGCGGAGATCGAGCAGGTCAGTCGACAGTACCTCGAGAAACGGGGCGTCATGGAGGCCGTCGAGAAAGACGAGCTCCTGCGCCGCGTCCGTGCGGGTGAGGTCACCGTGATCGACGTCCGGCCGCACGAGGAATACCTCGCCGGTCATCTCCCTGGGGCGCTCTCAGTGCCGCTGTCGGAGCTGAAGAAGCGCGCGCCCGACCTGCCGAAGCATCGAGACATCGTGGCCTATTGCCGCGGCCCATACTGCGTGATGGCGCTCGACGCGGTCGAACTCCTCCGCCGGAACGGGTTATGCGCGCACCGGATGGAATACGGCGTACCCGAATGGCGCGCGCACGGCTGGCGCATTGAGAGCGGTGAGGCTCGTGGCCCCGGGAGCCGGCCATGAGCACGTCAAGACTGCTTCCAGCAGGCGCCATCCGTCTCGGGGCTGCGACGAACTGAAACGGAGCATCGATATGGCGAAGACACTTTTTATCCTCAACGACCCGCCGTACGGCACCGAGCGCAGCTATAACGCGCTGAGGCTTGCCGGTTCGCTGTCGAAGCGCGAGGGCGAACTGGTGAAGGTGTTTCTCGTTGGCGACGCAGCGAGCTGCGCCAAGACGAACCAGAAAGTTCCCCAGGGTTACTACAACGTGGAGGTCATGCTGCGGAGCGTGGGGCGGCACGGCGGCGAGATTGGCGCTTGCTGTGTGTGCATGGACGCGCGTGGCATCAGCGATACCGAGCTGTCCGAAGCGGTCCACCGCAGTTCGCTCGACCAGCTCACGGATTGGACGCAGTGGGCGGACAAGATCCTGGTGTTCTGAGGGCGTCTCGTTAGTACGCACGGGCGCGTGCTGGCGAAGGCACCTCGAGAGGACGAGACATGCTCCGACGGCTTCCAGAATGGGCGGTGACCTGGCCGAAGCTGACGGTCGCGTTGGCGATCGCGACGACGATGGTGTTTGCAGCCTGGCTGCCGCGCATGCGCACGGATACCGATCCGAAGAACATGCTGCCGGTGACCTCCGACGTGCGGGTGTTCAATCGACAGGTGGAGCAGTGGTTTGGCCTGCACGAGGACATGATCGTGGTCGGGATCGTGCGAGATCGGGGCCTGTTCGACCGGGCGGCGCTCGAAGCCGTGAGCCGTCTCACCGATCGCATCGTACGGCTTCCTGGGGTCGTCACGGCCGACGTGACCAGCCTGACCACCGCGGACAACGTGGTCGCCGAGGCGGGCACGCTCAGCGTCCAGCCGCTCCTGCCGGCGATTCCCGCTACCGCACAGGATCTGGAAGCCTTCCGGCGCGCGATGATGGACAACCCGATGGTGGTCGACCGGCTTGTGTCGGCTGACGGCCGGGCCACCGCCATCTACGTGCCGATCGAGCGAGGCGCCAACGGCAAAGAGGTCGCGGACAGCATTCGGACCCTTGTCAGCGAAGAACGCGGCGATCTTCGCTTTTACGTCGCGGGCGACCCGGTCGCTCGCGACACGTTCGGCTCGGAGATGTTCCGACAGATGGCGCTGTTTGCGCCCATGGCCGGCCTGCTGATGCTGGTGGCGCTCTACGGGATGTTTCGCAACCTGGCGCTGGCTTTCACGATTGTCGGCGTGGCGATGATGGCGACGTTGTGGAGCATGGGACTACTCGTCGCCATCGGACAACCGGTGCACATCATGAGCTCGATGATGCCGGTCTTCCTGATGGCGATTGCCACCGACAGCATCCACATCTTCAACGAGTTTTACTTCCGACTCCGAGAAGTGCCGGACCGCCGCCGGGCCGTCCTGGAGACGATCGACGTCGTGGGAGCGCCGGTCCGGTATACGGCGCTTGCCACCGCGGCGGGGTTTGGCGTCCTCGTGATCGGCGGCATCGTGCCGGTTCGCGTCTTTGGCCTCTTCACGGCCTTCGGCACGCTGGTGATCCGGCTGATGAGCTTCAGTTTCATTCCCGCGGTCATGATGCTCGTGCGCGAGGACCAACTGCGCCGTGCCAGCCGGCACGAATCCACGGAAGCCGGGGCCTCCCGCTGGCTCGCGGGGCTCGGCCGCCTGAGCGTGAGCCGTCCGCGTGAGGTCGCCGCGAGCGGCGTCGTGCTGCTGGCCGTCGCGCTCGTGGGCCTCCCGAGAATCAGCATCAACAACAACATGGTGCGGTGGTTCAAGCCGGCCAGCGACGTGCGCGTAGCCGACGCCGTGATCAACGAACAGCTCGGCGGCTCGTCGCTGCTGTACGTGGTGGCCTCAGGTTCGGGTGAGGATGCTCTCAAGGATCCGGAGGCGCTTCGCTACCTGGAAGCGGTGCAACGCGATCTCGAGCAGGAGAGCGTCGTCGGGAAGACCACCTCTGTGGTCGACCTGGTCAAGCGTGTCAACCGGGTGATGCTCGACGATCGACCGGAGCAGGAACGGATTCCAGATACGCGGGCAGTCGTTGGTCAGTACCTGTTCGTGTTTGGCATGGCCTCCAAACCCGCCACCCTGGACAACCTGATCACCGGGTCCGCCGAGCGCGCCAACCTCTGGGTGCAGCTCAAGACCTGGGACGCCGGCGCAGTCGAGCGGGTTCTCAATCGCCTCCAGGCCTATCAGAGTACGCATCCACCGCCAGGGTTGCGCTTCCAGCCCGCTGGCATCGCGTACTTCAACCTGGTCTGGAACCGCGAGGTCCTGCGCGACATGATTCGAACCTTCGTTGCAGCACTCGCAGTGGTGCTCCTCATCCTGACCATCTCGTTCCGCTCGTGGCGCTGGGGGCTCGTCAGCTTTGTTCCCCTCGGCCTCACGATCCTGCTCATCTACGGCACCCTCGGCTATGTCGGGAAAGACTTCGATATGCCGGTGTCCGTGCTGTCGGCCCTCTCGTTGGGAATGGCCGTGGACTTCGGCATCCACTTCATTCGGCGCTACCGGCAGCGTCTCAGCGAAGACCCCGACACGAGACGCGCGCTGCTCTGGACTGTGGCGCGACCCGGCAAGGGGATCGTCCGGAACGCCCTGCTCTTTTCTCTGGCGTTTTCTGTGATGCTCTTATCAAGCCTCACGCCCTACATCACCGTGGGGGCGTTCATCATCGCGATGATGATGCTCTCCGCGTTTTTCACGCTGTTCTACCTGCCTGCGTTGATCGTGCTCTTAGCAGGTGGCGAACGGACCTTCGAGCGCCGGAGCGAACGCGTGGGCACGGCGAACGCTTTGGCTGGACATGGGAGGACCTAATGCGAGTTCGCCTGGTACTGCTCTCCTTCTGGCTCATTGTTATCTGGCCCGCTCTTCCCGCAGGCTCCGATCGGCTGCTCGCGCAGACGCCGCTCGGTGTCGACGACATCGTCGCCCGGGTCCAGCAGGCCTTCTACTACCCCGGCGCCGACTTGAAGGCGCGCGTGAAGATGACCCTCACCTCCGCCGGGGGCGACACGCGACTCCGCGACCTGACGATGTTGCGCCGCAATGGGAAAAGCGGCGAGCAGCAGTACTTCATCTACTTTCACCAGCCCGGTGATGTCCGCGGGATGACCTTTCTGGTCCTCAAGTACCCCCGACGAGACGACGACCGATGGCTCTTCCTGCCGGCGCTGAATCTCGTCCGCCGGATCGCGGCCCGTGACAGCGCGCAAAGCTTCGTCGGGTCCGACTTCACGTATGAGCATGTCTCGGGTCGCGACCCGGAGTCGGATCGACACACGCTACGCGGCGAGGAGAAGCGGCGTGGGAAGGACTGCTACATCGTCGAGAGCCAGGCCCAAGCGGCGGCGGAGTACAGCCGAAAGGTGGCGTGGATCGACAAGGCCACGTGGCTTCCCGTCGAAGAAGAGTACTACGACATCCGGGGCGAACTGTTCAAGGTGTTCACGGCTGACGAAATCCGGGACGTCAACGGCCGCGCAACTGTCACCACACGCACGATGAAGAACGTCAAGACCGGGCACCGCACCGAAGTCGTGTTTTCGGAGGTCGCCTACGATGTCGGGGTTGAAGCCGAGATTTTCTCAGAGCGCTACCTGAGAGAACCGCCGCGGCGTTGGATCCAGTGAGGGGCCTGTGCGATCAATCGGACTCGTCGGACTGATCTTCGGGCTGGCATTCGCGCTTCCCCACACGGCGCATGCGCAGGCGAGTGTCCACGGGTTTGCGCAATTCAATTCTGCCTTCCGTGCAACGGGAGCGGACTGTCCACCGCAAATGGCGTGCGACGTCATGCGGGGGGAGGAGCGAGTCCAACTCAAACTCGAGCTGTCTTCTCCGGATGGGCGGGCGGGGGCGCTTGCCCGCCTGGATCTATTTCACGACACGATCGGCGACGAAGCGAGAGTCGATCTCCGCGAGGCATATGTCGATGTCGGAGGGCGACGAATCTCCGCTCGTCTGGGCCGCCAAGTCGTGACCTGGGGTCTCGGCGACCTTCTGTTTATCAACGACGTCTTCCCGAAAGACTGGGTCGCCTTCCTCACCGGTGCCCCGCTCGAATATCTAAAGTTCGGCAGCGACGCGGCGAAGGTGGGCGCCTACACGGGCTCCATAGGTGCGGAGGTGGTGATCACCCCGGTGTTTGCTCGTGATCGCGCACCACGTCCCGATCGGCTCTTCTTCTTCGACCCGATGCCATCGCTCACCGACCGCGTGACCCAACGACCAGGCACCGACTTTGGCGACATGCAGCTGGCGGGGCGCCTCTACGCGCGGGTCAGTCGCTTTGAGGTGGCGAGCTACGTCTCGAAGGGATTCTTCGGGATGCCCGCGGGCCAGCCGGACCAGGCGGTACCGACGCGCCTGGTGTTTTCGTACCCGCGCCTCAACACCTACGGCGGCAGCCTGCAGGGACCTCTGCGAGCCGGCGTCTTCTCGCTGGAAGGCGGGTACTACGATTCACGTGACGACGAGTCAGGGAGCGACCCGACCGTGGAGAACTCCCAGACGCGCTGGCTCGCCGCCTACCAGTTTCAGCCGCACGAGGATCTCACGCTGGCCTTCCAGTACTACGGCGAGTTCATGCGGCAGCACGACGCCTACCTGCGCACGCTACCGCAAGGACTGCCGCTGCGAGACCAGCTCCGTCAGGTCGCCAGCCTCCGCGTCACGCAACTGCGGCGGCACCACACGCTGCGCCTGAACCTATTCGTCATGGCGAGCCCGACCGACCGTGATGCGTACGTCAATCCGTCGGTCCGCTACAACGTGACCGACGAGCTCTGGTTGGAGACCGGCGCGAATGTCTTTTGGGGGCAGGAGCACCATACGTTTTTCGGCCAGTTTGGGCAGAACAGCGGCGTGTTTCTAATCGCGCGCTACGAGTTCTGAAGAAGGAGACAATCGTGACCCAGCCTCGAACGATAGTGATCCTCGGCGGGGGCGTGGGCGGGCAAGTCACGGCGAATGAGCTGCGGCGTTCACTGTCCGTCGAGCACCGGATCATCGTGGTTGAAAGAAACACGCGGCATGCTTTCGCGCCCTCGTTTCTGTGGCTGATGACTGGCGACCGACAACCGGAGCAGATCACGCGTGACATTCGCGACCTTGTCAGGCCGGGCATCGAGATTGTCGAGGCCGACGTGCGCTCGATCGACGCGAAGGCGAGGCGGGTCGAAACGGCGACTCAGCCGTTCGATTGTGACTACCTCGTAATCGCGCTCGGCGCCGAGCTGGCTCCAGAGCTGATTCCTGGATTGGCCGAGGCGGCGCACAGTTTCTACACACTCGACGGCGCTACGCGCTTGCGGAATGCGCTGGATACATTCACAGGCGGAACTATCGCGGTCGTGGTCAGTGCCCTGCCGTACAAGTGTCCAGGCGCCCCGCACGAGGCGGCCATGCTGCTGGCGGATTTCTTCAGCCGGCGAGGGCAGCGAGACAGGGTCGAAGTCCACCTCTTTACACCGGAGCCCCAGCCGATGCCGGTGGCCGGGCCTGAGCTCGGCGCCGCCGTCCGGCAGATGCTTGGGGACCGGGGCGTCCTCTATCATCCCCTGCACAAGCTGACCGCAGTCGAGCCGGATGCCAAAGCGATGCGGTTCGAGGGACAACCGCCAATCGGGTACGACCTGCTCGTCGCGATCCCGCCGCACCGCGCTCCTGCTCTAATGCGCGACGCCGGCCTGACGAACGAGGCCGGTTGGATTCCCGTGGATCCGCGGACACTGCTCACGCGTCACGAGCGCATATACGCGCTCGGTGACGTGACGGCCATTCCTCTCCCCGGCCGCTGGAAAGCGGACATGCCGCTGATGTTGCCCAAGGCCGGCGTCTTTGCTCATGCTCAGGCGCTGATTGTCGCGCATCGCATTACGGCGGAGATTGGCGGCCGTGAGCCCACCGAGACCTTCAGCGGCAATGGCTTCTGCATGCTGGAGGCCGGCCAGCATGCCGCTGGCGTCGCCTACGGCGACTTTTTTGCGAAGCCGTCGCCACAGATTGCAGTCCGCAGCGTCGGCAAGTCCTGGCATTTGGGCAAGGTGCTGTTCGAGCAATGGTGGCTCGCGCCGAGGGGCATTCGGCGCGCGATGTTGGAATCGACACTCAAGATCGCCAGTTGGGTCGCCGGCGTGCCGGTGAACCTGTAAGCCGGCATGTGTACGACCAGGGGGTGACAGATGTGGCCAGGGTACGGAGCCCACGCAGGGTGGATGGGATTTTGGATGGCGTTTTGGTGGATTGGCGCGCTCGCGGTGTTCATCCTGCTCATCTGGCTCGTCACGCGTGCCGCCGCCGCACCGCCGACGCAAAGGGAGGAGCCGCCCGAGCAGATCTTGAAGCGGCGTTATGCGCGCGGTGACATCGACCGGGATGAGTACGAACGACGACTGACTGATCTCAGGAAGTGAAAACCGGACATACCATTCGACACGTTGCGAGCAGCCTGGTTCGACCGCCCCCAGCTTCAGAACGTCACGACCTTGTCGGATTCCCTCATGATGTCGTGCAGATCCTTCATCGTCGAAAGCGGGCAGAGTTCCGACCCTTCGGAATGTCGGAGACTAAGGCATGTTCCACAGGCGAGGATTTCTCCGCCGTTATCCACGAACGCCTGCATCTGCTCTGTGACTTTGAATTGATCCGTGTTCAGCTTCTCGCACTCAACGCCCTTCCCCAGCAGGAATGCCTTCACTTGGTCGCCTTGCTTGAGCGCAAAGACACCCAGGCGAAATCCATTCCACACCGTCTCCGAGTCCGCCGAGTAGATGACAATTCCAAGTTTCATGATTTACTGCCTTCTAATGCGTCCTGTGCGTCTGCCCGCAAGGCGACCGCGAACCGACATGACGTCCTGCTCATGTTATGATCTTGGGCCGCGCGTGGCGAGGTAGCTCAGTTGGTAGAGCATACGACTGAAAATCGTAGTGTCGACAGTTCGATTCTGTCCCTCGCCACCATCTAATCCTCTACGCGTTTCGTCCAATCAGCAATCAACAATCCGCAGTTCTATTTTCCCCAACGGCCGGTGTGCGTGTTTCAAACAGCTTGGTGGGATTCCGCGATTGGACGAAGGAGTTCAGTCTGTCAGCGCCGGCCGCCGCGTCCGCCAGAGTCGTTTCTTCCGCCGCCCCACGTCCAGCCGTCGGAGGGCCGCACGATGCGCTTCAAATGCATCTTGTGCTCTTCGGCCTTCCGCCCGGGGCTGCCGGTGACGACGATGATATCGCCGGGCCTGAGCGTCTGTTCATTCATACCCGCTTGCTTCAGCCGTGAGGCGTTGGCCCATTCGGCGCCGTACTTCTGCATTTCCCCGTTCCCGTCTTTGGCCATGAAATAGACCCAGCAGTGTGGGTTGCGGAGCTGGAACTCCACGAGCTCGCCTTCAATCGTCACGCTCTCGTCTTCGAAGTACACGGCCCCGAACGAGTGATGCGCAGAGGCCGGCACGCCAGCCGCGGCGGCAGTGAGGAACAGGACGAGCAGGACGAACAATGCACGTTTCACAGTCGGCCCTCCTGGCAGAAGGTCTAATGCAATGCGCAGATTTTAATGCAGAATGCAGGTCGTGGACTCCATCCGTCTTGATATCTGGCTAGATGTCACATGTCTGTTCAAGACGCGCTCGGAGGCGCAGAAGGCGTGCCGCGGCGGCAAGATCGACGTCAACCGCCAGCCGGCCAAGCCGAACCGGCTGCTGCGCGTCGGCGACCAGATCGAGGTCAGCCGTCCGTTCGGCCGCAAACAAAAGCTGGTCGTCCGCGCGCTGGCCGATCAGCACCTGCCGAAAGCCGAGGCGAGACAGCTCTATGAAGACCTGACGCCGCCGCCGACGCCTGAGGACATCGAGGCGCGGCGTCTCGAGCGCATGTACCGGGCCGCGACGACGCCACCCCGCGCGCCCGACAAGCGCCAGCGCCGCGCGCTGCGCCGTCTGAAAGGGCGGGAGGACTGACGCCTCTCGTACACGCGTAGTGTCCGGCTTTCAGCCGGACCCCAACGTCCGCCTAAGAGGCGGACACTACAGGTAATGAAACCGGCTCTCAGGCTCACCGTTCCTCCTCCTCGACCAACAGACGCGTGGCTGCGTCGTCAACGGAGGTTCGTTTCGCGTGGCGTTCCCGTCGCTCTTGCCGGACCGCATAAGAAAAGGCGACGCAGAAAATGACGACGATGAGGCCGAGCGACAGCCACCTGGGAATCTCGAACGCGATGTAGTGTTCGGCATGAAGGAACTCGACCAGAAGCTTCACGCCAACCCATGCGATGATGACGAACGCACCGTCCACAAGCGGCGGATAGCGCTCGACGAGCGAGAGCAGCTGCCCGATCACCAGCCGCATCATGATGATGCCGAGGATGCCGCCCGACAGCACGACCCATGTCTTCGACGACATGGCGACCGCCACGAGAATCGAGTCGATGGCGAAGACGATGTCGGTCAGCTCAACCTTGACAACCGTCGCCCAGAATGCACTCATCCACAGCATCGGCTGAGCCTTCGGCGGCGTCCGGCGCGCCTCGGCGCCCCCGTGGTGGAAGTGCTCGTAGACTAGGTACAACAAATAGCCCGCGCCGGCGATCTTCACCCACGCCACGCTGATCAGGTAGACGGCCAGGAGCGTCGCGACGGCTCTGAAGGCGAACGCACCGATGATTCCGTAGCGCAGCGCCTTGTGCTGCTGACCCTTCGGCAGGCCGAGCACGAGCACGGCCAACACCATCGCGTTGTCGACGCTCAGGAGGCCTTCAAGAGCGACCAGAAGCGCGATGGTCAGGAAATCGGAAGCTTCCACGGCCCCACAGGATACCGCACAACAAATATGAGAACATTGAGGGCTGAGCCACATGCTCGGGTTTGAATAGATGGACTTCAAGGACTATTACGGGACGCTCGGCGTCGCCAAGACGGCCACCGAGAGGGAGATCAAGCAGGCGTATCGAAAGCTAGCCCGCAAGTACCATCCGGACGTCAACCCGGGCAATAAATCGGCCGAAGCGAAGTTCAAGGAGATCAACGAGGCGAACGAAGTGCTCGGCGATCCCGCGAAACGTCAGAAGTACGACGAGCTCGGCGCCAACTGGCGGATGTACGAGCAGGCCGGCGCGGCCGGTGGCCCGGGCGGCGGTCCGCAGGGCGGCGCGTGGAACGTCAACTTCGGCGGTGGTCCGGGTGGCCAGCGTGGCGGCTTTCGAACGATGAGCGAGGAAGAAATGCGGGGAATGTTTGGCGATGCCGATCCATTCTCTGACTTCTTCCATGCCTTTTTTGGTGGCTCGACGGGTGAAGAGACCGGGCGGCGCGGGCGTGGCGGGCGCGCGCGTGGATCCCGAGAGGGCCGGGACATCGAGCACGAGATCGTGCTGGGTCTCGAGGATGCCTATCACGGAGCCATGCGGCGCCTCTCCCTCAAGCACGACGGTCAGGCGCGCACCGTCGATGTGAGGATTCCGGCGGGCGTGGGCGACGGCTCGCGAGTGAAGATTGCCGGCGAAGGCGAGCTCGGCGCCGGCGGCGCGCGGTCCGGGGATCTGTATTTGCGCATCCACCTGGCACCTCACCCGTCGTTCGAGCGCAAGGGCCGCGACCTCTACACGCACGTGGCCGTCCCGCTCACGACGGCGGTGCTTGGCGGCGAGGCCGAGGTCATGACACTCGGCGGCAAGCCCTTGCGCTTGAAGATTCCCATGGCGACGCAGCACGCGCAGGTGTTCAGACTGAAAGGTCACGGCATGCCTGCTGTCGGCAAACCAGACGACCACGGCGATCTGTATGCAACCGTTGACGTAGAGCTGCCGCGCGCGCTCTCGCAGGAGCAGCGCGCGCACTTCGAGGCGCTGCAGAAGCTCGAGACACGGGTATGAATATCAATAAGTACACAGAAAAGGCACAGGAAGCGGTGCTCGGCGCGCAGCAGATTGCCGAGCAGTCGAGCCACGCGCAGGTCGAGCCCGAACATCTCCTGGTGGCGCTCATCGAACAGCGCGACGGTATCGTGCCGGAGCTCTTGAGGAAGATGGCGACCGATCCCCAGGCGATCGGACGTGCCGCGCGCGATCTGATCACCAAGATGCCGCAGGCGTACGGCGGTGCGCAGCCCGGACTCTCGCCGCGATTGAAGCTCGTCACCGACCTGGCGCAGGCGGAGGCCGAGCGCCTGAAGGACGAGTACGTCAGCACCGAGCATCTCTTCATCGCGATTGCGTCCGAGACGGGCCGCTCCCCCGCCGCGCGGCTGCTATCGGAGAACGGTGTCACGCGGAACAAGATCTTCGAAGGGTTGACGAGCGTGCGTGGGTCGCAGCGCGTCACGAGCCAGAATCCCGAAACGACCTACCAGGCGCTCGAACGATACGGCCGCGACCTGACCGAGTTGGCGCGCCGCGGTAAGCTCGACCCGGTCATCGGGCGAGACGAGGAGATTCGTCGGGTGATCCAGGTGCTGTCGCGCCGGACGAAGAACAACCCGGTGCTCATCGGCGAACCCGGCGTCGGCAAGACGGCCATTGTCGAGGGGCTGGCCGGCCGGATTGTCCGCGGCGACGTGCCCGAGGGCCTCAAGAAGAAGAAGATCGTGGGGCTTGATATGGGGGCGCTCGTGGCCGGCGCGAAGTACCGCGGCGAGTTCGAGGAGCGTCTCAAGGCGGTGCTGAAGGAGATCGTCGACGCCGAAGGCCAGATCGTGCTGTTCATCGACGAGCTGCACACGGTGGTCGGCGCTGGCGCGGCCGAAGGGTCGATCGACGCTTCCAACATGCTCAAGCCGATGCTCGCGCGGGGCGAGCTGCATACCATCGGCGCCACCACGCTCGACGAGTACCGGAAATATATCGAGAAGGATGCCGCGCTCGAACGGCGGTTCCAGCCGGTTACGGTCGGCGAGCCGACCGTGGAGGACGCGATCAGCATTCTTCGTGGTCTGCGTGAGCGGTACGAGATCCATCACGGCGTCAAGTTCAAGGACGCCGCGCTGGTGGCCGCGGCGGTGCTGTCGAACCGCTACATCTCGGACCGCTTCCTGCCGGACAAGGCCATCGACCTTGTGGACGAAGCGGCGTCAAAGCTCCGCATGGAGATCGACTCGATGCCCGCCGAGCTCGACGAGCTCGAGCGGCGCATCATGCAGCTGGAGATCGAACGCGAGGCCCTGCGGAAGGAATCCGACAAAGCCTCGAAGGAGCGGCTGGCAAAGCTGGAGAAAGAGCTCGCAGATCTCAAGGAAGAACGCGGGCGGCTGGCCGCGCACTGGCAGCAGGAAAAGGAGGCCATTCAGCGGTCGCGCAAGCTGAAAGAGCAAC
>Ga0156016_107_pt9 | contig 21435 bp, 16 predicted proteins | sample RifCSPlowO2_02_FD_107670 | JGI IMG/M metagenome (GOLD analysis project Ga0156016, IMG submission 107670) | Acidobacteria bacterium RIFCSPLOWO2_02_FULL_64_15 | reverse complement strand
TCTGTTGGTGGTCGGGCTGAACGGAGAGGTCCGCATCCTCAATCCGGCCGGCCGGCGGATGCTCGAGGTGCTTGACGCGGCCCCGCTCGCGGCGTATCAGCGGTCGCCGCGCGAGGGCCCGCTCTTCGAAGTGATTGACGAGTGTCTCCGAGGTGGCGCGGCGATTGTGCGCCGCGAGGTGCGTCTGCCTGAGGTCGGCCGGGGCTTGTACGTCGGCGTGACGGTGTCGCCGCTGTTTGACGGCGAGGGCCAGCTGCACGGCGCCATCTGTCTCTTCAGCGATCTGACGTCCGTCAAGGACCTCGAGGAGCAGCTGCGCCTGAAGAACAGCCTCGCGACCCTGGGCGAGCTGACGGCCGGCATCGCGCACGAATTCAGAAACGGGCTGGCGACGATTGCCGGCTACGGCAAGCTGCTGGATCCGGCGGCGCTTCCGGATGCCTATCGGCCCTACGTTGAAGGCATTCGCACCGAAGCCGAGTCGCTCGGTCTGGTGGTGACGAATTTTCTGAGCTTCGCGCGGCCCGCCGAGTTCACGCGCTCGAGGGTCGAGTTGCGCGCGGTCTGCGAGCGCGCGGCCGAAGAGGTCCGCGTCGAGGCGCGCGCGCTTGGCGGCAGCGTCGAGGTGGTCGGCGAGTTCGGCGCCGTCCTTGGCGACGAGGTGCTGCTGCGGCAGGTGTTCAGCAACCTCCTGCGGAACGCCGTCGAGGCGTGCGCCGGGGCGGCGGTCTCGCCGAGCATCGTCATCTCTTCCGAGATCGACGGGGAACTGGGAGTCTCGCGCATCGCCGTCAACGACAACGGCCCTGGCATCGAGCCCTCAGCCCGCGAACGTGTGTTCCGTCCCTTCTTCACCTCAAAGCGGAACGGAACGGGTCTGGGGCTGGCCCTTGTCCAGAAAATTGTAGTATTTCACAACGGACGGGTCAGTGTCGGCGCGTCGCCGGCGGGCGGCGCCAGCCTGCAGGTGACGATGCCGACGGCGGGCTGAATGCCAGTATCGTTACGAGTGGTAACATTTTGCGGCCGATAGACCGCTCGAGCCGGGATGTTTTCTGGTACGTTAACTCGCTATCTACCTGTTACAGAATGAGTTATCATCATCGACTAGCGCCAAGCACGGTGCTGGCAGGGGCGTTGCTCACCGTCCACAACCAGCCTCAGAGATGAACGGGCTTATGAGTCGAATCAGTCGGAATCAGGCGGCGAGCGTCCGTGCGGAGCTCGCTGACGCTCGTGGGATGTCACTCATTGAGATGCTGGTGGTTCTTGCGATCATTGGCGTCCTTTCCGTCATAGCCGTTCCGATGACCGGCGGCGCCCTCGCGAGCTTCCGCATCAATGGCGATGCGCGGAGCGTGTCGAATCAGGCGGCCGTGGCCAAGATGCGGGCGGCGTCGGCCTTTAGCCGGACGCGGTTGTACGTGGACTTGAGTGCCGGTACGTTTTACGTCGAGACCTGGGACAGTGCGACCTCGAGCTGGACGATCGAGAGTGGGGTCACGGCGTTGTCGCCTGGCGTGTCATTTAGCTTCGGCCCCGTGACCACGGCACCGCCGAACACGCAGGGGACGATCGGCCAGGCCCCGCTGTGCACCGACAACATGGGAGCGACGATCGCCAACACGGCATGCGTCATGTTCAACTCGCGTGGCGTTCCGGTCGATTCGACCTTCGCGCCAACCTCGCTCGACGCGCTCTACCTGACCGACGGCACGGTGGTCCACGCGGTCACCGTGGCCGCGACCGGCATGATGCGGACATGGAGCACGCCGCCGGTGGCGACTCCCACCTGGGTGCGCAATTGATGGCAAAGCTCGCATCGGACCGTGGCACGACGCTCGTCGAGACGGTGATCGCGCTGGGCCTCCTGCTCGTCGTCTTGACGGGTCTGCTGTCGCTCGTCGCCCTGGCGACGGCGAACACCGAGAACCACGGCCACCTCGAAGCGCGCACGACCGAGTACGCACAGGACAAGATGGAACAGCTGATGGCGCTGGCGTACAGCGACACGGTGGGGGATACCACCGTGTTTCCCGCGGCGCTGACCGGTGGGACCGGCCTGGCCGTCGGTGGCGGCTCGAACACGTCTGCGCCGGTGGCCGGCTACGTCGACTGGCTGGCGCAGGACGGCACGCTGCTCGGTGGTGGCACCGCGCCGCCCGTGGAGTGGTTTTTCGAGCGCGTGTGGGAAGTCACCGCTCCGTCGGCAGGCATCAAGCAGATCACGGTGACCGCGACGGTGAAGGCGTCGGTGGGAAACGCGATTCTTCCCAGGTCCGCAGTGGTCGCGCTGAAGTCATCACAGTTCTGAGGGGTTGTGACTTACAGGCACGGAGAATCCGGCTTTTCGCTCATCGAGGTGATGGTGGCGATGACACTGCTCCTCGTGGTGTCGGCGATCGCCACGACGGCGCTGATGCAGATGACCAGTTCGCAGTCGACCATCTGGAACCGGACGCAGATGCACAGCGGTGTCCGCGGTGCGACCGAGCTCCTCCAGCAGGAGGTCGGGCAGGCCGGACGGCTCGGCCTCTCCGCGACCGTGTCGCTGACCGCTCCCGTCACCGCCTCCCCAACCTGCGATCCAGGGACGCCGACGTTGAACGCTGTCACCGTAGGGGTTGTCAGCCGGGATGCAAGCGGGACCGTGGTCACGTCCGTGAACGGGATCAATCCACTTACCGGCATATTCGCGGACCCTGCGGGACCCTCGTACATCCTGCTGACGACGATGGATGGAGACCAGCAAGAGTCTTTCAAGGTCGCCTCGGTGAATCCCGCGGGCTCGACGATTACGGCCTGTTTCACCAAGGACCACTTGGCCGGCACGGTCCTCCTGCCGCTCGGCTCCTTCGCCACGGGCATCATCCCGCCGACCGGCATGCTCAACGGGTCGACCGCCAGCGTGCTCAAGCTCTACGGTGATGTCAACGGTGACGGCAACATGGTGTACGTCGAGTACACGTGCGATCCCTTGGTGCCGGGGAGCCCGCCCACGAATACGCCACCGGGCACCGGCAATCTGTATCGCAACGTGATGCCATTTGACGCGACGAGCAAGCCGGCGGTGACGGGCGCCGAGGTCCTGCTGAGCAACGTCCTTCCCAATCCAGGGGGGACGCCCTGCTTCACCTACCAGGTGACGCCGCCGCTCATCGTGCAGGGGACGCCATTCACGTTCGTGCTCGACGTGGCGATTACGCTGACCGTGCAGACCGAGCAGATCGATCCCGTCACGCGCCAGTTCCAGACGGAAACCAAGGCGCTCTTGAACGTCTCGCCGCGCAACGTCTTTAACGCCTGGATGCTGGCGGGGATGAGCTACACGGATCGCATTCAGTCGACGCCGGCGAGCGTGACATCGCTGTTGCCCTGACCCTGGAGAGAAGTCATGCACACACAACACGAGCGCGGGATGGCCATGATTCTTGCGCTCTTCCTGATGACGGCGCTGTCGGCTCTGGGCGCATCGCTAATGTTCCTCTCGCAGACGGAAACCTACGCGAGCATGAACTACCGGATGATGTCGCAGGGGCGCTACGCCGCCGAGGCCGGCGTCCAGAAGGCCGCCAACTTTCTGTTTGACCCTAATCAGTACACGATTCCCAGGACCGGCGGCGGCGACGACCTGAGCAACTACAACCGGACTGTGTCGCCGGTGAGGTTAATTTCCAATAACCGGCCGGTCGTGTTGTCCTGGGATCCGGCGCAGTCCAACTATCCGTCCGGTGCCCTGACACCGAGTAGTGTGTCGGTCGTGACCGCGTTCAGCACGGCCGTGGATGGGCAGCTCGCAGCCGGCAACGCCGACGTGACCTACAGAGCGTTCGCCACGCTGTTATCGATGCAGGAGTTCGAGTCGTATGGGGGGGCGCCGAACGTCGTGCAGACGTGGCAGATCGTGGGAATCGGCGCCGTCGTGGGCCCCAGAAGCGCGACGGTGCAGGTGTCGAGTCTGGTTGAGACCCCGAAAGTGGCGGCAAACACATACGCGGCGTTTGCGACCGACAATGGTTGCGGTGCGCTCAGCTTTAACGGAAACATCAACATCGACAGCTACGATTCCACCGGCTTGGTGACCACGGCTCCTCCAGTACTGCTGGACGAAGGCGGTGACGTCGGCACCAACGGCAACCTGACGATCACCGGCGGCGCCGCGAGCGTCGAGGGCAATCTGTATACGCCCCGCTCCGGTGTGGGCACCTGCGCGGCGGGCGCCGTCACGGCCTTCACCGGTTCCAGTGCGACGGTGGGCGGCAGCATCTACCCGTTGCCTACGACGGTGACGTTTCCGACTCCACCGGTCCCCGCTCCCTCACTGCTGCCCGAGGTGACGATCACCGGCGGCAGTTTGATCGGTGCCTGCGCGTCGATGGGCTTGACGGTGCTCAACTGTGACGACACCGGCGCCGACGTCAGGATCATGGGCAACGGCCCGGGGACGTCCCTCTCGCTCCCGAGCGTGAGTCTCGCAGGTGGTGCGAAGATCGTCCTGGTTGCCGGGGATCCGCCCTCGGAGTTCAACTTCAACAGCATCGTGCTCGCCGGCAGTTCGTCGGTGGGCATCAGTGCGGCCAGTCCGGACCAAGGCGTGCTCGTGAAGGTGATCGGGCAGGACAACCTTGGTGCCCCCATTGCGACGCCGATCGACTTCGTGGGCGGCACCTTCGCGTCGGTGGTCGACTGCGCGACGTGCTCGAACTTCGACGCCTCGATGCTGCAGTTCATTTACAGCGGCACCGGCCAGGTCAGGCTGACCGGGAACAGCGGCGCAGCGGCGACCTTTTACGCGCCGAACGCGGACATCGAATTCGATGGCTCCGCGGCCTTGTATGGCTCGGTCGTGGGGAGGACCATCAGCAACATCGGCGGCGGCAGCATCTACTACGATCAGCGGCTGCAGCGCGACTTCTACGTGCCCGGCCATCCGATGGCCGGTACCTTTACGTGGACGCGCTTCTGACGCACTGACGGCTTGACGTCTGCAATCCATGCCTGCAGACTTCTCGGTTGTCGCGATCGTCGCCGCGTACAACGAAGCGGACATCATCGAACACGTCGTCTCCGACCTGATCGACCAGGGCATCCACGTCTACTTTCTCGACGACGGTTCTACCGATCGCACGGTTGCCATCGTCGAGCCGTACGTCGGCCGTGGTGTCCTCGCCATCGAACGCATCACGGGCTCGGCTGCCGATGGCGGACCGACAGGATTCGAGTGGGAGCGGATTCTGCTCAGAAAGACCCAGTTGGCCAGAGAGCTCGACGCCGACTGGTTCATCCATCACGACGCCGACGAGTTTCGAGAAAGCCCCTGGTCCCATCTTTCTTTGAAGGATGCGATTCGACGCGTTGACGCGCTGGGATGGAACGCCATCGACTTCGCGGGCCTCGACTTCTGGCCCGTTCACGACCGATTCCAAGCCGGCGACGATGTCCGTGACGCGTTCGCGTTCTATGTGGAGGCGGCGGCGTACGATCGCGTTCAGATCCGCTGCTGGAAGAAGACGGCCGACCTCGATCTGGTGTCGAGTGGTGGCCACGACGCGCGGTTCCATGGCCGCAAGGTCTTTCCCGTCAGGTTTATCCTGCGTCACTATCCGATTCGTGGACAAGCGCACGGCGAGCGCAAGATCTTCCACGAGCGGCGGGACAGATTTCTCGAGCGCGAGCGCGCCAGAGGCTGGCACGTGCAGTACGACGACCTGCGGGAAGGCGCCTCTTTCATCCGCGATCCAGCGACGCTGACGCGCTACGATCCTGACGCCCTGCGGATCGCGCTCACGCTGCGCCACCGCGGCGTCGAGCAACTGGAATCGTCGGTGGACGAACTCCGCTCCGTCGCGGAAGCCGGTCGCCGGGAGCTCGCGCGGAATCAGGAGGAGCTCGCCAGAACGCGCGCTGAAGTCGACAGGCGAACGGCGGAATTGGTCCAGGCGTCGGCCGAGAACACTCGACTCGGTCGCGCGTCCGATGAGCAGGCGGCCGAAATCGCCCGCTGGCGGAGCACGGTCGAGGACCTGACGCGCCGGCTCGACGCCTTCGAGCGATCGCTCAGCTGGCGCTGGACCCGACCGGCTCGCGCGGTGTATCGCATGTTGAAGAGGTGGTTCCATAACCTGTAGTGTCCGCCTTTTAGGCGGACCTCCAGGTCCGGCTGAAGCCGGACACTACGGTGATGAAACCGGTTCAAGGGATCATGATGCCGCGTGAGGTGTATCTGGTGCTCATCGAGTTTGGGCAACGGCATGAACAGGCCGCGCTGGAGCTTCTGATCCCGATGCTGCGCCGGGTCTTCCCTTGGGCGACTGTGCGCGGCGCGGTCGTCGATAACGCGCTCGCCGCGGACGCCGAGGTCAAGATCGATCAGGAGATCGATCGGCTGAGCGGCGACAACGCGCTGCACGAGTTCTCTGGTTGGGATCGTGGACTCTCATGGGTGGAACAGCGCTACGCGCCCGCGCCAGACGCCATCGTGGTCCTGGCCAACGACACCGTCGCGCGGGCGGACAAGCGCGACCGCGTGCGCGACCTGCCGGCCGATCGCGCGGCGGCCGCGTCTGAGGGCGCGCTGGTTGGGTGGGTGGACGAGTATCCGCGCCCGGTTGATCTGTTTGGACTTCGACTGCGACAGTGGGTGGACACCAGCCTGGTGGTCGCCGAGCAGCGAACGCTGACCGCGCTCGGACCGCTCGCCCGCAGCCTTGCTGACGACGAGATCTTTGCCGACGACTGGCGCCGCATCTTTCGCGAACCGTCACCGCTCAGCGAGAACTACCGCGCCTACCTCAGGAGCTATTTTTGTGGCGAGCCGGGCGACGGCGAGTTCGAACATCGGTGGTACGGGCAGGAACCGCTGACCGAGATCAACGTCGAGGCCTTCAAGATGAAGCTGCGGTGCGTCTTTTGCGAACATCTACTGAGCGCGCGCGCGCGTGCGCGCGGCATCCCGCTCGTCGACATCCGGCCGATGCCGCTCGCGATCGATCCGCTGACAGAGCGCCTGCGGCCATGCCGAGCCGAGGACATGTGAATCCGAGGCGAGGTATCAGCGTCAGTAGAAGAATGATTGCGCCTGCGGCCACGCTGAGCCGAGGACATGCGAATCCGAGGCGAGGTGTCAGCGTCAGTTCGCGCTGGGGGTGGGGCCCCAGCGCTAAGTAAATAATGATGAAGCGCATGACTGAGACGCCCAGAGTGTCGGTGATCATTCCCTGTTACAACCTCGGCCGCTACCTCGACGAGGCGGTCGCGAGCGTGCTCGCACAGACCTATCAGGACTTCGAGATCGTCATCGTCGACGATGGCTCGACCGACACGGCGACGGTGTCGCTGCTAGCGGACTATCGACGTCCCAAGACCCGTGTGATGCACACCGCTCACGGCGGTGTGTCCGCGGCGCGAAATGTGGCGATCGCCAACGCAGCCGGCGCGTATCTCTGCGCGCTCGACGCGGACGATCGTCTCGAGCCGAGCTACTTCGAGAAGGCGGTGCCGGTGCTCGACGCCGACCCTGCGCTCGCGTTTGTGTCCTGCTGGCTCCGCGCCTTTGGCGACGAGGAGTGGGAGTGGAAGCCGGAGGGCTGCGACCTGCCGTCGCTCTTGTGGGAGGACACGGTGCTGACGGCGTCGCTCGTCCGTCGGGAGGCCGTCGTGGCGGCCGGTGGATACGACGAGCAGATGCCGATCCAGGGGCTTGAGGATTGGGATCTCTGGCTGACGCTGGTCGAACGCGGATATCGAGGCACGATTCTTCCTGAGGTGCTGTTCAACTATCGGCGGCGGGCGGGCTCGCTGAGCACGGTGTCCTGGATGGGTGCCGGGCACGTGCCGCTGACGAGCTATCGCGTCGCCAAGCACGCCGACGCGTACCGTGCGCACCTGGTCGACGTGCTGCTGCATCAGGACGAGGAGACAGCAGCGGTACTGCGGAAGAACGACGAAATCGAACGGTATCTCGCATCAGAATTGGAGCCCGCCGTGGCGTCGCAGCGCGAGGAATTGGCTGGCCTGCGTTTGCGGCTGGCGTCGATCGAATCGAAGACCCAATGTAGTGTCCGGCTTCAGCCGGACCTGGACTTGGCTCGCCAGGCAGCGGAGCGCCTTCGCGATGTGGAAGCCGCTTTGCGCGCCACCGCGGCTGAGGTGGAGGCGCTGCGGACATCAATGAGCTGGCGCATTACCCGGCCGCTTCGGGATGTCTATGGCCGGTGGCTTCGGTGGCGGGGATCTGAATGACGGTACCCCGCGTCGCGGCCATCGTCACCTGCCACAACCTCGGCCGGTCGCTCGTCGAGGCGGTCGAAAGCGTGGAGCGCCAGACTCGTCCCGCCGCGGAGATCGTCGTCGTCGACGATGCGTCCACCGACATCTACACGCGACAAGTGTTGATCCAGCTCGAAACCAACGGCACGCGGGTTGTCCACGCCGGCGGCCGCGGCGCTTCGGCGGCTCGCAATCTCGGCGCGCGACTCACGTCGGCCGAGTATCTCGTGTGGCTGGACGGAGACGACGTTCTCGATCCCAGCTACTTCGACGCGGCGGGAGCACGTCTCGATGCGGACGCCGGTCTTGATTACGTCTCGTGCGCGATGCGTGCGTTCGGGGCTGCGCATTATGTGTGGACGCCGTCCCCGCCGACATTTGTCGAGGCGATCTCGACCGGTGGCGTGCCGCACGCGTCGACCGTCGTGCGGCGACGGCTGTGGGAGGAAATCGGCGGATTCGACGAGGACCTGCCAACCTTCGAGCTGCTGGACTTCTGGGCGTCTGCGATGGAGCGCGGCTTTCGGGGCATCGTACTCGACGAGCCGCTCCTCAACTACCGCGTCCGCCCCGGATCGGGCTACCGACGTTCGATTCAACCGGCAACGTACCTCTCTCGCCTTCGACACTTCTACGCGAAACACCGCTCGGCCGTCGAGCATCACGGGTTGGACCTGATCCAACGGAAGGAGGCCTTCCTCCAGAGCCAGCGGGAGTACCACCGGACGATCGAATCCAAAGCGGCGTCACTCGACGGAGAGCTCGCACGGCTCCGACAGGAAATCTCGGAAACAACGCGGGCACTCGAGTCGCGAGGATTGTCGCGGGTCGATTGGGGAGACTTGCGGCGAGTCGAGCCGCTCAGCCAGTATTGGGGTTGGGATCGGGGAAAGCCCGTCGACCGGCATTACATCGATGGGTTCCTGGAGGCGCACCGGGCCGACGTCCGAGGGCGGGTCCTCGAAGTCCGGGACCGCGTCTACACGTTACGCTTCGGTGGAGACGCGGTCACGTCGAGTGACGTGCTCGACATCGATTCGGCCAACAGCCAGGCGACCATCGTCGCCGACCTGCGCCACGCGGACGCGATCCCCACGGCCACCTACGATTGCGTCATCCTCACGCAGACCCTGCAGTTGATCGATGACATCCCCGCTGCGCTTGCAGAGTGCGCACGGATCCTCCGGCCCGGCGGCGTGCTGCTGGCGACGGCGCCGAGCGTCATCAGACTGGACGACGAGGGTGGTCTGGACGGTGACTTCTGGCGTGTGACGGAAGCGTCGGCCCGGAAGCTCTTCGCCGACGTGTTTCCGCTCGATGCCTTCGAGGTGACGGCCTACGGCAACGTCATGGCGTGTGCCGCGTTTCTGTACGGGCTGTCGGTCGAAGAGATGGCGCCGGCCGATCTCGACCGCAAGGATCCAAACTTTCCGCTCGTCATTGCCGTTCGCGCCGTGAGGCCGGCCGACTTGAAACCCGACGTCCTGAAACCCGACGTCCTGAAATCTGACATCCTGAAATCTGACATCCTGAAATCTGACATCTCTCGATCTGATGTAGTGTCCGGCTTCAGCCGGACCTTTGAGGGGGAGCGCCATCCCGCGGCCATCCTCGCCTACCATCGCGTGGCCGAGCTCACCCCAGACTCCCACGCGTTGTGCACGCCACCGACCGAGTTCCGCGAGCAGATGGCGTATCTGCGCGCCAACTTCTCGCCGATCGGCCTGGAGGATCTGGTGCAGGCCGCCGCATCGGGACGGATACCGGAAGGCGCGGTGGCCGTCACGCTCGACGATGGCTATCTGGACGCGCTGACCGCCGCATCACCGACCCTCGTCGATCTCGGCATGCCCGCGACCTTCTTCATCAATACGGATCGTCTGAACGAGGAGCACGAGCGCGGGTGGGATGTCCTCGAGCGCATCTTCCTGTCCGAAGCAAGGCTTCCGTCCGTGTTGGCCATGGATGTCGCTGGACAGCACATACAAAGCCCGACGGCGACGGCCGCCGAGCGTGCCGGCGCGCTGGCCCTCCTCAATCAACTTGCGTGGCCGCTCGACGCGGGCGCACGCCTGGCTCTCGTCGACTCGGTGCTGACGTGGAGCGGTGTCGACCGCGCGTCGCGCGCGACTCACAGGGTCTTGACTGGGGACGAGATCCGCACGCTCGCGGCCCGGCCCGGTCACACCATCGGCGCCCACTCGGTGCATCACCTCGCCCTGACCACGCAGCCCTCCGGCATCAAGCGCCGGGAGGTCGTCGAGAACAAGATGGCGCTCGAAGGCCTGATCGGGCGGCCAATCCACCTCTTCGCTTACCCGTACAGCGAGTTCGACGCTGAGACCCTGGCGGTTGTCCGAGAGGCAGGCTTTCGAGCAGCCTTGACCGTCGAAGCCGGCCTCGTCACGGCCGGCGCGAATCGCTTCCTTCTGCCGCGCTTCGAGGTGACGCCTCGTCACCACGGCGCCTTCCGGGAGTTCATGCACGCGATCGTGGCACCGTCGGGCCAGCCGGCGCCTGCGTAGCGACACGTAATCGTAAGAGGAGTGTTGGCCGATAATTCGACCAATCATGAACACCACGTCCATCGACCCCCTCACACTCACGGCGCCACAACAACCGACATCAACGTGTCGGCGCCGCTTTGCTGTGTCTGGCATCTTCATCCTGTTGTTCACCGGTGTCCTGTTCACGCCCACCGCGGCTGTCGCGGACAGCGTCGTGCTGAAGAACGGCGACACCTTGACAGGACAGCTCGTCTCGGGAACCGGATCAGATCTCGTGATCAACAGCGCTCTGGCCGGGCGTGTCTCGGTGAAGTGGACCTCCATCGCGCAGGTGACCTCGACAACGCGGCTTCGCGCCACGCTGACCGACGGCCGGACGATCGATGGGACGCTCGCCCTGGCGAACGGACGCGTCACGATGCAACCCTCTGGCGGTGGCGCGCCGGTGGCCATCGAGTTGGCGAGTCTTCAAGGGATCGGCCCCGAATCGTCGAGCAACCCGGCGTGGAATGGCGCCATGAACGTCGGCTCGAATGTCAGTCGCGGGAATTCGGAAACATCCACGCTGGTGGTCTACAGTACGGCGACGCGCAAGGGCCCGCGCGACCGGTTGGGGCTATCGGGATCGTTTCTGCGATCGACTGACGGCGTCGGTGCCGATGCGATCACCACCGCACGATCGGCACGTGGCGCGGCCCGGTACGATCATGACCTCAGCGGGTCCCTGTTCGGATTTGGCTTCACCGAGGTGGCCAACGATCCGATCCAGTTGCTGGAGCTGCGAACCGTCATCGGTGGCGGTGTGGGGACGCACGTGGCGAAGACCGCCGTCACCCAGATCAACTTCTATGGCGGTCTCTCGTATGCCCGTGACGTGTATACGGACACGACGACGATCACAACGACAACCACGACCACGACCACGGCGGGCCGATCGGGCAGAGTGATCCCCCAGAAGAGCGGGACACCCCCAAGTGTCGTGAACACGTCGCTGTCGCGCAGCGTCGTCGAGCTGCCGATCGGGCAGGATCTCACCCACCAGTTCTCCGACACGGTGAGCCTGTCCGAGGCGCTCCAGGTGGCGCCAGCCGTGAACGATTTCAAGAATTATCGCGTGACGTTCGATCTCTCGTTGTCGGCCCAGCTCAACGGCTGGTTGCAGTGGAACCTGAGTGTGTGGGATAGGTATCTGCAGATTCCTCCCGCGGGCGGGGCGGTTCAGAACGACTTCTACGTCTCGACCGGCCTGGGGATCACCTTCGGTCAGGGAAACAGGTAACTCCCAGTCGAGCGGCCATGCTTTGGGAGATTGTGATCTACAGCGGATTCCTGCTGACGCTTTCGTCGACGGTCCTGCTGGCCGTCGGCGGACGCCTGCGGCGCCCGCACTGGCTGGCGTCGTTGTCGCTCATTGGACTGATTGCGGCGAGTGCCTGGGTACGGCAATCGCGGCAGCCGCCCTGGCGTTTCTGGTTTATGCGGGTTACGTCGTTGTGGCCTCGCACCTGGGACCGTAACACGGCAGACGAGCGCCTCTGGAGGCCGGTGGAAGCGCACTGCGCCGTATTGGGCGAACGCTTCCGATTCTTCCATCTATTGCCGTGGCCGGGCTATGAATCGGGCGCGCTGAGCTTTGCCCTGGCTCACACCAATTCCGATGCCGAGATCGTCGGCGTGATCGACGCCGACTACGTCGTCGAACCGGAGTATCTGGCTGACCTTGTCGGCTATTTCGCGAACGAGCGGGTCGCCTTCGTTCAGACCCCGCAGGACTATCGCGACCACGTCGGCCGCGGACGTTGCGGACGGGCGTTGTATCTGGTGCGCGGTGGCTACGCGCGACTCCGATTCGCTGATCGCTCCACTGAGGAACGGCCGTACGTGGGCCTCGGGTTGTATCGATCGTGTTGACGTGTGACTCGCTCAACCTCATTTTCCCTTACTGATGATGTCCACCACGCTGGATCGCACGCAAGATGGATCTCACAGTGGAAGAGCGTGCTGTCCGCTGTGTGCCGCGCAACTCCCGATCACCTGTTGAAGCGCCGAGCGGAACGCTGGGGCGCTGTAGTCCCTCGCAATCCGCTGCAGCGCCGCGCCGCGCAGCCGCAGCCACAGGCCGGGATCCGAGTACAGATCGGCAATCGCTCGAGCAAAGTCAGCGGGACTCTCGGCTGTCAGGATCTCGTCTCCCGAATGCCAGCCGAGCTGGCGCGCAAGTAAAGGCGTGCAGACAATCGGGACGCCGCGGGCCGCTGCCTCCACGACCTTCAGCGGAATGCCGGCCGCGTAGCGCGTGGGCGCCACGAAGACGCGCGCGTCTTCGTAGAGCGGTGTCAGGTCGTCGACGTCGGGATGCCACGAAACGCCGGCGCCGGCAAGCGACGTCAAGTGGCCGGGCATGCGCGCCCCGGCCACGACGAAGGGTGCCTGGCTCGGACCGATCGCGCGCAGGGCCGGCAGTACATCACGGCAGAAGTGGGTTACCGCGTCTTCGTTTGGCGACTCCGGGCTGAAGGCGCCGACGAAAAGGATGGATCGGCGAGTCTCCCACAAAGTGAGCGTAGGGCGAGGCTCGACCGCATGGCCGACCACGAAGACGTTGGGGACGCCGGCTGCAGCAAACAGCTGCCGCTCGGCTTCGTTCACGGTCACGACGGCCGCACAGCCGCGCGTCAGGGCGATTTCTGCGTCAATCAAGATCTGGCGGTCGGCCTCCGCGACCGGTTGCCCTGCTATGCGCCTGCGTCCAATCTCTCGGAGCGCGTAGATGGCTTCCGCGTCGTAGATGCACGGAACGCCAAGCGTGGAGAGGGCGGCGCCCATCGCGGCCTTCACATACTGCATGTTGTGGGGACGGCTGACGATCAGGAGATCGCGAGGACGCGATGATGCCAAACGTGGCGTCAGGAACGCACGCAGTCCAGTCGGCCCGCCCGCAATGACTTCAATCCCTGGAAAGGTGTCGGTCGCCCGCGACGTGCGGTCTTCGGCGGTGGCGTAGACCGCGATCAGAAATCCGGCCTCGGCCAGCGCGTCCAGCAGCGCGGCGGCGCGGGGGAATCCCGACCCTATCCGCGGATCGGGCACCGCGTCATCGATGAGGATGATCGATGGCTGACCGTGCGGGTGCGACCGCGCCGCCAGTACACCATCGTCCCTCGGTAACTGCGAGGAGAGCCACTGGTGGTGCAGGCCGATGAACATCGGACGCCTCGCTCGCTGCCGCTCGAAGCTTTCCTGGGGCGAGGAGGCGCTGCCGAACTCGTAATGAACGGCAAAGGCCTTCGGCTGGTAGGCGACGCGGTAGCCGCTCGACCAGAGCCGCACACAGTAGTCGGCGTCCTCGTAGTACATCGGCCGATAGCGGTTGTCGAAGCCGCCGAGCTTCTCGAAGACAGTCCGGGGAGTGAGGAGCAGCGCACCGGAACAGAAATCGACTTGGCGTTCGAAGTTGTATTCGGGCGCCAGCGGATCGCCACCCCGTCCGTACCCTTCGCACGCTCCATCCGCCCAGACGATGGACCCAGCCTCCTGGAGGCGGCCGTCGGGCCAGATGAGCTTCCCGCCGACGGCCCCGATCGACCGGTCACGGCGTGCCGTGTGCATCAACGAGGTGAGGCTTCCAGGCGCCAGCTCGGCGTCGTTGTTGAGGAACACGAGGAACGCTCCGCGAGCTGCCCGCGCGCCCACGTTGTTACCCTCTGGGAAACCGAGATTGCTGTCGTTCTTGATGACGATGATTCCATCGACCTGCGCAAGCAGTTGAGGCGTCTCATCGGTCGACGCATTGTCGACGACGATGACCTCCATCGCCACGTCAGTGTGTGCGGCCAGGGCGGCCAGGCACCTGAGCGTCAGCTCGGCACGGTTCCAGACGACGGTGATGATAGACACCTCGGGGGATTCGGTCCTGGCGAAAGCGATCCGCTGGCTCTCTAGGAGGAATCTTGCGAGCGTGACGCGTCTTGTCCGCGTGAGAGCCCCACGCGCGCCGAACGTGGCGAGCAATTCCTTTCGGCCCCCCCGGGGCCACCATCGTTGCTGGAGCAGCGTGAACGCCAGTCGCCAAGAACGCCTCCACAGCGCGAGGGACGGCTGACGAATCAATTGGCGAAGAGCGAATCGGACCGGTGCGTGGCGTGCTTCGGGGTCCAGTGTCAGGTGTTGCGAGAAGAGTCTGAGGATTCGACCGTCGTCAAGTCTCGCCCAGATCTCGAGGTCCACCGGCTCGCCGGACCTGCCGTCGAACTCGAGGAAGCCGCTGAAACCTGAGCGCGTGGCGTGCGGCTCGCTGGCGTACACACGCGCCACGTCGTCTCGCGGCAATCCGTGCCGCAGCGGCCGGCGATCGCCCAGCCCTTCGGCCCAGACGCCGACGATCGACGCACCACTCGCGAACGCCCACCCGGACGCGATGAGGCAGTCCTCTGCGACGACCGACGACCTAGGACTCTCGAGCCATCCACGGACGCCGGGCGCGATCAGATGTTCGCGGGACATCATCCAGTCTCAAGTGTGAAGTCTGAAGTCTGCCACACTTGAGCCTTCAGACTTGAGACTTACGCCTGTTTCGGCTCCGATACCTCCGTCAACATCGACACGTAGCGGTCGGCGACCGCGTAGGCCGGACCTTCGAGCACGATGCGCCCGCCGTCGAGGAGCAGCGCCCGGTCGCAGAACGTCGAGATGATGCGCGGGTCGTGGCTGACGACAATCGCGGCGTGGCCGATGGATCGCAACTCCCGATACCGCTGTTCGCAGCGCGCCCTGAATCCCGCATCGCCGACCGCGAAGATTTCGTCGAGGACCAGAACCTCGCGGACCGCTTTGAACGCCACGGCATAGCCCAGCCGGGCGGACATGCCGCTCGAATAATGTTTGAGCTTGAGATTGGCGAAGCGCTCGACCTCGGCGAACGCCAGAATCTCCTGCATACCCCTGCGGATCTCGGCGAGCGACAGCCCCATCACCGATCCGATGAGGAGTACGTTGTCCACCGCGTCGAGCTCGGGGTTCCAGCCGACACCAAGCTCGAGGATGGGCGTGATGGCCGCGTGGCCGCGGACGCGCCCTTGGTCCGGCTGATAAACGCCGCACACGATCTTCAAGAGGGTGCTCTTGCCCGAGCCGTTGCGGCCCATGATGCCGAGCGCCTCGCCGGCGCCGAGATCGAAGCTGACGCCGTCGAGCACCTGCAGGGACTCGAAGGAGCGCGGCCGCAGCATGCCGAGCAGGTGCTCGCGGATCGTGTCGCGTCGCACGCTCGGAATCCGGAAGGCCTTCGACACGTCGTCGACTTCGATCAATGACATGGTGTCCCACGACGGGTCCGCCTGAAGGCGGACACTACAACCCAAATCGCCGTAGTGTCCGGCTTCAGCCGGACCTGGAATCTACAACCCAAATCGCCGTAGTGTCCGGCTTCAGCCGGACCTGGAATCCGATCCTACACATACTCAGGAGCCCGTGGACTGAGCTGACGAAAGATCAGGATGCCCGCGAGCAGGCAGATGATGGCGTCCATCGCCAGGTACGCGTGCCCGGTTGGCGTGGGCAGGACGCCCCTGACGAGCACGGCGCGCGAGAATTCGATGACGGGCGTCGGCGGCCAGATGTACAGATAGAAATGAAAGCGCTCGGGCAGAATCTCGAGCGGGTAGATGACTGGCGCGACGAAGAAGCCCGCCTGCAGCACGACTTCCCACACCTGGTTGAGATCGCGATAGCGCAGGAAGAGCGCGCTCGAGGCCAGCGAGAAGCCGATGACAATGGCCATCAGAGCCGCGCAGTAGACGGCGAAGGCCCCCAGCGCGGCAACCGTCGGCGGATGGCCGGCGGCGACGAGGAAGACGACGATGACCGCCCAGAACACGGCGAGCGTGATCGCGGCGTTCGCGATCGAGGTGACGACCAGAATCCAGGATGGCACGCGAGCCTTCGTCAGCAGATAGCCTCGAGCATCGAGCGACGTCAGGCCGCTCTTGGTCGCCTCGGCGAAGAAGTCCCACAGAAACAGCCCGACGATGAGATTGAGCTTGTAGGTGGGATTGCCGGCGAAGAGAAACGAGAAAACGCCCATCAGCACTACGAACATGCTCATCGGCTTGAGCAGCGCCCACAGAAAACCCCCGATCGTGCCGTGGTACCGCGCCTTGAAGTCGGTGCGGACGAGCGTCCAGACAAGGCCGGCGCGGATCCCGCCGGGGTGGACGTCCACACGCGGCGCGAGGGGGTTAGCGGCGAGGGCCATCGCTCTGGGGCCGGAACGGCATCTTCTCGAGGACGGTGAGCGCCGCGCGGGCGGACGCGTTTTGAGGATCGACGCGAAGCGCCTCCAGAAAATGCCGCCGTGCCGCCTCGAGGTTGCCCATGTCGGCCAGGCTTTCGCCGAGCTTCACGTGGCCAGTGGGATCGGTGGGCCGCAGCCGGACGGCGGTCTCGAATTCCTCGATCGCCTCACTGCGGCGTCCCTCGTCGGCGAGCGCCTCACCGAGCAGCAGCCGCGGCCGGTAGTGGGTGGGCGCGAGATTCACCGATTCGCGCCAGAGCCCAACGGGATCGGACCATACGGCGTTGCGCAGCACGGTCTGGACGCCAAACGAGAGCATGACGATGGCGAACGCGGCGCGCGACAGCAGCCGGAGCCACGCGCTCTGTCCGGCCAGCCATTGGGCGAGCCAGCCGATCGCGGCGCCCAACGCGAGAAACGCACCGCAGCTCGCCAGGTAGACGCGATGTTCGGCCATCGGTTCGCCCCGATCGAGCGCGATCAATGCCGTTGACGGCAGGAGCAACAGCAGGAACCACACAATACCGAGGCTCGTCAGTCCCTGAACCCGCCGGACGCGCCAGGCGAGCGCCAGCATCAGGCCGATCGCGGCGAACGACAACCAGGCACGCGGAACGAAGACGCTGTCAACCGCCGCGACGGCATGGAAGACGGTCTGGCCAGAAGGCAGGAGCAGGAGCCAGACGTAGCGACGGATGACGTCGAGCCCGAGGAGGAGATAGGACCCGTGAACGCTCACCTGACCTGGATACTCGATGAGCGCCAGGACGGCCAGGCGCACGATGCCGCCCGCAAGTGCGATGGCGATAAGTGGCAGGTGGATGGTGAGGATCCGCCGGCGAAACGCGATGCTGTCGTCGACGGTCCGCCTGAAGGCGGACACTACAGGTGATGTAGTGTCCGGCTTCAGCCGGACCTCGGCCAGCCAGTCGTACGCCAAGAGCACGAAAGGAAACATCGCGCCGAGCTCTTTCGTCGCGAGTGTTCCCAGCCAGCAGCCGATCGTGAGCCAGGCCCACGCGACGCCATCACCGCGTAGCCACCGGCGTCCGCTCAGCAAACCGATGAGAAAGAATGTCGCGCACAGCACCTCGGACCGTCCGCTGATATACCCGACCGCCTCGGTCATCATCGGATGCACCGCGAACAGTACCGCGGCTCCAAACGCCACCGCATCCGCACGGTCCCCCGGGAAACCATTCGTGCCCGTCATGTGCTCGGAATCGTCGGAATCGTCGGAATCATTGGAATCGTACGTAGTGTCCGGCTTTAGCCGGACCGCTGCGAAATCCTCCACCAATCGCCTTGCGAGCAGAAACAGGAGGACGACGTTGAGCATGTGCAGCAGGGTGTTCGTCACATGAAACCCGATCGGTGCGGCGCCCCACAACGCGCGGTCGATCGCGTACGAGAAGTTGACGATGGGGCGCGTCATGTCGTACAGCACAATCGCCTGAAGATTCGCCACGTTGAGAATCGACGGGTTCGCGACGACCGTGTGATAGTCGTCGTACATAAATGGGTTGTGAAGCGCGTTGAGGTACACGAGACCGGCCACAAGCGCGGCGGCACCGCCCATGACGAATCTGTTGCTCGTCATTCCAGGACTGTTATTGTACGGGCACCGGCCAGTCCGGCCCATTGGTGATGCGGCCGCTTCGAATCCTCCACGTGACACCGTATTTCGTCGACGCCTGGGCCTATGGAGGTATTCCAAGGCTTGCCCACAGCCTCGCCCGCGGGCTGGCGCGACGCGGCCATCAGGTCACCGTCTGCACGACCGATGCCTGTGATGAGCCGGCGCGGCTCCCGCGACGGCCCGTCTCCTGCACGGCGGAGGACGTGAAACGCGGCGAGAACGACCGCGTGACGGGCGGCCTGGAACTGCGAGTGTTTCGCAATCTCTCGAACCATCTGGCGTACCACTGGCAGCTGTTCCTGCCGCTCGGCCTCCACGGCTATTTGACCAGGCACGCGGACGATTTCGACGTCGCGCATCTTCATGCGTGCCGAAACGTTCCCGGCGTGTTGGCGGCGCACCATCTCAGGCGCGCGCGCGTGCCGTACGTGCTGGCGCCTAACGGGACGGCGCCGCTTATCGAGCGCCGCCTGCTGGCCAAACGCGTGTTCGATCTGGTCGCGGGCCGGCGCGTGATCGGCGGCGCCGCGCGGGTGCTGGCCGTGACACAGGCCGAGCGCCGGCAGTTGTGCGAGCTGGGCGTCGATCCGTCGGCCATTCGCGTCATTCCCAATCCGGTGGACCTCGACGAGTTCGCGTCACCCCTGACACCCGGGAACTTCCGTCGGCGGTTCGCGATTCCTCCCGGGCCGCTGGTGTTGTTTCTGGGGAAGCTGACGCCGCGCAAGCGCCTCGATGTCCTCGTGGCGGCGTTTGCCACGCTCGGGCGGCCCGACGCGCGACTTGCGATCGCCGGCAACGACATGGGCGCCGGCGCCGCGGCGCGCTCGCTCGTGCGAGACGCCGGTCTCGAACCGCGCACCGTCTTCACGGGCCTTCTCCGGGCGCGCGAGCGGCTCGAGGCTCTGGCGGATGCCGACGTCCTGGTCTATCCTTCCGAACAGGAAATCTTCGGACTGGTGCCGCTCGAAGCTCTCTTGTCGGGCACGCCGGTCATTGTCGCCGACGATTCGGGGTGCGGAGAGATCGTGCGCGAGACCGGAGGAGGCCAGGTGGTGCCGATCGGCGATGCTGGCCTATTGGCCCGCGCCATCGCGAGGGTGCTACAGGAGCCCGCCGTTTGGCGCCAGGCGGCGGCGGATGCCAGTCTGCGCGTCCGAGCCGCGTATGGAGAAGACATCGTGTGCTCGCAGATCGAGCAGATGTACCGCGAAATCGTAGATGGCTCGTCACCTGCGGGTCCGCCTGAAGGCGGACACTACAGGGAAGCGTGATGGAAGGCGTCAGCTTCGTCGTCCCCGTCCGCAACGGCGCCGCGTGGATTCGCGACACGCTCGAAGGCATTTTCTCGCAGGCCGACGGCCGGCCGATGGAGGTTATCGTCGTCGACGATCGCAGCAACGACGGATCGTCGGCGCTGCTGCGACAGCTGGCCGATGTGTGGCCGTTGCGAATCATCGCTGGAGACGGGCGTGGTGCCGCGGCGGCCACCAACGCCGGCATCCGCGCGGCGCAGTTTCCCATCATCTGCCAGGTCGATCAGGACGTGGCGCTGCAGCGTGGCTGGATGCGCCTGCTCGTGCAGGAGCTCGACGATGTGAGTGTCGCAGCCGCGCAGGGGCACTACGTCAGCGATCCCGCTGCCACCCTGTGCGCTCGCGCGATGAGCCTGGATCTTGAGCAGCGATATGCGGCGATCGACGGTCAAGACACCGATCAGGTGTGTACGGGCAACGCGGCCTATCGGGCAGACGCGCTTCGGCGGGTCGGGCTCTTCGATGAGACGCTCGGCTATGGATACGACAACGACCTGAGCTATCGCCTGCGAGCGGCCGGCTATCGTTTGACGTTCTGCAGGGCGGCGCAAAGCGTGCACTGCTGGCGTGAACGGCTCGGCGGTTACCTCGTCCAGCAGTATGGTTTCGGATACGGTCGCCTCGATCTCGTGGCCAAGCATCCACGACGCATCGCCGGCGACTCGGTGTCGCCGGCCGGCATGATGGTGCATCCGCTGCTGATGTCGATGGCGGTCGCGGCCCTGCTGACCGCGCCTGTCGCGGCTGTGGCCGGTTTAGGGTGGCGGCCTTTGGCGGTTGCCGCGGCGACACTCGTCGCGGGCCTTGCGCTCGAGCGGCTGACGGCCGGCATCGGCGCCGCCCGGCGCTTCCGCGATCCCGCGCCGCTTGTCTTTCCACTCCTGCACCTGCTTCGCGATCTGGCGTGGGTTGCCGCCATTGTGATGTGGTCGTCGCGGCGGCTTGGTCGCGTGCCGACGACACCCTCACATAGCATGCGCCCGAGGCGGCTTGCAGATGGGATTCGGGATTTGGGATTCGGGATTCGAGGGGGGGCCAAATCCCAAATCCCAAATCCCAAATCCCGCGTCCTTTGCCTGATCCCGGTGCACAACGAGGCGGCGACGCTGCCCGCCGTCGTCGCCGAGGTGCGGGCCTGCCGGCCCGATCTCGACATCCTCGCGATCGATGACGGATCCACCGACGCGACCGCGTGGTTGCTGGAGCGGGGGATCGTGGGCCCCGGAACGAACGACCCGGGCATCCGCACGGGAAACACGATTCGTTGGCTGCGCCTTCCCGAACGGATGGGCATCGGCAGCGCCATGCGTGCCGGCCTTCGGTACGCCGCGCGGCTTGGTTACGACGCCGCCGTACGAATCGATGGCGATGGACAGCACCGGGCCGACGAAATCGACCGGTTGCTCGCGCCCA
>Ga0156016_133_pt6 | contig 21526 bp, 21 predicted proteins | sample RifCSPlowO2_02_FD_107670 | JGI IMG/M metagenome (GOLD analysis project Ga0156016, IMG submission 107670) | Acidobacteria bacterium RIFCSPLOWO2_02_FULL_64_15 | reverse complement strand
CGCGCCGGCGTGCCGTGGGTGGCGCTTCCGCTATTCCCCTCGAATCCCACAAACGCCCTCCGATCCGTGCTGGCCATTCACCGACTGACTCGGGATCGTCCGATAGAGCTCATTCACAGCCATCACCGGTTTTCATCACTCGTCGGACACGCTGTGTCCCGATGGACCGGCATCCCCCTGGTCTGCACGGTCCACGATCTGGCCGGGGGCCACAGACTCCTGAGTCGGCTCGCGCTGGGCGGTGTCGTGACGGTATTTAGCGACGCCGTGCGCGCCCACCTTGTCGATCAGTTCGGTGTAAAGAACGACCGCATATACGGGACTGCGATGGGTCTCACACCGATGGCCGCGCCCACATCCGCCGAAGTGACCGACATTCGACAACTCGCCGGATGCGGCACCGACGACACCGTCGTCGGCTTCTGCGGACGGCTCGTGGCGGAAAAAGGTCCGGACCTGCTGCTGCAGGCTGCCACGACCGTGTTGTCGGAATACCCGAGGACGCGATTCTGGATCATCGGAGACGGCGAATTGCGATCCGACTTGGAATCGCTGACCGAGACACTTCAAATCTCGTCGCGCGTTACGTTCTTCGGGTGGCGGAACGATTTTCAGAAGCTGCTCGGAGCCGCCGACCTCGTCGTCGTGCCTTCTCGGCGCGAGGGGTTTGGTCGAGTCGCAGCGGAGGGGTTGCTGCTCAAGAAGCCAGTGATTGCCGCGCGAATTGGAAGTCTTCCCGAGTTGATTCGTGACGGGGACAACGGTCTGCTGGTTCCGCCCAACGACGCCGCAGCCCTTGCGACGGCGATCGGTCTTCTCGTCGGCAGCGAACAGAAGCGTCGCGAGATGGGCCGGGCGGCCTCCACAACTGCCGAGCGCCAGTTCAGTATCGATGCCATGCGACGGGATTTCGAAGCAGTCTACAGTTCATCGCTGGACTCGCGACACCGCCAGTAACCCTCGGGCAATACCGTCACGGCTTTTTCCCAACCACAAAGAGGTTGCCGCCCAGCGACGGTGCAAGCGTGCTGACGGCGACCTTCGCGATACGTCGCAGTCCATTGTCGGGATACAAATACGCTGTCTGGCGCACGACCACGCCAAAGCCGCCCCATTCGAGCAGCTGCGCCACCTCACCGAGGGTGTACTCGCGGTGGTGAATACCGAACGACTGCCCCCAGCACAAGTCATGGAGATCGGCAAACACGTTCTGCCCTCGCAGAAGCCGAAGCCGACTTCCCAGGCGCAGAGCATTGGGCGTGGTCACGATCGCCACGCCACCTGGCCTGAGGACCCGGCAGAATTCTTTGATGACGGGCAGCGGATTGAAATTCAGATGTTCCAGTGCCTCAGAAAAATTCAGCACATCAAAGGTCCGATCGTCGTAGGGAAGCGGCTGATTGGCCAGATCGCAGACCCGAGCCTCGGAGATGCCGCATTCCTTCTGGCGAACATGGTTCTGCGCGAGGTCAACGAAGTACGCGACGTCCGCACAACTCACCGCGTGCCCGATCGCTGTCGCGGCCATCGAAAAATGGAGCAGATGCGACCCGACATCGAGCACCGCAGCGCCGCTTCCCACGAGGGCACTGATCTGGCCGAGCGTGAACTCATAACGTCGGCGCTGCTCGTCGAAGTAGTCCCGTTCTCCTTCGTCAACCCAACCGAGCCGGTCGATGGTCGTACGAACATCGTCGAGAACCGCCTGGATGCCGGCGTCCTGCGACAGCATCGATCGTGTCACTGCCCGACCAGCCGGGCTGCCAGCGCCGACACTCGTTCTGAGGCTCGACCATCCGGCAGGTAGGCCCAATCACACACGAACCGCTGACGCGCCTCTTCCCTCGATGCGTCCTTTGACCGTGGCGCATCCGCCGTCAGATACCGGAGATGCCCCGCAATCTCTTCCGCCGATCTCGCCACCCAAGTCGCGTGGCTCTCCAGGTACAGCGTGGGCCCTCCGGAGTCAGGAAACGCGACATTGATCACTGGCTTGCCGGCGTACAACGCCTGGAGGGCCGTTTGCGAAAAGAACGTGATCAACACGTCACAGGCCTTAATCAGCGGCGAGATGTCCGTTTCGCGGTCCACGATCATGATTCGGGCATGCGTACCGATGATCGCCTTGAGCTCGCGCTCATCCTCTCCGGGGTGGGGCTTGACGACCAGGCGCAACGGGGCTACGGCGGCAGCGGAACTCGCCACAGCCGCAATCATTTCCCGTCGGATGGCGGGCGAACGAAACGCACCCGCATAAGGCGGCTGGCTCGCAAACAGCACCATCGGCTCCCCGGCAGTGATTCCGAGAGTGGACCGTACTGTGGCCCGGTCACCGTTCCCTGGATCCACCAGACGATCAAACCCGGGATGTCCAGTGATCACGATGCGTTCGGGAGACACGCCTTGCGCGAGCAGGATCTGGCGGGAGGACTCGCCCATGACAGCAATCGCTCTGGCAGATAGAAAGTGCCATTCCGGGTATCCGGGCGTCGCAAGGCCCTGTTGGACGGCCAACGTCGGGATCTCCCGGTGCCGAGCCAGCAGCGAATAAACCCGCGACCGTGGATCGGTCTCGTCCGTGTAGACCACGAGCGCCGGCCGGTGGCGATCTAACACGTGGGTCGCCAATGCGGCGTGTGTGACGAGTCGTCTGAAGTCACGTCGAAACAACCGGGCGAATTCCTGCCGCAGGGCCGTGGGATCGACGGCGACCTTCGTCTCCTGCACGAACGTCTGCAAGGTGCCGTGCCACAGTACATGTCGTCGCACCGCCCCTAGGCGCGCGACACGCGTATCGATGTCCTTCGCGATCGCACGATTCCAATGTTGCCAGACGGACTGAAAGCGTATGGCTTCGCTCTGGCCATGGGACCTGAGCGGCTCACGATCCGCCGCGAGAACGACCACGTCCAGGCGCTCGATGACGGCCAGCGATTCGGCGACCGACTGCAACACGTCCCGATAGTGGGTGGGCCAGAACCCCAGAAGGAGAACTGTGGCACCGCCACGAGGCCACCGGGGGCAGTGACCGGAGTCCCTGCGGCCCGACATCGACAGACCGTCCCGAACCTGCCCAGCAATCGCTCGGAACGATCCGACGTGCTGAGCCCATCTGGCGCGCCATCCCCGTTGCGAAAACAGTGTCGGGAATCGATAGAACGTCAGATACGGCGCGATTGCTTCCCACAGCGAGACATCCCCACCCAGTCGAAGCTCCCGATCGAGTGTCATGCCTGACTGCATGGGCAGCAGCGCGATCTGCTCCACGAGTTGGACCGATTGTGTGACGCTATCGGTCACGACGTCGTTTGCGAGTATTGATCTTTACGATAGGTCAACGCGTAGTACGCCGCCACTCCGTTGAACAGCGCAAACACATCGAGGGCGCCCGCGTCATAGATGATGTTGTACAGGCCCAGCCCGATAAACATTCCCGCGACAATCGCGTAGTCCTTTTGGCGTCGACGCCACAACCGCCTCACGATCGCGACAAAGACCGCGCAGTACATGGTCAAGCCAACGAGGCCCGTCTGGAGCAACGTGCTCAGCACCTGCGAATGCACCTCGGCGTTAGCGTAGAAATCATTGCCTAACGGCGCTGAAATGTCCGCGAAGCGGCGGCTTCCCCAGCCGACAATCGGTGACTGCACAAACAGCTGCGCGGCGTAGTCCACGACCATCAGTTTTCCCTGGTTGGATCCCTCTCTGTCGGGATCCACGAATGCATACACCGAGCGCAGGGATTCGAGTCGTGGTGTGAAGAAAAGCGTTGACCCCGCGAATGCCAGCGCGAGCAGCGCGACGAGGACGTAACTGCTCGTCTTGCGCATGACGCGCGTCTTCATCGCAAACACACTGAGCCCAGCGAGCGTCATGAGGAACACGCTTCTGGACCCGCCGGTTAGCGCGATCCCGATTGAGGCGGCCACCAACGTCGCTCGAAGGGCCCGTCCGAGAGGCCCTCTAGGCGAGAACGCCAACGCAAGCAGGCCGAATGCGGCAGCGAACGCGCCGTAGTTCGCGGTCCTGTACAGCCCCAAGTACGCTAGGACTCGTCCGTCCCATTCATACGTGTTGTCCAATCGCTGTGGATCGAACACGTAGTCGACCAACGAGCGATACACACCCGGCGCCGCGAACTGCACACCGACAAAGAGCAGATGCATGACGACCGCCGCGACGAAGAGCTTGAGGACGCTCCTCGGTGAGATCCTGCAGCGCAACGCGACCAGAGGAATGAACAGGACGTGCAGCCTCTGAATGAGATAGTACGCCTCCGATGACAACGTGATCGCTCCAGGAGCCACAATCAGTCCAGCCAGTGAAGCGAGCGTCTGGAGCACGACGAATGCGACGAGCAGATGGTACAGCCGTCGATCGATGTCAGGCGGACGGTGCCGCCGTGCCAGCGACGCGAGCGCACACAACGCAGCCAACGTGAGGAACGTGAGCTTGTACGGCGTCACGATAATCGCCCGATCGCCGAGCCCGATCGTCACTCCGGACTTGTCGTACGTGACAAGGAGAATCATCACCACGAATAGCGACCCGAGAACGTCGCGGGTCGTGATCCCCGGGCGAGGAACGGCGTTCCGCCGGGTGTGAACCCCGGCCACGTCGGCGTTTAAAGCGGCGGCGCTATTCACGGCGCTCTCGTGGCGGCAGGCTGGCGAGCTTCTGTCGCGCGGCCCCGTTATCGGGATTCACCTGAAGCGCCTGCCTGTACGCGGCGCCCGCGTCGCCTTGTCCACTCGTGCCGTACACATCGCCCAGCTCGACGTAGAGCGCACTGTCTTCGGGGGTCGCGGCGATGGCCTCTTTCAGGTGCGCGATCGCAATGGGAAACTCTCCGAGCCGAACGGCAGCCAAGGCGGCCTGTCGATGGGCATCGGCGTTGCCCGATTTGGCGGTTGCGGCCCGCTCGAAGCTTCGTAGGGCCTCCGGCCAGTTCTGCCGGAGGCGGAAGACGTAACCTTCGGCCATGTCCCGTTCGACGGAGTCAACTCGCGCGATCGTTGCCGCTCGTTCATACGTCTCCAGCGCATCCTGAACACGACCAAGACCCGGCCAGTAAAGCCACGCGAGCGAGAAATAGTTGTCCAGTTTCGACGGCCCAATCGCAATAGCTCGTTGATAGAACGCAATCGAACCCGTCAGATCGTGCCGGCCCATCGCGAGACGGCCCATCTGTTCCCACAGAGGCTGCGCGTTCGCCAACCTCCACTCTTCAATCGCCTGTTCGCGGGCGCCGGCGCTTTCGCGCACGAATCCAAGGGCGAGGTGGGCGCGCGCAACCGAGCGCGGATCCGTTGCCGACAAGGCCGGCTGCAGCAGGAACTTGACGTACGACGGGTGCCTGGCGATGACGCCTGACAGGTGAGGACCAAAGATGGCTCTGTTCGCGATCAGCGAAGCGAGGTTTCGTCCGGCCGGAAGGCCTGCCGCGCTGACGGCGAGCAACAAGGCAACGACCGCCAGCTTCATCAGTGGTCTCGCGCAGCGAAATTGCCGGGATCAGAGAGAGACACGGGACGCCGTCGATACACCGCCCACCACACAAGCCCCAGTACGCCGGCTCCGGTGACGAAGGCACCGCGAACGAGGCTGACCGGCCGGTAGCGCAGTGCCACGGCGTGACTGCCTGACGGAACCCGAACTGCCTGGAACAGAACGTTGGCGGGGTACACCGCCGTTGGCCGGCCGTCAATCCAGACTCGCCATCCGGAGGAGAACGACTGCAAGATAACCACCGTGGCCTCCACGTCGCTCTCCACATCAAGGTCGATTTCACCGCCGCGTCGAGATCGCACGGTCACATGTTGGCCGGACGAGCGGCCAGCAGCGAGTGGCCCGCCATCCGCCTTGCGCTCGACCACGACAGGGCCGCGCGGATCAACGAGGGCCAGCGCGTGTGTCATGTCCTCGGCAAGTACCGTGTCCGGCGCGATGTACGCGAATGGCCGAGACCCGGGCACGGCGGCAATAGTCACACCGTCAGCCGTGAACGCAGCGACAGTCCCCGGCAGGGTGTACTCACGGTCCGCCACCACGTAGGCCACACCTGCAGCAGCGAGCCAGTCCGCGCCAGGACGTCTCAGAATGATCATCCGCCAGGCCGGATTGAGGTCGGGATCGGCCTTGCTCCAGAACTCGATAAGGCGAGGATTGATGAGAGGATCGACGCCACGGGCGTCGTGCAGGCCAAACAACGTCGCTGACTCAGGAGCCAGTGCCTGGTTCAAGCCGACGATCGTCCGGTCGCCCGCGTGCTCCTTCAGCCAGTCAACCGCGCTACTATGTGGAGGCACCTCACTCAGCGGCACTCGTGGGTTGAAAGGACCCGCGAACAAGGCACCCTCGACGATGACCAGGGCGCCGAAGCCAGCAACCGCCCATCGCGCGCGTCGCAATCGTGTACCGGTGACTACGAACGAGCCCGCCGCAAGAACCGACAGTACGGCGACAAGGATCCAGAACCCGAAGAGGCCGCTCACTGTCGGAAGAAGGCGATCGATCCCGATGCCGATTCTCCGCAGTATGAGGCCCATTATCACGAGGCCGAGCACGGCGCTGCAGCCGGCAACCATGACCGGCCGCGCAGGGGTTGCGCCCTCCTCCCGGCGGGACTGAGTCAAGAGGGCGTCCGCGCCAAGCCCAGCGAGAGCTGTCACGGCGAAACACACAACGGCAAGGAGGCGACGAGTCGCCGTAAGGTCCAGCAAGGGGACATAGGCGGCCAGCTCGTGCAACGGACCATAGACGATGCCGAAGCTGACAAGACCGATGGTCACGAGCGCGGTCACCACTGAAGGCTCGCGACGCCACTGCCAACCGACACCGAAAACCGCCAGGAACAACGCCCCTATCCCCGCAAATCCCGTCGCTTCGTTGTAGTTGGGTCGGTTCCCGTTCCAGATCGTGTCGATACCGGGATTGCCCGTCGCATTAGGGATCAGCCAGGTCCTGATTTCTCTGAATTCCAGGCGTGCCACCACGGCTCGGTCCGTGGAACGGTCAGCAAAGATCGTGGTCTCCTTGAGATTGTCGACAAACGGAATCAGCTGAATCCCTGCGACCGCGGTCCCCAAGACCAAGGCCAGGATCAAGTCGCGGAGCGGGCGCCATCCCGAATCACCGATGGCAAGACACCGGACTAGCGCATAGAGCCCAAAGGCGGCGCCAAATTGTAGCGACGTCTCTCCATGACCGGCAAGAAGCTGGAGGGCCCATACGACAACCAGAACCACCAGCCACCGTGTTCGGTGTCCCCTCCGTAAGTAAGCCTCAAACGCGGCAAACATCCACGGCATGAGGGCGGCCACACTGCTTTGAGGCCACCCCAGCCAGACGACCATGAACGAGCTGGTCGCATACGAAATGCCGGCTATGGCTGCGCCCGCCCCGCCGACGCCCAGTATCCGCATGAAGACGGCCATGCCAATCCCGCCAACCCAGAGCTTGGCGAGCATGGCCACGCTCATTCCGATCGCCGGAGGAAACCAGAGCGCCAGCCAAGTGAATGGCGAGAAGACCGCGGACTGGTGATTGGCCAGAAGGGGACGCCCGGTCAGCGCCGAGGGATCCCATAGGGGCAATCTCCCTGCCAGGAGTTCCTGGCGTACCGTCACCAGCCATGGGAAGAATTCCTGGACCGGATCCGAGACAATGGAGTTTCTGCCTTCATGAGCCCCTGGCGATCCAAACCACGGGGCAGCCTGATACAAGAGATCTGCCCCGACCAACGATCGCTGCCCAAGTAACACTTGGTGCCAGATCAACACAAAAGCGGCAGCTGCCGCGATGCTGATCCACGTGCCCAGGCCCCAACCGCGCACTCTCATGGCGTATCGGGAACGTCACCCATTTCGTTCTCAGTCCGCCGGGTGCAATCACCGCCGTAGGGCGACACGACTCGGTATTTGAGGCAAGCCCACACCCATGTCCACGGATCGCTGATCACTCTGATCTTCTTACCCTCCTTAAAGGATCGCGACCTGTAATTGACAGGGACCTCGAGGGGCGTATGGCCCTTACGAATCAGCTTGGCCAACAATTCGACGTCGAAATTGAAGCGGTTGCATTCAAACTTCAGGTTGTGAAGGCAATCGCTCCGAAACACCTTATACATCGTCCACGGATCTTTGAGAGCCTGCCGATAGAGGAGATTGAAGAGGCCTGTCAGAATGACGTGACCCGAATTAAAGACCAACCCGAGCAGCCATTGATCCGCAAACACGCGAATCTTGCCGTTGCCACTATGCCGGGATCCCAAGACGACCGCACATTGGAATGTTCGAACTGGTTCGATCACGCTGTCGTAGTCGTCGATCTCGTATTCGAGATCCGCGTCCTGGATCAGGATGATGTCACCTCTTGCGTGTCGTAGTCCTTGTCGAACGGCTGATCCCTTGCCCAGGGGCCGGTCCTGAAGCACGATTTGCACGCCGGGCGTACCAGCGAATCGGAGGACGTCCACTCGTGAGCCGTCGTTCGAGTTGCTTTCGACGACGATGATCTCCTTGTCTGCCCCCGTGAGTTCCTTGGCGGTCAATGTCTCCAGGAGGCGTGCGACCGTTCTATGCTCGTTGTGAACGGGAACGATGACGCTCACCAGTGGACGCGGTCGCCGGACCCGCGCACGCGCCAGTACGAGCACGCGGCTGGCGCTGGTCATCATCTCCACCGATCGAAATCCGGTGCGGAGCAACGCGTTTTCCAGTGTTACTGGCCGGCTGCCAGATGCGGCGGTGACCAAGAGGAGAACGCCATCCGGCTTGAGGACGTGATGGACTTCTGACAGGAATTCAAGTGGCTCGCGGGTGTGCTCGATCACATAACCACACACACACACGTCGAAGTGGTGATCCGGCAACCCGGCTCGTTCAATGGTCGAACAGCGTGCAACCTCCCTGCCGAGGAGCGTGTTCGTCGTTTGCACAGCGTCGGCCGAGACATCCAGGCCTGAGACGTCGAAGCCCTTCAAAGAGGCTTCAGCCAGGAACTCTCCGTTGCCGCACCCGACGCCCAGCAATTTACCTAGCCGGCTCCCGCAGTACTTCGAGAGCGCCGCGAGATAGAGCCTGGCGGTTTGCCGCCTCACGCGCTTCTGACGTGCTCGAGATCCGCTTCGACCATCAGTTTTACGAGTTGCTTGAATCGGACCTGAGGATCGAATCCAAAGGCAGCCTTCGCCTTGGAGATGTCACCCACAAGGGTGCTGGTCTTGGTGGGCCTCAGCAGCTGCTTGTCTGTCACAACGTGGTTCTCCGGGTTCAACCCCACCACCGCAAACGCCTCGTCGACCCACTCGCGGACTGAATGAGCCTCACCCGTGGCGATCACGAAATCATCTGATGCTCCGAGCTGGAGCATCCGCCAAGCCGCCTCCATATACTCCCGCGAGTAGCCCCAGTCGATCTTCGCGCTCAGATCGCCCAGCACGAGCTTGTCCTGCTTGCCGGACGCAATGCGCGCAACAGAGCGCGTCACCTTCCGTGTGACGTATTCGACCGTCCGACGTGGCGACTCGTGATTGTAGAGAATCGCCGTTGAGGCGAACATGCCGAATGCCTCTCTGTAGTAGCGCGCAAGGTGATACGCGAGGACTTTCGCGCACGCATAAGGACTCTGTGGATTGAACGGTGTCCGCTCGTCTTGTGTGGTGGCCTCGCTTCGCCCGAACATGTTCGAGGTGCAGGGTTGGAAGTATCGAATCGATGGGTCGATCTGCTTGATGATTTCTAGAATCCGCCCGACCGCCGCGCCGGTGATATCGGCAGAGAACCCCACCATGTCGTAACTCCAGCCGACATGATCCTGATCGGCCTCATTGTAAATCTCGTTCGGCCTGATCTGGCTGATGATGCGATAGATAGAGGTCGCGTCGCCAAGATCGCCGCGGCAAAGAAACAAGCGCTGATTAAACAGCTTCGGATCCTCGATCAGATGGTCGATATTGCGGGTGTTGCCCGTCGCAGAACGCCTGACCATGCCGTGGACCTCGTATCCCTTTTCCAGTAGGAGTTCGGCCAGATAACTGCCGTCCTGGCCCGTCACACCCAAGACTAACGCCTTTCTCATAGACTCTCCGCCCCTCGCTGTGGCCATCACGCCACGACCCGAAACTCAGGCAGCGGGACAATAAACTTCCCGCCCTGTGCCCGCCAGTCTTTTTCACGCGCGTAGAACTCGTCGAAGAAGGCCCATGGCAGCACGAGGAAGTAGTCCGGCTGCGCCTTCCTCGCCTCGTCTTCGGACACGATCGGAATCCACGTGCCGACCGTGTACTTGCCCCACTTCTCAGGGCTCCGTTCAGCGGCGGCCGCGATCAGGCTCGCGTCGAGTCCGTAGTACTGAAGGATGACATTGCCTTTGGTCGACGCGCCGTACACGTAGACACGCTTGCCTTTGGCGACCTCGCCCTTGATGAAGTTCACGCACACATCGCGATTGCGCTCGATCCGTCGCGCGAACGCAAGCACGTCGTCGATGGTGCACCGCTCGCTGAACGCTATCCCGGTGCCTTTGAAATGCCGCGCGAAGATGCGGTAGCTTCCACCGTTGACGTTGTTCTCCTCAATCTTGAACATCTCGAGACCGTTGGTCTCGAACAGGTACTTGAGGGATGCCAGCGAGTAGTACTCCAGATGCTCGTGGCAGATGTTCCCGAGGTCGTTCTTCTCGAGCATCGGTGTCAGGCACATGAGCTGCGCCACGAACACCCCGTCGTCGGCCAGCGCGCGCTGGGCGTCACGGATGAACTGGTTGGGATCTTCAAGGTCGTAGAACATGCCGATCGCCGTGATGACTTTCGCTTTACCAAAGCCCGACTTCTGCGCGAGGTCGGCGTACCGTTCATAGGTCCAGAAGTCGTGCAGGACGTAGTCCGCGTTGGTACGGAGTTGGTCGACGAGATTGTTCGCCGGCTCACAGCCCACGCGCCGGAGGCCAGGCGCCGCGTAACTCGCAAGCAGCGTTCCGTCGTTCGCGCCGATGTCAAGAACCACGTCGCCCTTGCCGAGCGGCACCATCTGCTCGATTTCTTTGGTGATGTCGCGAAGCGCTCGGCGCATCGTATCGGTCACGCCCGATCGGTACCAGTAGTAGCGGCTGTACAACAACTCCTGCGGCGCCGAGTGGCGCAACTGCAACAACGAGCAGCCCCGACAGATCACCATGTCGAGCGGCGCGGTCAGCCCTTTGCCAATCCGGTCCGCCGGCACGAAATCGTTGATGTACTGATTGCCCAGCGAAAACACGTCCTCTAGCTCTCGTGCACCGCACAGGCGACAGCTCGTTCGGGTGATCGTCTCCATCATTCGCTCTTCCCACCACTGAGATGCCGCTGACAGGTCATCAGGAACTCCGTGTGATGCATCAGCATCGGCTGCGGAAGTTGTGCGCTCGGCCAGAATCTGGCGGCCTCAGTCTCGGTCGGCGCGGTCGAAGGCACACACACACACACGTGCGAGATCGGATTGGCGTACGGGTGGTTGGGCCACTTATAGGTCATCACTTCCGCCGAGCTCGCGACCGAGATGCCAAGTTCGCGGGAAGCCACGCCATTGCATGCTTCGTCCATCGTCTGATGCACCCTCCAAATGCCACCGGGAATGTGCCATGGCCGGCCAGGCCAGTTTGGGTCGTCAGCCTCGCGTCTCGACAAGAAGAACTCCAGGTGGCCGGCGGCCGCGCGTCTCGGGATCACAAGCTCAACGTACGGGATCGCAAAGGATCGGTGAATCTCATTCCACGCTTCCGCCGGAAAATGCCCTCCGTCTTGCTCTCGCATCTCGCGGAGCACATCGGCCAGTAACAGCGCTCGCGCTCGCTGCATCCGGTCGCCCTAGCGGCTCTCCAGGAACTCGAGACTCATTTCGGCGACACGCCCCCAAGAGAGCGAGGCGCTCCACTCCAGACCTTGCGACGCGAGGCGCTCGTGCAACTCAACGTCCACAATCATTCGGCGAAACGCTTTCGCCATGGCGTCAGGGTTCGTTGGATCCTCTGCGACCACCGCGATCCCATCAACAGCTTCTTCCAACATCGGCGACGTGACGACCGGCGTGCCGCACCGCATCGCTTCCTTCAACATCGTCGCTTCGCCATCAACTGTGGACACGCAGACATAACACCAAGCGCCGTTGTACAAATCCACCATCTCCTCTTCCGGAGCGAAGGGGAGATATGCGCCCTGTCCGGCCTCGACCAACGGACGCATGCGGGCTTCGATGTCGACCGCCGGCACCGTATAGTTTCGCCCGACGACCATGAGTCCAACATCCCGGTACTCGGCAGAGATCAAGCTGAAGGCATCAATGATGACGTCGACGTGCCTTCTGTTCATGATTACGCCGAGTGACAGGATGTACTTGGCAGGCAACCCGTATTTGCGACGTAACGCGTCGAGGCGGGCTGGCTCGTTCACCTTCATGAATTTCGGATTAGGAGCAAGGGGCAACGCGCACACGCGCTCCGACGGTACTCCGTAGTAGCGCTCGATCTGACGCTTGTCGTACGGCGAGCACGTCAGCACGCCCGCCGCGTAGCCGCAGGAATACCGGGAAAACAAGGACAGCCGTAGCCCCTCCTTCAACGGATAATGGTGTCGATGTGTCGTGTATGAAATGTCCCACACACCCACCACGGTTTTCGGCGCGGGGCTATAGAGCGGACCGTAGTACCACGGCGCGTAGAATAGATCGATGTCGTCTCGATGGACCTGAAGCGGGAGCAAGAGTTGTTCTCGCAGGAGACTGCTGCCTCGGAACGGCGCGGGGCGGGGCACGACGCGGTGCTCGAACGCGCTGTGCCTGAGAAACTCGTCCGGGGGAACGCCCTGATCGAAATAGAGAACAAACCGATGGCGCGTCGTTAAACCAGGCCAAAGCGTGAGCTGATTGGTAAGAATTCGCGCCACGCCACCTCGTTGGGATTCGAGGCATGCGGCATCTATCCCGATCTTCATGTCGCGAGAAGCTGGCCAACAACCTCCCGCACGGCCGCGACCACCTCGTCCACCTGAGGCTCCGTCAGCGTCAGACCTGAAGGCAGATACAGTCCCTGCCTCGCAATGCGCTCGGTCACGGGATACCGCTCTCCCCTGAACAGGCCGATATCGTGGGCCGCAGGTTGTTCGTGCAGGCCCAGAAAGAATGGACGCGTCCCGATGCCCTTGTCGGAAAGCGCTCGCCTCGCTTCCTCGGCCGTGAAGCCCAGGCTCTCGTCGAGCTCGATGCAGTACATCCAATAGACGGACTTGGCCCACGGTTTCTCGACCTGAAACCTGACACCCCGTATGCCCGAGAGCTTCTGGCGGTAAAGGGCTCCGAGCCGGCGTTTGATACCCACGAATTCCTCGACCCGCTCCATCTGCGCCACGCCGAGCGCCGCCTGCAGGTTTGTCATCCTGAAGTTGTATCCGAGCTCCGTGTGATAAAAGCGTCGGTCCGGACGAAAACAGAGATTGCGGTACGAGGCTGCGCGCTCGGCCATTCGGTCGTCTGACGTCAGCACCATGCCACCCTCGCCGGTGTTGACGATCTTGTTGGCGTAAAATGACCACGCGCTCGCGTGCCCCAGGCTGCCGCACTTCCGCCCTTTGTACTCCGCGCCATGCACTTCGGCGGCGTCTTCAATCACCATCAGGTTGTGTTGCCGTGCCAGCGCGAGCACCGGATCCATGTCCACGGGATGACCGTACATATGCACCACGAGAATGGCCCTGGTTCGCGACGTGATGCGTGACGCGATCTGACCGACGTCCATGCCCCACGTCTCGGGTTCCACGTCCACGAGCACTGGGACCGCCCCAAGGCGAAGCGCCGCGACGAGGCAGGAGACGATTGTGAACGAAGGCATGATCACCTCGTCACCCTTCGTGATTCCTGCCGCAAACAGCGCCGTCTCGAGCGCTGCCGTCCCGTTGCAGACAGCCACGCCGTGTGTGACCCCTATGTAGTTGGCAAACAGCTGCTCGAACTGGCCCACGAACGGACCGTCAGACGATACCCAGCCCGTGTCGATGCACTCGTTCAGCAGTTCCTTTTCCCGGCCATTCAGAAGCGGCTCGTTGACGGGGATCATGACGATCTCTTGCCTTCGAAGCGGCCCTTATCGGCGCCTTCGATGAACGGCCCGTTTTTTACCTCGACCAGCGTCGCCTCTTCCAGCACTTCGATCCCGTGACCGGCGCCGGCCAGCAGAATCAGGTCTCCCGCGCGCAGCTCGCGGCTCTCGAGGTACACCTGAGCAAAGGAATAGAAATCCACGCGGACCACGCCGCTCTTGACGAAGAGCACTTCCTGAGTCCCGACGGTGTGACGGTGCACGGGATTATGAATATGCGGCACTACCTGATAGCCGGTAGGCCGGCGCATCTGACCGACCTGTAGGGCGAAATCATTCGGTGAGAGAAACTTGATTCCGTCGACCTGGTAGTCACGATAGACGATGATCGCGACTATCTCATTGTCGTTCTTGATTGTTTCAATCATCCGCTGCCCCTCGCTGCGATTCCAGATAGCTGGCATCGATCCCGACCCTCACTTGCCGTACTCCTTCAGCTTCCGCGCCGGCGAGCCGCCCCACAACTCATGCGCCGGCACATCACGCGTCACGAGCGACCCCGCCGCAATCCGTGCGCCCTCGCCAATCGTGAGGCCTGGCAGCACGATGGCGCCGGCATAGAGTGCGGCATTGCGACGAATGATCGTCGTTGCCCTGACAATCTGTTGCTGATCCGAAGGTGCGACTGCCGAACAACTGACCGCGTCGGCCACATTACTGCCGCTCAGGACCTTCGTACCGCTGCCAAAGGACGAGCCGTCTTCGAGGATGGTCGTGCCACCCCCAATGCCGATGTGGCAAAAGCTCGCGATGTGGACGTAATTGCCGATCGTCATGCCCTCGCCGCCCTCCAGCTTTACGAAGCTGTCGATGCGCACTCCGACGCCGTACTTGATCCGCTCCGGGCGCAGGATAATCACGGGCTCATAAATGAGCGGAGCGCTGGAATTCATCTCTCAGACAACCTTGCGCGACGTCGAAGCCTCCGGTGCCGTCGTTTCAGCTCCTACCTAAAAGAAAAGTCGAGAGTGCTCCTGGCAAATGTGTTCTCACTCGCGCGGCGACGACCGGCTCGGCGAGAAATCCGCTCATCTTGCTCGCCGCCAGACACAACGGGACTGACAGCCCAACGTACGCGATCCCGAGCAACAGTAGATGAGCCCCGTCAGCCGAGGGCACGTCGGTTACTCGTCCGAATGGACTCAGAAGAAGCGCCACTGGAAGGCAGAGCGCGAACGGCAGGAAATACAGACAGACCCGAGACAGCGCCGCTCGGAGATCGATGTCGAAGAGGCGAAGACATACCGTCACGACGGCACCCGTACACAGCCCATCGCTGACGAGGACCGCCCACGCGGCACCGTCGATTCCCAACTTCGTTCTCACCAGCACGGCGACGAGGGCGATCTCGAACAGCGCCACCACCCCGACGATCGCGACGAGCAGAGCTTGGCGCTTCGTCGAGATGAGATAATTTGCGGCGACTGGCATGGCAAACAGCAGGCAGTTGCCGATCACCTGCAGTGTAGCCACCCGCAGCGCAGGACTGTAGGACGGAGTTACGTAGTGTACGATGAAGGGCATCGCGAGGACCATGGCCCCCGCAAGCCACGCCATGACATATCCACTCGCCTGAATCGGCGGCAGCACGATGGACTCGCTCTTTCTCGGATCGCCGGTCGCGCCAAACGCCGCAATCTGTCGGGTGAACAGAACCATGGCCAGCGTGTTCGGCACCAGATACAGGAACAGTCCGAATGTCGTCCCCAATCCGTAGTAGCCGAGATCGGTTCTTGAAACGGCGCCCGCAACGATCCACCGGTCCGCGTTCTGGAACGCCGTGAAACCGAGGGGCCACAGGCTTACGGGGAGTCCGATCGCCATCAGCCGACGCAGCACAGCCCAATCGACCTGCCACGCCGGCGCCGATCGTTTTCCGGCAAACAACATCAGGACCGCGGCGGCCGATCCCAGAACCGCAAACAGCGCCGAAGCTTCCACGGTGAGATGGCCCGTGACGGTGCCGGCGACGACCACTCCTGCCGTGCTCACGATCGTCGTCGCGATCGTTGCAGCCCCAATTGCCTGCCAACGGTCCTCGATTCGCGCGACGACTTGATAGTAGTTCAGTAGCCCGAACACGACGACGCCGGCCGCGACAATCCTGAGGTTCGCGCCGTACTGGCCCGCGACCAGTCCGGGCCAGAAAGAGCCAGTAAACACAAGCGCGGCGACGACGCCAGTTACGAGAAGCGTCGCCGTGAATGCCTGCCGCTGTACGCGTATCGCCTGATCCATGTGCCCGACGCCAATTAAGCGCGGTACCTCCAGAATAAAGCCCGTATTCACACCCGTGTCCGCATAGTTGGCGTAGCTCAAGAGCGCCGCGACGAGACTCCAAACACCGTAGTCGGCCGGCACCATCGTTCGCGCGATATAAAACCCTCGAATGAGGCCGAACACGCTGCTCACGGCGCTTGCAGACAGAAGTACGAGCGCGCTCCTCCCGATGCTAGATTGACTTCGCGCGGATAGTCCCGCTGCAGGAGCGGCGTATGCGACGGCCCCGGCGTCCCCGAAGCCGGGAACGTCCTGGACGACGGGAACCTTTGGGATCTCCAAAGGCGCAGTCTGACTCAACGAGCCTTCACCCCGTACACGCGGTAGCCGCTGCCGACCCATTCCGTCCATCGACTCTGTGAACGGTCAAATCGGTTCCACGCGGGACGCCACCGTTTCAGCGCCCTGACATACGCGATCTGTCCTGACGCAGGCAACGCGAGGGATGGGAAAGGCGAAATGCCAAGGCCATGTACGGACACAAGGCCGGCGTCTTCGCACGCGCGCACGTACTCGCGCAGCTTCGCCGAGTTCACTCCGTAGTGATTCGGCACACTGCGGACCATTTGCCACGCCTCGCCAATGCGGCCGGTCAGCAGCCGCTTACCGGAGCGGATGACCGCGATCTCGAGATCGGCCAGCGTTTGTATGCTCCACTTTCGGGGCACCATGGTTGCCGCAAACACTCCTCCGGGTCTCAACACTCGGACCATTTCGACGATCGGCTTTCGAATATCCGAAAAGAACTCCAGCATTCCACCGCTATAGACGATGTCAAATCTCGAGGCTTGGAAGCCCAAAGCGTTGACGTCGCCCACGACGAAGCGGCCCGCCAGGCCTGCAGCGGCAAATCGCGCCCGGCCCGCGTTCAGGCCAGCCTCGGAATAGTCGAGCATCGTGCACTTGTAGCCTTGACGGCGGAAATGCGCGGAAACCTTGGCGGATCCGCTTCCGCATTCGAGCATCTCGTTCCCGGGCGCCAAGCGCCGGAACCGCTCTTCCCAAAAATCAAGGGCTACGTCCCATACCGTACTCGCCCAGCTTTCGAACTCATCCGATGGGGAACCCCGCTCCAACCAAAATTCATCCCACCACTCACTGCGCGCTTCCGTCATCCGTCGACGAGATGAAGCGCCGTTCATGCGCCCGGCGTCTCCTCGTTCGCTCTCATCTTCTTAAACCGGTCGCTGAGAGCGATAGAATCGCCGACATGGATCTTGATGGGCATTTGATAGGGCCGCAGACGCGGCCGGAGGAACGTCTTCAATCTCGTTGAGAAGGCCTTGGCATCTTCCGGGTGCTTGAGCCTCACCTTGGCGCAGACGATGTTTCCGGTGATCAGATTTCTCTCGGCATGCACGATCACGTCAGCAACGTTGTCGAACGACAGGATCGCGTCTTCCACTTCTTGTGGGTACACCTTTTCGCCGCCGACGTTGATGATTTCGGATTTTCTGCCGATAATCTTGATGTGACTCCCCTCCACTTCCACCATATCACCGGTAACAAAGTAGCCGTCCTCCGTGAAAGGACTGGCTGCGTTGAGGTAGCCTAGCATCGCCGATTCGGCCTTGATCTGCAGGATTCCGTCGACCACTCTCGTCTGATACCCGTCGCCTCCGACCTCGACCCACAGCGAATCGTCACTCTTGGAGCGCGATCGGAGCACTCCGAGCTCGATGAGGCCGTACGTCTGCTGCAGCTTCGCCTCGGGAAACAATTCCTTCACGCGTCTAAGCGTGTTCAACGGCATCGGCTCGGTCCCGTACGTGATCACTCTGATGCTGCTCAAATCATGTCTGGTGTAGGCCTCGCTCAGCAGCAGGAGATTCAAGAAGGTCGGGGAGGTCGGAAGCAACTCGACGCGGTGCTGCTCGATCAAGGCGCACACGCCATCGGGCGAGCGGTCCCCGGTCGCCAGCACCTGACCCGCGTTCGACAGCGTATGAAACAGTGTGTTCAATCCGCCCCAGTGGTCGAATAGCAGGAAATTCAAGGTACGGAGAGCGGGTCGCCTGGTCTTGAATTTCTCGAGCAGCTTCGAAAAATCGTGGACGGCTCCCTTGGGCTCTCCAGAGGTTCCCGACGTAAACAGCACAAGCCCTGGGGTCCCCGCGTCTCTCACGCGTGCATAGTAGGGGTGGTCTGCGTGACCATCGAGCGGGAAGTAGTCAACTTCGTCTGTCTCGCGTTCGACCTCCAGCATCCCTTCCAGTTGTGCGACATGAGCTTTGATCTCATCCGACTTCTGTGAAGCGGTCGTGAAGGGAACGACAATGGAGCGGTTGTCAATCAGGGCAAGAAGAAGCGCTATGGCGCCAGGTGTGAAGTCGCCCTTCAGCCCGACAACCTTCCCTGGCGTGATTCCACTGGTTTTCAGGTACGTACCAAGAGATCGATATCGATCGAGCAGCCTACCGTAGCTACATGAAGTCTTCCCAAAGACCACCGCTAAAGCATTTGGATCGCCCTCCCACGCGCGATGCATGAAATCGACGACCATCAATACCTCATCAGAAGCGTTCCCCACGATAGCCCGACGCCGAAGCCAGAGAGCAACACGAGCTGCCCTCGTCGCAAGCGCCCTTCAATGGCTGCATCTGCGAGTGCGATAGGGATGGACGCTGACACACAATTGCCAACCGACGCCATATTCGTATAGACCTTGTGACAAGGGATCTGAAGGGCTTTCGTCAACGAATCCAGCGTTAGCTTGCTGGCCTGATGGAAGACATACAAGTCGATGTCATCGACGGTAAGGTTATTCCTGGCCAATACCGACGCGATCTGCTTGGGCACCTCGGTCGCTATGAACTTCCACACGGCAAATCCGTCCATGTGGATATCGTTCATGGAGCGCACGTTTCCGCCTTCGTCGGCACTCTCGCGCGCGGTGTCATCGGAGCGCGGGAGGCGGCACCCGCCGGCAGGAATGTAGAAGGAGCGGTGGTTCTTGCCTGAAGATGCCAGGCTGATGTCCATCACGCCACTGCTACCGCCGCGCGCTTCAGAAATCAGGCTGACCGCCGCCGCGTCACTGAAGAGTGACCGCGTCGCCCGATCCGCTTTGTTGATGTACTTGGAGTATGTATCAGCGGTGACGAGTAGTACATTTCTGACGAGCCCAATTTCTATCAGTCCCTGCACGATCGCCAGCCCATAGATGTAACCAGAGCAGGCAAGATTATAGTCAAACGCGATCGTGTCGTGCCTCAACTCCAGAAACTCATGCAACAAAAATGCGTCGGAGGGCATGATATGGTCCGGCGACTGCGTACAGAACACAATGCCGTCAACGTCATGCGGCTCAATGCTGGCGCGCAGAAGCAAATCACGACATGCGCGTTTGGCGAGATCGAGAGCGGTCTCCCCCCCGGCGGCAACGTGCCTTTCCAGGATTCCGGATTTGGCCTCCACCCTTCCCATGTCCCATTCAGGGAACTCCTGCTGGAGTTCGGCATTGGTCGAGACGTGATCGGCGAGACAATACTGAACGTGCGTGATGACCAGCTTGCTTGCGCTCTTCACTTGTACGCCCTTGAGTGAATGGCGGCGAGAGCGGCGCCCAGTTCGCAGGCCGGTCCATGCCCTGGATACAGCATGCATTCTGGAGGCTGGGCTCTCAACGCCGCCAACGACGCGTCCAATTGTTCCTGACTTCCGCCTGGCAAATCGGTTCTACCCAAGCGGTCGGCGAACAACGTGTCCCCAGAGAAGACGGCGTGGCCGACGCGGAACGTCACACCCCCCGGCGTGTGGCCAGGTGTGGCAATGACGTCGATCCGCCATCCCCCAAGCTGGAGCGGCGAGACCGCATCCAGATGTTTGTCGATGAGCGGCGTTGAATACACCGTCTTGTCGCCCGCAAGTACTCGATAGAGGTTCGCATGCGACAGCAACCGCTTGTCGTATGAATGCAGGTGGAACGGCGCCTTGTACCGCTCTCTTACGTCGTACACTCCCCCGACGTGATCAAAGTGGGCATGAGTGTTCAGAATAGCAAGCGGTCGAAACCCCTGCGCGTCGATTCGTTCGATCAACAGAGCGGGCTCATCCCCCGGATCGATAATGATGCCCGTGGCGCCGTCATGCACGAGATAGCAGTTCGTCCGCCACCGTCCTACGGTGACTGTCTTGACCATCACCGAGGCTGCCGTCACACGCCGCCCAAATAGATGATCTGGCCGGTAATGGCATGGCTCTCCCGCCGGATGAGCCAGTCGATCACGTTGCTGATGTCGCGCAGCGTGCCCATCTCCGGGATAGCATTTCTGGACAGCACTTCCTCGAGAGCGGACGGATCGACCTGTGTCGACAAGCCGGTTGGTACGGCAGAAGGCGCGACAACGTTGCAGGTGATGCCAAGCTTGTAGACTTCCTTTGCCAGCACTCTCGTGTAAGCATTGACTCCTGCCTTCATCGCGGTATAAACCGACTCGCCGGCAACTTCGAGTCTGGTTGCCATCGACCCGATATTGACGATCCTGCCGAAACGACCGCGCGCCATGAGTCTGACGCCCTCGCGGCACATCATCATCAGGCCGAGCAGGTTGACTTCGAAAGATGATTGAATCGCGGCCGTCGGCATGAGGGCCGACAGCGCGATCGCAGGATTCACAGCTGCGCTGTTAATCAGAACATCGAGGCGCCCATACTTGCGCCGTATCTGCGCGAACATCGCCTTGACTTCATCGTGCTTCGAGACGTCAGCGCAGAGGTGCTCGTAGCCCTGAGATTCGCTCACAACCGGCGACCTGCTGCAGCCTATGACGGTCGCGCCGCTCTCAACGTATCGCTCGGCAAGGTACTTTCCAATGCCCCGGCTTGTACCGCTTATGAGAATGATCTGGGAGTCACTCAACCCGTCGTTTCCTTCAGCAACTGCTCGATGTGCTCCGCAAACGACCTCACGTCCCTGAACGGACTTCTCGCCATCGACATCGCGTGTTCATCGGCAAGCGTGAGCGTGACGCCGAAGGCCTCTTCCAGTTTCTCCTCCGCCATCACGATGAGATTGACGAGCCCCAAAGAGTCAATGCGGCTGTTTTTGCCGAACAAGACCGTATCGGGAGACAAGGTGGGCGGCTCACCGCCGCTTGCAGTTTCGGCACTGAGCTGC
>Ga0156016_134_pt6 | contig 21681 bp, 21 predicted proteins | sample RifCSPlowO2_02_FD_107670 | JGI IMG/M metagenome (GOLD analysis project Ga0156016, IMG submission 107670) | Acidobacteria bacterium RIFCSPLOWO2_02_FULL_64_15 | reverse complement strand
AAACGAAGCCGGACGGTGATCGTAAATGAGCCCGCGCGAGGCCGTTTCGGCCGTGGCAGCCAGCGCCGCCGCGGCCTCTGCCACGTCCTCGTCAATAAGCGGCTGGAGCTCAGACGGCTCGTAGCGTTGAAGGAAGGTGTTCAGCACAAAGAACAACTGAGACTGTGCCTGACTCAGATCGCGCGTGAACTGCATGAGCAGTCCGAGATCTCTACGCTGCTGCCGAACAGTCGCGGCTGGAGGGTGCTCACGGGCGCTCGCTAGATACGCGCAGTCGCTTGGGCATTGCACCTGCACAAGGCGCTTGGTGCCGCAACAGACCGAGCAGATCCGCTCGCGAAGGGCCGGGCAAGCCCGACGCCCACGACGTTCACCGCAGAGGGAACATGACATGGCGGCATTATCCGCCAACCCCAGACGCCGATGCAGTTCCTGCGTCGCGAAGTGGCACAGCTCGGCAAATTCCCCACACGGTCTCGTCTTCCCTAGAGGACAACGCTTCTCCGAAGTCGTAGAACCATCCTGAAGCCACGAGCGTCTAACACGGCATCTGTTCTTGGAGTCGCCACTCGACTGAATCGTGCGAGGCTCTCATAACTGACGCAGCTATGGCACTTAACTGGATCGGTTGTTGTCGCCTGGAACCGAAATCCGGTCTTGAGTAGGTCGAGTGAACTCCAGGCCGGAGCGCCTGAGACGGGTCCTTGTCACATGACTCTAACAAGCAGTACAATTGGCAGCTGATTTGCATGGTTGCAGCCAATCCTACGGGCTGGTGCCTAGTTGGCCACCGAAGAGGAGCGGTACCATGAATACACAAACCAAAGACACGAAAAAGACGGGAGGAGATGGCATGTCCCGCTCCCGTTATCTAGAACTCAAGCAGATGCTCGATGACCGGCGGCGTGAGATTGACGCCGAAGTCAAGGGCAAGATGCGCCATGTGAGAACCGAGGGGACGTGGGGCGGCAAACTGAACGACGTGCTGGACGATGTCGAGAGTTCCGAGGCCGACATCCAGGAAGACATCGAGTTGGCTCTCATTCAAATGAAGTCGGAGACGCTCAACAAGATCAATGACGCGCTCACTCGCCTCGATCAGGGCGACTTCGGCTACTGTTTCGAGTGCGGTGAGGAGATTGGTGAGAAGCGGCTTCGCGCACTGCCGTTCGCCGTTCGGTGTAAGGAGTGCGAAGAGGCTAGGGAGGTGGCCGAGCAGCGGGCGCGTCATCTCGCCTCGCGGCGCGGCGGGTCCTCGCTGTTCCTCGACATGTAAGCTCCGGCGTCCCGCAAAGGGGCTCCGCCGGTGGCGGAGCCCAATCCTTCCACCACCGGCCCACCCCATCTTGGAATTGTTGATTGCGGATTGATGATTGTTGATTGGTGACTGTTGATTTGGCGATAGGTTTTGACCAATCATCAATCACCAATCAGCAATCATCAATGAGAAAGAGGTCGCTATGAGCGATCAACTGGAAAACCTCAAGCCCGAGGACGTGCAAATCGGAGAACGACCGATCGCGATCCCCGCCGATCTGCCGATTCTGCCGCTTCGAGATACGGTCCTGTTCCCGAACTCGTTCATGCCGCTGGCGGTGGCACGCGAGAGTTCGGTGCGCCTGATTGACGAGACCATCGCCAACGGAAAGCTGATTGCGGTCTTCACGCAGCGCGACGCTACGGTCGACGAGCCGAAGCAGGAGGATCTCTACGCCGTCGGCACGGCCACGCACGTCCACAAGATGTTCAAGCTCCCCGACGGGAGCCTGCGGCTGATCGTGCAGGGCCTCGTCCGGCTCACGCTCGACGAGGTCGTGGCCGCTCAGCCGTACCTGCGTGCCCGCGTCAGCGTGGCGTCCGACGCCATGAAGGACACCGATCGTCTCGAAGTGGACGCCCTGGCGCGCAACATCAAGACGAACTTCCAGCAGGTGGTATCGCTCTCGCCCCTTCTGTCGGACGATCTCCAGACGCTGGCGATGAACATCACCGAGCCAGGTCGACTCGCCGACTTCATCGCGTCCTCGCTGTCGACCATCAGCACGGCGGTGAAGCAGGAGGTGCTGGAGACGCTCGATATTCGTGCGCGGATGGACAACCTGAACCGGATTCTCGTCAAAGAACTCGAAGTACTCGAGCTGGGTTCGAAGATTCAATCGCAGGTGCAGTCGGAGGTTGGAAAGAATCAGCGCGATTATTTCCTCCGCGAGCAGATGAAAGCGATCCAGAAGGAACTCGGCGAAGGCGACGATCAAACCAGGGAGATCGAGGAACTGGCCGGAAAGATCGAGGCGGCGGGCATGCCCGAAGCGGTGAAGAAGGAGGCCCTTCGCGAGCTCGACCGCCTCTCAAAGATGCCGGTGGCTGCGGCGGAATACACGGTGTCCCGCACGTACGTCGACTGGCTCGTCGCGCTTCCTTGGAGCAAGCGGACCGATGAGGTGATCGACCTCGCGCGCACCAAGGGCGTACTCGATGCAGATCACTCCGGCCTCGAAAAGGCGAAGGACCGTATTCTCGAATACCTCGCTGTCCGCAAACTGAATCCCGCGGTGAAGGGACCGATCCTCTGCTTCGTCGGGCCGCCCGGCGTCGGCAAGACCTCACTGGCGCGCTCGATCGCGCAAGCGCTTGGCCGCAAGTTCGTTCGGGTCTCGCTCGGCGGCATGCGCGATGAGGCGGAAATCCGCGGTCATCGGCGGACGTACATCGGAGCGCTGCCAGGGCAGATTATCCAAGGTCTGCGGCGCGCCGAGTCGAAGAATCCGGTCTTCATCCTCGACGAGGTCGACAAGCTCGGCTCCGACTTCCGCGGCGATCCATCGTCGGCCTTGCTCGAAGTGCTGGACCCTGAGCAGAACAACACCTTTCGGGATCACTACTTGGATGTGCCATTCGATCTCTCAGAGGTGCTGTTTATCACCACGGCGAACATCCTCGACCCGGTGCCCCCCGCCCTCAAGGATCGGATGGAGGTGCTCGAGATCGCCGGCTACACCGAGGAAGAAAAGCTGAAGATCGCGACCGATCACTTGGTTGACAAGCAAGTGAAGAATCACGGCCTCACGTCGGAGTACATCCGGTTCACCGAAGGCGCGCTTCGACAGGTGATTCGTGGGTACACGCGAGAAGCGGGCGTCCGGAACCTCGAGCGCGAGATCGGTGCGCTCTGTCGCAAGGTGGCCCGCCGCCGGGCGGAGGGCGGTGAGACGGCGGTCGAAGTCACCCCAGAAGTCGTGGTGGAGATGCTCGGCGCGCCGAAGTTCCTCGACGAAGAGATGGAAGAGCGCACGAAGGATCCGGGCGTCGCCATTGGCTTGGCGTGGACCCCGGTCGGGGGTGAAGTGCTCTTTATCGAGGCTTCGCGGATGGCTGGCACCGGCTCGCTGACGCTGACCGGCCAGCTTGGCGATGTGATGAAAGAGTCGGCCCGCGCGGCGTTGTCATGGCTGCGCGCGCACGCGAAGGAGTACGGCATCGACCCCGACTTCTTCAAGAACGCTGAGATGCACGTCCACGTGCCATCGGGCGCCATTCCGAAGGACGGTCCGTCAGCCGGCGTGACGATGGCGACGGCGATGGCGTCTGAGCTGACTGGGCGGCCCGTCCGTGGAGATATCGCCATGACGGGCGAAATCACCTTATCGGGCCGGGTGTTACCGGTCGGCGGCATCAAGGAGAAGGTTCTGGCGGCCAGGCGCGTCGGTATTCGCGAAGTGATCCTGCCGAAGCAGAACGCCAAGAACATCAATGAGGACCTGACTCCGGAGCTCCGTCAGGACCTGACGGTGCACCTCGTCTCGACGATTGACGAAGTCCTCGCATTGGGCCTGCAACCGGTGTCGTCCGATGTCATGCCCCAGAAGAAGGAGCCGAAGGAATCGAAGCCCGGCGGGCCGATCGCCGCACGACCGTAGGTCAGATCAACGTCAGCGCGTACGCGGTCTTTAGGTCAATAATCTCACCGCGCGTGACCATGGCCTTGGCCTCGGTGGTCGGCATCGCCCGGCTCCGAATGTCTTCGTCGTCGTCTGGCTTGTGGGTCGAACCGGGCGCGGGCGGCTTCAGGCCAGAGACTCGATAGAAGATCATCTCTTCGTCGCAGTAGCCGGGCACCGGATAGAAGGCGCCGAGGCGCTCAATGCTGTCCGGCACGAGCCCGATCTCCTCCTCGCATTCACGCTTGGCCGCTTCCTCTGGAGATTCACCGGGCTCCAGGTTGCCAGCCGGCACCTCCCAGATCTCGCGTTTGAGCGCATGACGGTACTGCCGAATCAACACGATCCGGCCGTCGTCCTCGACGGGGATGATGACGACCGACGGCGGATGGCGCACGACGGTCACTTGGGCCTTTCGGCCGTTTGGCAGCAAGAAGTTGTCGACTTCAACAGAAAAGACGCGCCCCCGGTAAACCGTCCGTCCTCCGTTCATGCCGTCTCCTTCAGTTCGTCCAGCACCTGCCGGAGATCGGCAGGTAACTCGCTCGTGAACTCCATGCGACGCCCGTCGCCGGGGTGCTTAAACGCCAGACGTGCCGCGTGCAGGAACGGTCGTTCGAGATGTGTGACAGCCCGCAAGTCGCCTGGCACACGGCGGTGAACCCCACCGTACAAAGGATCGGCAACGACCGGATGACCGATGGCGCTTAGGTGGACTCGAATCTGGTGCGTGCGGCCGGTATGAATGGCGACCCGTACCAGAGTGAAGGCACGCAGGTGATCCGCGCGAACGATGCGGGTCACCGCCTCGCGGCTGCGGCGCGCCCGCGCCGACATTTTCTTGCGATTCGCCTGATCGCGCCCGATAGGCACGTCGATTCGCCGCCCCGCCTGAACAGTTCCCCAGACGAGCGCGATGTATTCCTTCTCGACCTCTCGATCCCGGAACTGCCTGGACAGTTCTTCGTGCGCCGCGTCGTGCTTGGCGACGACCATCAGACCCGAGGTGCCGCGATCGAGCCGATGCACGATTCCCGGACGCTTCTCCCCGCCGATACCGCTCAAGTCGTCGAGGTGGTGCAGCAGCGCGTTCACTAGCGTCCCGCTCACATGTCCCGCCGCCGGATGGACGACCATCCCGGCCGGTTTGTCGACCACGACGACGTCGTGATCCTGATAGAGAATGGCAAGGGGCAGCGCTTCTGGCTGCGGAGTCGGATCGACCGGCTCTGGAAGTGTGACGGTGATCGATTGCCCGACCCTGACTGGCTGGTTTGCTTTTGCCTCGTGACCAGCGACGTGCACCTGACCCTCTCTGATCAGTCGCTGGATCTGGGACCGCGAATGCCCCGGGAGGACGGAAGCCAGGAATCGATCGAGCCGGGTGCCCTCGCTGTCCTCAGTGACCGTGATGGTGTGGCTCGTCGTGGGGTCCGTGATTGGACCCGGCATCAGGCGACTTTCCGGGCCCGCTTTGGTTCCGGCTCAACACGCCGCGCCAGGTAGACCAGCATCCCGATGGCAAGCGGCGCGAGCAGGACCGAGATGAACTGCGAAGTCGAGAACATGCCGACCGATCCGCGCTCATCGCCCCGGTAGAACTCGATGATGAAGCGCGAGACGGCGTACAGCAGCATATAGAGCCAGAAGGTGCGTCCGGCAAACGGCCGGCCCCTTCGCTCGGTCGCGAGCAAGAGCGTCAGGATCAGGAACTCGGCGCCGGCCTCGTAAAGTTGTGTCGGATGTAATGGGATATCGAGCGGGGTGCCGACGTTGGCGGCGGCGAAGGGGTCAGTAAAGGTGATGCCCCACGGCGCGGTCGTCGGCCGCCCGTAGCAGCAGCCGGCGAAGAAGCAGCCGAACCGTCCGACGACATGGCCGAGCGCGATGCCCGGCGCGAACACATCGCAGGTTGTCCACAACGGGAGGCCGGCGCGGCCGATGTACCACAGCGCCACCCCCACGGCCGCAATCAGCCCGCCGTAGAACACACCGCCCGAGCGCACCAGTGTGAGCAACTCCCGCGGGTCGACGCGGAACGTCCGGAAGTCGGTGATGAGCAACAGCAGCTTGGCGCCGATGAGCGCGCTGATGATGATGTAAATCCCCAGGTCGAGCACCCGCGTCGAGTCAAGGCCTCTCGTGTTCGCGCGCACCATCGCCAGTTTCAGGCCGAGCAGGTAGGAGGCGGCGAGTAGGACGCCGTACGTGTAGACCGTGATCGGCCCGAGCTCAAGCAGTTTTGGATACATGCGTCCCCACACCCAGTATGTCAAGAATCATCAGGCTGACGCCGATGGAAATGGCCGAGTCGGCGAGGTTGAACGCCCAGAAGTGGTACGTGCGCCAGTACACGTCAACGAAGTCGACCACCGAACCGGCCACGACGCGATCGATGAGATTGCCGGCCGCGCCCCCGATGATGAGCGCCAGACCCGCCCGCGCTACGCGCTGGTGGGGCGCGAGGTTTGCGGCGTAAAGGGCCACGCCGATGAGCGCCACCGTCGCGACCAGCGCAATGACGACGGTCTTGAACGGGAAGTCGGCGGCATTCAGAATGCCGAACGCGGCGCCGGTGTTCCGCACGTGTGTGAAGTCCACCAGTCCCGGCACAATCGTCACCTTCGAGTGTAGCGGAAGCGTCGCCCGCACGACCGCCTTCGTGGCCTGATCGAAGACCACGACGGCGATAGGCAGCCAGAGATCCAGCAAGCGAAACCGCGGAAGAGTCAAGGTTCCCTCAGAGCGTTCTGACACCGTTCGCAGAGGCCGGCCCACGCCGGGTCGCTCGAGACTGACGCCACGTACCGCCAGCAGCGCTCGCACTTGACGCCGCCGGCGCGCTCGATGGTGACGCGCGGGGCACCTTCGTCACCCGTCGGCGCGGGTGCCTCGCCCCTGCTCGGCGCGGGTCGCAGTTCGACCTCTGACACGATGAACAGCATCGGCAGATCCCGCGTATGGCGCTCGAGAAACGCGAGGTCGGCGTCCGTCGCCCAGACGACCACTTTCACCTGAAGGGAGCTGCCAATCTGTTTGTTCTTGCGCAGCGGTTCGATTTCGGCCAGTACGCGCTCCCGCAGATCTGAGAGCTTCGTCCAGTGCTGGAGCAGCGCCGAGTCCGTCAGCGGGTCGAGTCCGGCGCTCGTCGGAAACACGGCGATGTGCACCGACTCTTCACGTGCGCCGGGGAGAAACCGCCACAGCTCGTCGGCGGTGAAGGAAAGGATCGGCGCCATGAGTCGCGTCAGCCCGTCGGCCATCAGGTACATGGCCGTCTGAGCCGCGCGCCGCTCGCGGGAGCGGGCGGCGAATGTGTACAGTCGATCCTTCGAGACGTCGGCATAAAAGGCGCTCAGATCGACGGTGGTGAATCCGTTGAGTGCTTGAAAGATGGAGCCGTAATCATAGTCGTCATAGGCGCGAAGGATCCGCCGGGCCACCTCCGCGTACCGGGCCAGGATATAGCGGTCCACTTCCTCGAGTCGGCTTCGATCGACAAGATCGTGACTGGGATCGAAGTCGTAGAGGTTCGCGACGAGATAACGCAGCGTGTTCCTGATCTTCCGGTACGCTTCAACGGCTCGCGCGAGAATCTCCTTGCTGATGCGGATCTCCTGCGTGTAGTCGCTCATGGAGACCCAGAGCCGCAGGATGTCCGCGCCGTTCTGCTTGATCACGTCGGCTGGATCGATGGTATTGCCGAGCGACTTCGACATCTTCCGCCCGTCCTCGGCGACGATGAACCCGTGCGTGATGACCTCGCGGAAAGGCGCCCGGCCGCGCGTGCCCAGGCCCACGAGCAGCGAGCTCTGGAACCAGCCGCGGTGCTGGTCGCTGCCTTCGAGATACATGTCTGCCGGCCAACCCAGCTCGGGCCTCACGGAGAGCACCGCTTCGTGGCTCGATCCGGAATCGAACCAGACGTCGAGAATGTTCTTCTCGCGCTCGAAGCTTGTGCCGCCGCAGGCCGGACACGAGAGTCCCGAGGGGATGAAATCCTCGGTCGGTCGCTCGTACCAGGAATCCGCGCCAAAGGCTTCGAACACCGACGCCGCCTTCTCCACCAGCGCCGGCGTGAGCAAGGGCTCGCGGCATTTGACGCAGTCGACCGCCGGGATTGGCACCCCCCAAACGCGCTGGCGCGAGACACACCAGTCGGGGCGGTTGGCGATCATGTTGTACATGCGATCGTGCCCCCACGCTGGAATCCACTTGACGTGATGATCGACTGCATCGAGTGCCGCTTCGCGCAAGGTTCGACGTCCGTCGAGTGGCCCATCCATCCTGATGAACCACTGCGACGTGGCAAGGAAGATGACCGGATGGTGGCAGCGCCAGCAGTGCGGATACTGATGCGAGAAAGTCTGGCGATGCCACAAGCGACCGCGTTCCCTGAGAGCGTCCTCGACCTTCAAGTTGGCGTCGAACACGCGCTGGCCGCCGAAAAGCTCCACGGTGTCGAGAAAGTGGCCCCCCGGGCCGACCGGCGCGTAGATATCGAGCCCGTACTTCATGCCCGTCGTGAAATCGTCGGCACCGTGGCCAGGCGCCGTGTGCACGGCCCCCGTGCCGGTGTCGAGCGTCACGTAATCGGCCAGCACCCCCACCGAATCACGCGCGTAGAGCGGATGCTGGAAGCGGACGCCCTCGAGCTGCTCGCCCTTCATCCTGGCAACGGGACGATCGAACGCACGGCCGACGAGCCGTCCGACCCCAGGAGCCAGCGCCTCGGCCAGAATCACGGCGCGGCCGTCGACCTCGTACGCGGCGTAGTCAAACTCCGGATGGAACGCGACAGCGAGGTTTGACGGAATCGTCCAGGGCGTCGTGGTCCAGACGAGCACCGACACCTGGCGGCCCGCCAGCGCGGGGACGCGGGTCGCCAGCTCGCGCGCGCCGGACGGCGCCGGCGGAAATTCGACGTAGATTGATGGCGACGTGTGATCCGCGTACTCGACCTCGGCCTCGGCCAACGCCGTTCGGCAGTGGATGCACCAGTGGACCGGCTTCTTGCCCTTGTACACCAGGCCCTGCTCGACAAACCGGCCGAACGCCCGGGCAATCGCTGCCTGATACTTGAAGTTCATCGTCAGGTAGGGCTCGTCCCAGGTGCCGAGAATGCCCAGCCTCTGAAACTGCGACGTCATCGTGCCGATGAACCGCTCGGCGTACGCGCGGCACGCGCGGCAGAAGTCGGCAACCGACATGTCGCGCTTCTTTGAGCCGAGCTCGCGATCGACCTGCAGCTCGATCGGCAGCCCGTGGCAGTCGTAGCCGACGACGTAGGGCGCGTCGTAGCCGGCCATCGAGCGCGACTTGACGACGAACTCCTTCACGATCTTGTTGAGCGCTGTGCCGATGTGGATGTTGCCGTTGGCGTAGGGCGGTCCGTCGTGCAGGATGAACTTCGGCGCGCCCCGACGCCGCGCGCGGATCTTCCCGTACAGGTCGATGGCCGTCCATCGCGCAAGCGTGTCCGGCTCGCTCGTCGGCAGGTTCGCCTTCATCGGGAAATCGGTGCGCGGCAGGTTGACGGTGTCTTTCCACTCAGGCATGGTGTCCGTCGATTCTATAATGAATACCCGATGAGCCATGCCCGTCAGACCCCGCAGAAGAAGGCGACGCTCGACAACGGATTGACCGTGTTCATCCAGGAGGAGCACACCGCGCCGCTCGCCTCGGTGTGGTGCTGGTACAAGGTCGGTTCGAAGGACGAGGGACCTGGCCTGACCGGCGTGTCTCATTGGGTGGAGCACATGAACTTCAAGGGCACCACCAATATTCCGCGCGATCAGGTCAAGGGCATCATCGAGCAGTTCGGCGGAAGCTGGAACGGCTACACCTGGATCGACCAAACGACGTACCTCGAGACGGCGACACGGGACGCGCTTGATCGCATGCTGTTTATCGAATCGGAACGGATGGCCCACTGCCTGTACCACCCGGACGACTGTGAATCCGAGCGGACGGTGATCATCTCGGAGCTGCAGGGCGGCGAGAACGATCCGGATCAACTGCTCGATCAAGAGCTGACGGCGACCGCGTTCAAGGCGCATCCGTATCAACACCCGACGATCGGCTGGATCTCCGATCTGCAGGCCATGACCCGAGACGATTTGTACGGCTACTACCGGCGCTACTACATTCCGAACAACGCGACGCTCGTGATCGTCGGCGACGTCGATACCGACGAGGCGCTGAGGCGTGTGGAGCACTACTTCGGCGGCATTCCATCGGGCCAGGCGCCCCCGCGGGTTCGCACGGTGGAGCCCGAGCAGACGGGCGAGCGCCGCCTCACGATCCGGAAACAGGGCACGACCGCCTACCTGAAGGTCGGCTATCACGCGCCGTCGGTCGTCGATCGGCGGTTCTTTCCGCTGCTCGTTCTCGATGCCGTGCTTTCCGGCGCGAAGGGGCTGAACCTGTGGTCGAGTTTCCGGGTGCCGCCACCGCAGCGGAGCGCACGGCTCTATCGAGCGCTCGTTGAACGCGGTCTTGCCAGCACCGTCTCCGGATCGCTCATGCCGACCCAGGATCCGTTTCTGTACGTAGTTTCGGCGACGGCGACCGAGGGGACGGGGTTGGCAGCCGTGGAGGCGACGCTTCTCGAAGAGATCGAACGGGTGCGCCGCGACGGGATCACGGAAGCCGAGCTGACCAAGGTCAAGGCGCAGCTCAAAGCGCGGCTCGTGTTCGAGAGCGACAGCGTCTCGAACATCGCCCATCAGATCGGCTTTTTCGAGACCGTCGCGAGCCTGGACGTTTTCAGTGGCGCGCCGGCGCGGATCGCCTCGGTCACGATAGACGAGGTCGCTGAGGCCGCGCGATCGGTGTGCGGCGACTCGAATCGCACGGTGGGCTGCTTCGAACCGCTGCCTGTCGACGCGCGAGGAGAGACGTAGTGTCCGGCTTGAGCCGGACAGACGGTCCGCCTGAAAGGCGGACACTGCAGGCGACAGATTCGAGACTTCGCGGCCTGTCCCCAGGCCGCGTTGTGCTCGACAACGGCGCGGTCTTCATCGTCAAGGACACGCACACCACTCCAGCGGTCGCCATCAATCTCGCGATGCGCGCCGGATCGATCTGCGATCCGATCGATGCACCTGGCGCGACCTGGCTCCTCTCACGCACGATCGATCGCGGCACTGCAGTGAGCTCCGCGTCAGACATCGCCGAAGATCTCGATCGGCGCGGCATCAGCCTGACGATCACGGTCACTCGACACCTGTTTTCGCTCGTCTGCACGTGCCTGGCCGAGGATTTGGAACCCGTCTTCGAGCTTCTCGGCGACATACTCATGGCGCCGTCGATCCCCGAGGACGAGATCGCGACGCGAAAGGGCGAGGTCATCACCGCGATCCGGCAGGACGAAGACAACCCGGCGGTGCGTGCCACCGAAACGCTGATGGCGCTGCTGTACCCGAATGGGCATCCGTACGGCCGCCGCACCAAGGGCTCGATCGACGGCGTCGGGAGCCTGACGCGCGAGCGGCTGGCCCGGCTGCATGCTGACCGGTTTGCGCCAACCGAGCTGACGGCCGTCGTGGTGGGCGATGTCGAGGTGCCGCGAGCCGTCGAGACGGCCGCGCGAGTGTTTGGTGGCTGGCGTGCGGCCAGTCCACAGGCGATTACGCTGGCGTCTCCCGCGCCTGTCACCGAGCGCCGGCGGCTCGTCATCCCGATGATGAACAAGGCGCAAGTGGACGTCGCGTACGGGTTCGCGACCTTGCGGCGGGCCGACCCGGCGTACTATGCGTTCTGGCTGATGAACCACGTGTTCGGCCAGTACGCGCTCGGCGGCCGGCTGGGGGATAGCATTCGCGAGCGGCAGGGAATGGCCTACTACGTGTCGAGCTGGCAAGAGGCGAACGTCGTCGAGGGTCCGCTGGTGATTCGGGCGGGCGTCAGTGCGGCAAACGTCGACCGCGCCTTGACGTCCATCGATGAGGAGGTGACGCGGCTCGTCCGCGAGGGCGTCACCCAGAAGGAACTGGACGACTCGCGCCGGTTTCTCATTGGCGCCATGCCACGGGCGCTCGAGACCAACGCATCGATCGCCACGTTTCTGCAGCAGGCCGAGTTTTTCGGCCTCGGCCACGACTATGATGTGCAGCTGCCCGATCTACTTCGGGCCGTGACCGTCGACGAAGTACACGATGTCGCGCGCCGCACGCTCGACGCCGAGCGTTCGACGCTGGTCATCGCGGGACCGTACGAGGAATGATTCGCGCCGTGTTTTTCGACGTCGACTTCACGCTGATCTACCCCGGTCCTGTGTTTCACGGCGAGGGGTATCAGGCGTTCTGCGCGCGCCACGGCATGGCCGTCGACCCGTCACGGTTCGATCGGGCGGTCGCGGATGCGTTGGTCCTGCTCGACGGCGCGGACGACAGCGCGTACGACCCCGAGATCTTCGTGGCCTTTACGCGCCGCATTATCGAGGGGTTGGGCGGGCGCAGCGAGACCGTCGACGCGTGCGCGCGCGAGATCTATGCGGAATGGGCGGCCTGCCACCACTTCGAGTTGTACGATGAGGTGCCTTCAGTGCTGCGAGCGTTAGCCTCGCGGGGCGTGCGTCTGGGGCTGATTTCGAATTCGCACCGCTGTCTCTCGTCGTTCCAGACCCATTTCGAATTGCAGGGGCTCGTCAGTGCCGCGGTCTCCTCACCCGAGCAGGGCTTCATGAAGCCACACCACAGCATTTTTGATACAGCGCTCAGGCTCGTGGATGTGACGGCAAGCGAGGCGCTGATGGTGGGCGACAACGTGCGGCAGGATGTCGAGGGCGCGCTTGGCGTGGGCATGCGCGCGGCGCTCGTGCATCGCGGGCACGAACCCCATCCGCGCGAGGAGGAACTTGCCTCGCGCGGCGTGCCCGTCATCGGTTCGCTACGCGAATTGCTGAATCTGGCTTTGTAACAGCAAGCAGGGAGATATACGAGCGTCCGTGCTGCTGGGGTGTCCTGGGTGCCAACCTCATGCGGTGCGCCGGACCTGAGCCGCGTGCCACAGGTCCCAATGCACCTGCAGGTTCATCCAGAGTTCGGGAGACGTGCCCAGTAGGGCCGCCAGTCGCCACGCCGTATCGGCAGTCACACCTCGCTTACCTTTGACGATTTCGTTCAACCGATTGGTCGTCATCTGCATGCGTGCCGAGGCTTCGGCCTGACTGAGGCCGAGTGGCTTCAAGAACTCTTCGATGAGCATCTCCCCAGGATGGGTGGGCGGTCGGCGCATCCGCCTGAGATCAACGGCGCGACCCGGCGTTCCTTTACGAGTGGTAGTCTTCACAGCTCTTCGCCGTAGAAAATGTGCTCAGTCGCCGGGTCACCGAACGATTGAATCACCCGATCAGTATACCCGACTACCGGGTATCAGAGGCTGCCAGGCGATTGACGTCTACGGAAAGACAATCGGCGCGAGGAACAGGACGATCGCGTTGATGACGAAGAACGCCATCACGTCGAGCATGACGCCGTACCGCATCATCGCCGTGATGGGGATGTACCCGGAGCTGTAGACGATGGCGTTGGTCGGCGTGGAGACGGGCATCATGAAGCCCATGCTCGCGCCGAGCGTCGCGCCAAGCGCCGGCTCGATGGCCCGGACGCCTGCGGCCTGTGAGACGGCAATCGCGACGGGGATGATCATATTGGCGGCCGCGGTATTCGAGGTCGCCTCCGACAGAAGGATGGCCGCGCCAGTAAACATGATTGTCAGCGACGTGGTCGTGTGCGAGGGCAGCCAGGCCGTAATCCCTTTCCCCATCGCGTCGGCCAGACCGGTCGTAAACGCCAGCTCGCCGAGCGCCAGCCCGCCCCCGTAGAGCATCACGATGCCCCAGTCGATCTTGGCGGCCTGATCCCAGGTGAGCGTGAAGCGGCGCGCACGCCAGTCGATCGGCAGCAGGAACAGCAGAATCGCGCCGCACATGGCGGCCACGCCCTCGGGCATCGCCTGCGCGTAGGCGCGCGCGAAAGGCGTCGTGTCGATGCCCGACACGGCGAACAGGCCCGGCGCCACCCAGAGCAGGATCGTCAAGCCGAAGGCGACGAGCACGTTGCGCTCGCCTCGCGAGATCGGCCCGATCCGCCGCAGCTCTTCCCGCACCGCCTCGGCGCCGCCTTCACCGATGGCGACGCCGCGTACCCCAAAGAAATACATGACGGCGAACAGACCCGCGAACAAGACGATGACCGCGGGCAGACCGAGCGCCATCCAGCCGAAGAAGGTGATGTCGACGCCGACGATGCGCTCGAGCATGCCGATGCCAATCAGATTCGGCGGCGTCCCCACCGGCGTCGCCATGCCGCCGATGGAGGCGCCGAACGCCGTGATGAGCATCATGGCGAGCGCAAATCCCCGCACGCTGCCGGACGGATTGGATCGCGTCACGTGCCCCACAATCGACAGCCCAATCGGAAACATCATGGCCGTCGTCGCGGTATTGCTGGCCCACATCGAGATGACGGTCGCCACGCCGCCGTACACCAAGAGAATCCGGCCGGCGCTCGACCCCACAAACCGCCACGAGAGTGCCGTGTAAGCGATCCGCCGATCGACGCCGTGCACGAACATCGCCTCGGCCAGGATGAACGCGCCGATGAAGAGAAAGATGATGGGGTCGGCGAACGACGCGAGCGCCGCCCGTGCGGGCGCGACGCCCAGCACGACGGCCAGCACGGGGCCGAGCATCGCCGTCACTGAGAGGGGCAGCGCCTCGGTGACCCAGAGCACGACCACCAGCGCCATCACGCCCGCCATCTTGTGGGCCGGTGCGGCGATCGGGAGTGGCGCCGCCAGCATCACGCCGAGCACAAGCGGCGCGAGGAACAGGCCCACCGTCTGGCGGCGCCGGTTGAACTGGTGCTCGCTCGGCGAATAGGTCTCTACGACGTCGCGCGCGTCATGGAGCTTCTGCAATGCGGGTGCATTGTAGTTCGATCCCCGCTACGGTTGTGAACTGAAGCCGGACACTACGGCGATGAAGGCCTATCGGGGCGGTCTACCCGGGCGGCCAGTGCATCGCGCGCCCACCGAGCAGATGCAGGTGGATGTGGAAGACGGTCTGGCCGGCATCGCGGTTGGTGTTGAACACGGTTCGATACCCGCCTGAGGAGATCCCGCGCTCCCGTGCGATGGCCGCGGCGCGTCGTGTCAGTTCCCCGATAAGCTCGTCGTCTTCCGGCGCCACGTCGTTGAGCGACGTGATGTGCCGCTTCGGCACGACGAGCACATGGGTTGGCGCTTGGGGATTGATGTCGTTGAACGCCAGCACGCGGTCGTCCTCGTAGACGATCGAGCCTTTGATTTCACCTTTGATGATCTTGCAGAAGAGGCAGTCGCTCATGTGATGAATCTATCACTGTGGGGGACGCGGTACCGGCTGTGGTGGGGAACCGGCCTTGACGTCCTGCGCCTTGTAGCGCTCGAGATCCGAACGCGCCTCCTGCGCGCGCGGATCCCGCGTTCGCGCGTAGCAGTCGGCCCGGTACTGCAGGACGTCAGCGCGCCACGGCACGTGCGGCTCAAATGGACCCAGGGCCTCGTGGCATCGGGCAAGGGTCTGGCCGTGGGACTCGACGCTCAGCCGCACGAGCCGGCGCGCCTCTTCGATCGCTGACACGGCGAACCTCTGCCCGAGTGCCTCGAAAATGACAGGCACCATGTCCCGCCGTGCGAGCGTCAGCTCGTCGGCCAGGGCGAGCGCGTGCGACATGCTGACCTGGCTCGGCCAGGGGTCGGTCCGATACCGAACGAGCGCCGAGACGAGCGCGCTTTGTGCCAGCTCGTACTGACCGAGGCGCAGCGCCAGGCGGGCCGCCGCCGCGTCGGCCTCGGTTGGCTGGACCTCGCTGAGCCTCCTGATGTAGGGCGCCGCCCGCACGTCACCCATGTCGGCCAGGCCTTCGGCGAACAGAGCCATCTCGACTGCTCCCTCGGGGAGCGTTGCCTGCTCTTCGAACGTCTGGACCGCCCCCGCCAGTTCGCCAGACAGATACCGCGCGTAAGCCAGCGCGCGGATGCGCTCGGCATCCGGCGCCGCAGGTTCCACCGGTGGCGCGGTGCCTGCGACGACATAGATCGCGGCACGCTGTCGCGCCACGCGGTCCCAGTCCACCGTCCCGTCGAGCGCAGGCCGATCGGCTCCGAGCGCCGCCGCTCTCTGACGCAGCCGGTTGAAATCGAATCGCTCGGATCGAGCGAGCGTTCGCGCGAAGGCGAACTCCACCTGTCAGGACGGCGCCCGGCGCCGGCCGCATCGCGTTGGCGGCGAGCGCGACCTGATCCCCCAGCACGTAGGGCAGGGCAATCACACTCGACTCGATCAGGCAGGTCACCGCGAACGTCGTCAGAGTTGCCGACCGGTGTCGAAACACCACCGCGTACAGGAGGCCCCCTGCCGCGACGCCGGCCAGTGCCGTGGCGAGCACGAGACCGAATGTGTAAACCGTTCCGCCCAGAATGGGCCCAAGCATCCGGTACCAGACCAGCTCCATGAGAAAGAACGCAAAGCCGACCACTGCAGCAGCCGTCAGCACAAAACGCTCGGACGAGGCAGTCGAGGGCTCGACTATTTCCGATTCCTCGCTGAGATGTTCCAGAGTGTCGGCCGGAGGGAGGCTCATCGTTGCGGCCACGGCGGCGACGAGAAGGTTCGCCACCGCCGCCAGCCAGATGGTTGAGCGCGTCCCGAACCGCTCCAGCAGCCAGAAGGTCGCGGCGAGGCAGCCGGCGACCGCCCCCAGCGTGTTGAGGCCGTAGAGCAACGCCGTGCTTCTTCTCGAGCGATCGCTTTCGGACTGAACGGCGCGGGCGACCGCGCCGAGCGTCCCGCCGGCGACGAAGGTCGGCACAAGGAGAACGAAGCCCGCCAGCACGAGTCGAACGACGGTTCCCCCGGCCTCACCGAGCGCCAATGTTCCACCGAGCGAGAGATACACGCGACGGGTGAGCTGAAGAAGCGTGGGAGTTGCGAGCGCGGTGAGGCCCACGCCCGCTTCGAGCGCTGCGTAGAAGCGCAATGGGTTGCCGCGGCGGTCGACGCGGGGCCCGATGAGCCAGCCGCCCAGACCGAGGCCGCCCATGAACACGGCGATGACCGCGGCAGACGCTGCAGTTGAGGCGCCGAAGACGAGCCGGAATTCGCGCTGCCAGGCCGTCTGGAAGACGAGCGCGCAGAATCCGGACCCAAAGACAAGCGGCGCGACCATCCACACCGCTCGGAAGGCAGACCGCGGCTTCACGCTGTTGAGGACGACTCTACGCGCGTTCGGCGACGGCCGTTCGCGCGATGCCTTGCAGATCGCGTCGGAGCTCGACCAGCCTGAGGCCGGACGCCCGAGCGATCAGATCTTCGATGACCTGGTCCTGCCCGAACCCGAACTCAAAAAGGAGATGGCCACCGGAGACGAGTCGCGCAGGGGCCTGCGCGATCAGCCGGCCGATCACGTCGAGGCCGTCTGGTCCGGAGAAGAGCGCGATGCCAGGCTCGTGATCGCGGACTTCCGGTTGTAACGCCGGCCGATCCCGCTCTGCCACGTAGGGTGGGTTGCAGACGATGAGATCGAAGGGATCCGTGACGCCGTCAAGGAGATTGGCGCACGAGAACTGGACGCGGTCGGCGACACCGTGGCGCACCGCGTTCCGGCGGGCGATGGCGAGCGCCGCCTTCGAGATGTCGGTCGCGATCACGCGGGCGGAGGGCCGCTCGTGAGCCAGTGCAACGGCAATGCACCCGCTGCCCGTGCAGACATCGGCGATGGTGAGGCTCGAGGCCGTCTCTGCCCCGAGCTCGAGCGCCGCTTCGACGATGAGTTCCGTCTCTGGCCGCGGGATGAGCACGGCGGGCGACACTTCCATCGCGAGACCCCAGAATTCCTTCTGGCCGAGAACGTAGGCGAGCGGCTCGCGGCCGACGCGCCGGCCGAGGCGGGCGCCGTAGTGGCGGGCGAAATCCTTCGGCACCGGCTCGCTTCCCGACGTCAAGAGGCGCTCGGTCGTCCAGCCCAGCACCGATTGGGCGATCAGACGTGCGTCGAGGCCGGCTTGGTCGGCCGGAATGCCGGCCTCGCGTAGCCGCTGGCATCCGTCGGCAACGTGCTCGCGAACGGTCGGAGGCTTAAGCAACTGTCGCGTCCTTCAGTTTTTCGGATTGATAGTGCGTCGCCAACTGGTCGAGCATCTCGACCAGATCGCCGTTGAGGACCTCGGTGAGCCGATGCGTGGTGAAGCCGATCCGGTGGTCGGTGATCCGGCTCTGCGGAAAATTGTACGTTCGGATCTTTTCCGATCGTTCACCGGTGCCGACCTGGCTTCGGCGATCCTTCGCGATCGCCTCCTGCTGCCTGTTCAGCTCCATCTCGTACAACCGCGAGCGGAGCACCTTCATCGCCTTTGCGCGGTTCTTGATCTGCGACTTCTCGTCCTGCTGCGACACGACGACGCCGGTCGGAATGTGTGTGAGGCGTACGGCCGAGTACGTCGTGTTCACGCTCTGGCCGCCCGGCCCGCTCGAGCAGAAGGTGTCGACGCGCAGGTCCTTTTCGTTGATCTGGATGTCGACTTCCTCGGCTTCCGGCAGGACGGCCACCGTCGCGGTCGACGTGTGGATGCGCCCGCTCGCCTCGGTGGCGGGGACGCGCTGGACGCGGTGCACGCCGCTCTCGTACTTCAGCTTGCTGTAGGCGCCTCGCCCCTCGATGGTGGCGATGACCTCCTTCAGGCCGCCGACGCCGGTGTCGCTCGTCGACATGACCTCCAGCCGCCAGCCCTGGCGCTCGGCGTACTTGCTGTACATGCGGAACAATTCAGCCGCAAAGAGCGCCGCCTCACCCCCACCCGTTCCGGCTCGGATCTCGAGCATGATGTTCTTCTCGTCGTTCGGGTCCTTCGGGACGAGCAGGATCTTGAGGTCGGCGACGAGCGCCTCCCGCTTCGCGATAAGCGACTTGAGCTCTTCCCGTGCCAGGTCGCGCATATCGGAATCGCCCGAGGTGGCGATTTCGTCTGCCTGGGCGACGTCGCGCACCACGGCCTGATACTCACGGAAACGTGCGACGAGCGGCTCGAGGTCAGACGCCGCCTTGGCGAGCTTCCGGTACTCGGACGGATCGCTCTGCACCTGGGCGGTGCCAATCAGACCGACGAGCTCGTCGTAGCGCCGTTCGGCGGCGGTCAGCGTGTCGAACATTTCTTTATTCTCGCGGGGCCCCATCATTCACTCGCGTGGGGCCCCACCCCCACGCGCCTGGCTCAAGGCTGCCCCCGCTCGATAACGCCTTCGCGCCGCAGCGCTCGGCGTATCTAGAACAGAACGTCACCGAGGGGCCCCAGCATTCATCACTTGCGCGTGGGGCCCCACCCCCACGCGCTCAAAGACCTCGCGCTCGATCGTAGACTCTCGCGCTCGGGTGAAGGCTGTCGCTATCCTCCCGAGACGGGCGGCAGAAACGCGACTTCGTCGCCGTCGCAAAGCGCGCGATCCATGCGTGCGTAATCCGCGTTCACGGCTGACGACATCGAGTGCTCGTACTGGACGAGCGCCGGGTACTCGCCCGCGAGCTGGCGCCAGAGGGTGCCAATCGTGGCGTCCGGCGCGACGTCGCGCGCAAGCTCCGATGCGCCCGCAATGTCCCGCAGCCGCGCGAAGAGCAGCACTGTTACGCGCATGCGACCCGCTCGGCTTCGGCCCGCGCAAGGGCGTTTTCGGGATCGGCCGTCGCCCCTTCAATCCAGACGTCCCCGCCGTCGAAGAACTCGCGCTTCCAGATTGGCGCAATCTGCTTCACGCGCTCGATCGTGTACCGGCACGCCGCGTACGCGTCGCGGCGATGAGGCGAGGCGGCCGCGATGGCCACGCTGGCCTCGCCGATCTCCAGCCGGCCGATCCGATGGTGCAGTGCGAGCCGGACGCCGGGCCAGCGCTCGCGCACTTCGCCGGCAATCCGCTCGAACGTCTTGAGCGCGAGCGGCTCGTACGCGTCGTACTCCAGATAGCGGACCTGGCGCCCCAGGTTGTGATCGCGCACCAAACCGAGAAACGTGACGACGGCACCGTCACCACCGGCGCCAGAACTCACGGCAGCGACCAGGTGGTTCAGGTCGAGTCGGCTGCGACCGATCGCCAGCGGGGGAACAGTCACGTCCTTCAGTATACGGGTTCGTGACGTCCGGCTGAAGCCGGACGCTCCGATCGCAGCGGTCCGCCTGAAGGCGGACACTACGACTCATGGGAGACATCTGGCGGATACGGAATGCCGCCAGGACAATATTTCGTGTCGTACGTAGTGTCCGGCTTCAGCCGGACTTTGTCCGCCAGAAATGATCGAGGACGCTCGCCCCCTTGCCGACCGCTGTCGCATGGGCGATCGCGCCGGCCACGTACTGTTGGGCGCGAGCGGCAGCTTCCGGCAGCGCCTGTCGAAGCGCGAGACCAGCTGCAAGCGCCGAGGCGAAGGTACAGCCCGTTCCGTGGGCGCGGCGGCCGCCGACCCGCGGTGCGCGCAGCTCGAAGAAGGCCGAGCCGTCGTACAGCAGATCCATCACCTCCGGACCAGGCTCGTGCCCGCCAGTAATGATCACGGCCGAGACGCCCATTGCGCCAATCCGCTCGGCCGCGCGGCGCCGATCGGAGATGGTCGCGATCCGGCAGCCGCTCAGGGCTTCGGCCTCGGGAATGTTCGGCGTGATCACTCGGGCGCAGGGCAGGAGTTCCGAGCACAGGGCCTGCACGCCAGCCGCGTCAAGCAGTCGCTGGCCGCCCGACGCCGCGAGCACTGGATCGAGCACCACCATCGGAAGATCGAAATCGTTAATGGCGGCGGCCACCGCGTGGACGACCTCCGCCGTCGCCAGCATACCGATCTTGGTCGCGTGAATCTCGAGATCTTCGGCGACGGCCTCGATCTGCGCGGTCACAAGGCCGGCCGGAAGCGGCGCCACGGCCGTGACGCCGCGGGTGTCCTGCGCAGTCACCGCCGTGATGGCGCTCAGGCCGAACACGCCGAACGCGGCGAAGGTCTTCAGATCGGCCTGGATGCCGGCACCGCCACTTGGGTCGCTGCCGGCTATTGTCAGCGCGGTTCGCATCTCACCGTCAAAGGTCAGTGTCGTCCCTCAACGCCCTCTGCCGAAGATGAGAAGAAACTGAAACGGTGCCACTCGCTCGCGGGCGACGAGCTGCAGGCCGGCGGCCGAGGCCGCCCGGACGACCTGCTCCGGATCGACGCGCTCCTCGGGCGCCGGCCCCGGGCCCCCGCTGCCTTGGACGAAGTCCACAATGCCAAGCCGGCCCTGCGGCTTGAGCGACGCGGCAACTTTTGTGAGGATCGTCGCCGGATCGGCGGGCGGAATCTCCATCTCGTGGTAGGCGTCGACGATGAGGACCGCATCGAGGCCCGCCGGCAACTGGGGATCGTTGGCCGTTCCCAGAATGGTCCTCACGTTCCCCAGGTTCTCGCGCTGAACCCTTCGTCGAATCGCGTCGATCATCTGAGGCTGGATGTCTTCGGCGAAGACGAGCCCGTTCGGGCCGACGCGTCGCGCCAGCCTGACGGTGAACCAGCCGCCGCCGGCGCCGAGGTCGGCGACGACCGAGCCGTCGGCAATGCCGAGGGCGTCCATGATCTGGTCGGGCTTCTGCCACTCGTTGCGATCCGGCGGTTCGAGCAGGCCGAGATCCTGCGGAGGGAAGAGGCGGCTCCGTGACTGAGCGCCCGTCGCAACGCCAAGCGAGGCA
>Ga0156016_119_pt7 | contig 22263 bp, 19 predicted proteins | sample RifCSPlowO2_02_FD_107670 | JGI IMG/M metagenome (GOLD analysis project Ga0156016, IMG submission 107670) | Acidobacteria bacterium RIFCSPLOWO2_02_FULL_64_15 | reverse complement strand
CTGATCAGCGTCAGCAGCCCGGCGTCCACGACGGCTTGGGCCCACTCAGGGGTCGCGCGTGGCAGCAGAACGGGCAGGAGAAACATGACGCCCAGTTCCACCGCGAACATGATCGCTAGCACCGCCAGGAGAAAGCGGAGCAGAGACCACCCGGAGATAGACGCCGGTCGAGCGTGTTTCATGATCGGTCCAACACGTCACGCACCTTGCGGACTTTTAGGCGCGCCGGCGTCGACCGGAAACACCCGATCGAGCAGGTCGAGCGCGGCCGAGGCTGCTTTGTGAATTTCCTCGAGAGCGTCGCGGCGCGGATCGCCGGCCGCGGCTTCGGCGAGCAGGATCTCGGAGAAGCCGCGGATGATGCCTAGTTGATTCTTGAAGTCGTGACGGCTCTTGTCGTTGCCCGTCATCGCCAGAGGGCTCCGGAAGGCGTCGTGCTGCCGAACAGCAGCAGAGCGACCGCTTCGCGAAGGCCCTCTCGCGTAAACGGCTTGTCGAGATAGGCCTCCTCGGCCCAAAGCTGCGGTTTGGCTTCGAACAGACCGTCGGCGTGGCCCGTCAGGTAGAGCACCTTCAGGTCGGGGTCCGCCCGGCGAAGGCGTCGAGCCAGCTCATCGCCATCCATGTCGGGCATGCGCAGATCGGTGATCAACAGATCGACGGCCAGGCCCTTTTCGATGTGCTCGATCGCTTCTACACCGCTCGAGGCCGCGATCAGAGTGAGGCGTTCGTCGTTACCCAGACAGAGACGAACGAGCGCCAGGATGCCGGGCTCGTCGTCCACGGCAAGAATCGTGATCGGCTGTCCCTGTTCCACGCGGCCTCCAGCGCCCTCTGCTAGTCAGCAGTTGTCGACATCTACGCGCGTCGGTGTTCCGGCGGTCGTGCAACTGTCGACAAGACCGTGGCTGGTTTAGCTTTGCCCAGGCTTAGTAGCGAAACTGGACGAACTTGCTCGAGAAACATGGCGACGAGATCGGCACGCCGCCAGCCGCGCGCCGCCTCGCCCCGGAGCTCCTCAGCCGCCCGCGTGAACGGGAACACCGCCTTGTACGGCCGTTCCGTCGTCAGCGCATCGAATACATCGACAATGCCCATGATCTGCGCGAGCAGCGGAATCGCATCGTCGCGCAGGCCGTCCGGATAGCCGCTGCCGTCCAGCCGCTCGTGGTGATGGCGGACGATGGGTCGAACGTTTCTGAGCGAGCGTAGCTCGCCGCAGAGTCGATCGCCGATGATGGGGTGGAGCTTGATGACGTCGTATTCACTCGGTGTGAGCGCGCCCCGCTTCAAGAGCACGGCATCAGGGATGCCCACCTTCCCGACATCGTGAAGATAGCCGCCGCGCTCGAGCGCCGAGACGTCGTCCTCGTCGAGCCCGAGCGTCCGGCCGAGCGCCGAGGCGTACTGCGCGAGACGCTGGCAGTGGCCCTCGGTCGTGCGGTCGCGCGCTTCGATCGTGAGGGCGAGGCTGACGATCACCGATTCGGCGCTATCGAGGTCGTCGGTGTAGCGCTTGATGCGGAGCAGCGATCGAACGCGCGCCCGGAGCTCGTGCGCGTTGAACGGCTTGCTGACGAAATCGTCCGCGCCGGCCTCGATGCCGCGGATACGACTGGCGCTGTCGTTGAGCGCCGTGACGAGCACGACCGGAATCAGCCGCGTGCTCGGATCCGCCTTGATCGCCCGACAGGCCTCGAACCCGTCGACGTGCGGCATCATCACGTCCATCAGGACGAGGTCGGGGTGCTTAACGCGAATGAGGCGCAGCGCTTCGGCTCCGTTAGCAGCCGTGCGCACGATGTGGCCGTCTGGCGCCAGCAGCGATTCGAGCAACCGAGCATTGCCGGCGATATCGTCAACAACGAGCACAGTCCCCAAATGACCTCCCCTGCTTACATCGTCCCTTCTTGGGTTGCGGCAGTCGTTTTCCGGCTCTCGGCCAGGTCCTGGATGAGGTGTTTGGTCTCAGCCTCAAGGTCCGTGAACACGCTGGCTGAATGTGTCACGTCTCCTTCGCGTGCGTAGGCTTCCAGACGCTGCGCAAGCCCCGTCAGCCGTTCTGCCCCGAAGTTGCTCGCCGAGCCTCTCAAGGTGTGCACCGTCCGATACACCCTGTCCGCGTCGCCACCAGAAAGGCCCTTCGGGTCGAATGTTGCGCCCGTCGCGGTCGACGCCGGTGCCCCACCGGCGCGAGCCATGACCGAGTCGATCTCGGCGAACAGATCGGCCGGCACAATCGGCTTCGCGACGTATCCGTCCGCGCCTGCGTCAAGACACCGTTCGCGATCACCTTTCAGCGCGTGGGCTGTCAGCGTAAGTATCGGCAGATGTCCTCCCCGAGCGCGTTCGCGTTCACGAATCATCCTCATGGCTTCGGCGCCGCTCATGGGCGCCGACATCGTGAGGACTTCATCGAGGTGGATGATGACGCGCTTTCTACTTTTCCACCAGACTCAAGACACTACCTTCCACACCATCCACGAAAAGGTCGCGAAAGTGAGCGCCAGCGTGATCGCTGAGAGCCGAAGCGGAAACTTCTCGGGCGATGTATTTCGACCGTCTCGAACTGCAACAGGATTAGCAGGTGCCAGACCGGCCCGAGGGGCCGAGGGCGCCCGGCCACGACCGAAGCGGGTCAAGAGGGCAAACAGTTGAGCAGCGCCTTTCCTGGCGTACGGCGAGTGTTAAGGTAGAAGCCCAAAGCGTAACAGCTTCCTCTCTATAAGGTCGTCAGTTTTTGTCCTACACCAGGAGCGAAAATCTTTGTGTCAAACGCGACCTTCGCTCGATGTTCGGTTTGCCACGTTTCGTACTTGGGTGACCCAGCGGCGCTGTGGTAAAGTGCCGGGACTTGTCGATAACCAGGGCGTGGTGACTTTAGTGCGCGCCCGGGCCGACTGCCTATGAAAGCCCGACGCTATACCGTCCTGATTGCCGACCGCTCGAGCGGTGTGGTGCGCCGTGTCAGCGTCAACCTGCGCCCGACCGTCGCCGTGGTGGCAACGATTCTGGCCATTCCTGTTCTGATGGGCCTCGGCGCCCGGTGGAACGCACAGGCGGAAATCAGCCAGCTTCGCGCGGTCAAGTCGATCCTCGAGGTCGAGAACGGCAGCTACCGAGCCGCGACCGGCGAGCTGACGACGCAGATTCAGTCGCTCGAGGGCGTGATCGACGACCTCGGCGTCCGCTCGACGCTCGAGCCCGAGCAGGCCCGCGCCATGCAGCGGCTGCCCGCCGTCGTGAAGGCGCGAGCCGCCGGCGGCGTGAGCCAGCCGAACCCGGTCGTCGCGCAGATGATCACGTCGCTCTCCTTCCCCGAGGACACCTTCGGGGTGCTCCGCGAGTTGCTGCAGGGGCTGGAGAACCGGCTGCGCTTCGTCGAGACCAACGTGGAACGCCGGGAGGCACTGGCGGCGGCGACGCCCTCCATCTGGCCGGCGCACGGCTGGTTATCCGGGGCGTTTGGCGGCCGCAGCGATCCGTTTACCGGCGAGCCCGGATTCCATCAGGGCATCGACATTTCGACCGACAAGGGCCAGCCGGTGTATGCGACGGCTGACGGCCAGGTCAATTCGGCGGCGTACACCGGCGACTACGGCAATCTCGTGGTGCTCACGCACGGCTTCGGGCTGGCGACGCGCTACGGCCATTTGAGCCGCTTCCTCGTGAAGCCCGGCCAGGCGGTCAGGCGCGGCGACGTCATCGGCTACGTCGGTGCCACGGGGCGCGCCACGGGCACGCACCTGCACTACGAGATCCTCGCCAACGGCAATCTGCTCAACCCGCTGGGACTTCTCACGCAACCTGCCCGGCGCTAGGAGATCACGCAGCAAGTTTCAAGTGTCAAGTCTGAAGTCTCAGGTGGGCACCTCAGACTTCAAACTTGAGGCTTAATCCAGGCCTGTCTGCTACAATCTTGCGATACCCCGGGGCTGGCCCACGCTGTAGATGCTGCTCGACACCATCCTCGCCAAAGTCGTCGGCACACAAAACGAGCGGGAACTGAAACGTCTGCGTCCGATTGTCGGTGAGGTGGGCGCCCTCGAGCCGGCCATGCAGGCGCTGTCGGACGAACAACTCCGCGCCAAAACGATCGAGTTCCGCGAGCGTCTGAAGAACGGCCAGACGATCGACGACTTGCTCGTCGAGGCCTTCGCCGTCGTTCGAGAGGCCGGCCGCCGCACGCTCAACATGCGGCACTTCGACGTGCAGCTTATCGGCGGCGCCGTGCTCCACAAGGGGAAGATCGCAGAGATGAAGACCGGCGAAGGCAAGACGCTGGTGGCGACGCTCCCCGCGTACCTGAACGCGCTCGAAGGCCACGGCGTGCACGTCGTCACGGTGAACGACTATCTGGCCCGCCGCGACTCGGAATGGATGGGGCGCGCCTATCGGTTCCTGGGCCTGACGGTCGGTGTCATCCAGCACGAGCTGAACGACGCCGAGCGGCAGGTCGCGTATGCGGCCGACATCACCTACGGCACCAACAACGAGTTCGGCTTCGACTACCTGCGCGACAACATGAAGTTCGAGCTCGCGCACTACGTGCAGCGCGGCCACCGCTTTGCCATCGTCGACGAGGTGGACAGCATTCTGATAGACGAGGCGCGGACGCCGCTGATTATTTCCGGACCGGCGGAGCAGTCCACCGACCTCTATTACGAAGTCGATCGCATCGTCCCCCGCCTCAAGCCGGGGGCCGTCACGCGCGGCGACGCCAAGGCCGAAGAGCGCGAGGCGCTCGAGGCGACGGGCGACTACATCGTCGACGAAAAGCACAAGACGGTCACGTTGACGGAAAGCGGCATGGCACGGGCCGAGCAGATGCTGACGAAGCATCTGCTGGCCGGCGGGCTGTACGAGCCGAGCAACATGCCGATCCTTCACCACATCAACCAGGCGCTTCGCGCCCACGCCTTGTTCAAGTACGACGTCGATTACATGGTGAAGGATGGCGAAGTGATCATCGTCGACGAGTTCACGGGCCGGCTCATGCCCGGGCGGCGGTGGAGCGACGGGCTGCATCAGGCGGTGGAGGCCAAGGAACACAACAGCCGGCACCCCGAGGTGAAGATCGAGCGCGAGAACCAGACGCTGGCGACGGTCACCTTCCAGAATTACTTCCGTAAGTACAAGAAGCTCGCAGGCATGACCGGGACTGCCGACACGGAAGCCGCTGAGTTCAACAAGATCTACAAGCTCGACGTCATCGTCATCCCGCCGAACCGGTTGCTGCGCCGCATCGAATATCCGGACCTGGTCTTCCGCACCGAGCGGGAGAAGTGGGACGCCATCGTCGGCGAGATTCTCGAAGAGCACGGCAAAGGCCGGCCGGTGCTGGTCGGCACGGTGTCGATCGAGAAATCGGAGAAGCTGTCGACGCTGCTCGATCGCCGGGGACTCAAGCGCGGCACCACGACCGGGGGTGGTGCGGAGAAGCACGTGGTGCTCAACGCCAAGTACCACGCACAGGAAGCTGAATTCGTTGCCCAGGCCGGCCGCAAGGGCGCCGTCACGATTGCCACGAATATGGCCGGCCGCGGCACCGACATTCTGCTTGGCGGGAATCCCGAGTTCATGGCGCGGCAGCAGTGCCTGGCCGAGGAGATTGCCGAGCGGCTGCCCAAGGGTGAAGAGCGGTTCGTCGAGGACGAGCAGTACGTCTACTTCTATCACCTCGACGCGTTCTATCGGGTGCCCAAGACCGGCTACCAGCGCATCTTCGACCACTTCAAGAAACAGTGCGACGCCGAACACGACGACGTGGTGGCGGTCGACGGACTCCACATCGTCGCGACCGAGCGGCACGAGGCCCGGCGCATCGACAACCAGCTGCGCGGCCGCGCCGGCCGGCAAGGCGACCCCGGAGCGTCGCGCTTCTATCTGTCGCTCGAAGACGACCTGATGCGGATTTTCGGCTCCGACCGCATTTCCGGCCTCTTGCAGCGGCTCGGCATGGAAGACGGCGTGCCGATCGAGCATCGGATGGTGACAAACGCCATCGAGCGGGCGCAGAAGCAGGTGGAGGCGCAGAACTTCGGCGCCAGAAAGCATCTGCTCGAGTACGACGATGTGATGAACAAGCAGCGTGAAAATATCTATGCGCTGCGCCGGGAGATTCTCGACGGTCGGATTCGCGTCGACGAAACCGAGATCGTCGACACACACCAGTACGCGATCACGTTAGCCGAAGACATTCTGGATGCCATCGTCGAGACCTACGCGCCTCCCAAAGCCGACTTCGAGCAGTGGGATCTCGATGCGCTCAAACTTGAGGCGGGCCGGGTCTTTGCCGTCGATGCGGCGCCGCTCGACTTCAGCGAACGAACGTCTGATGAGATTGGCGAGCTGCTGTGGAAACAGATCGAGACGTCGTATGTAGAAAAGGAAAAGCTCGTTGGGCCGGACGTGATGCATCGGGTCGAGCGCGACATCATGCTGCAGATCGTCGACACCCAGTGGAAGGATCACCTCTACAGCCTCGATCACCTGCGGGAAGGCATCGGGCTGCGCGGCTACGGTCAGCGCGATCCGCTCGTCGAATACAAGAAGGAGAGCTTTGCGCTCTTTCAAGCCATGAAGGAGCGTATTGACGAGGAGATCGTTCACCATCTGTGGTGGCTGCGTCCGGTCCTGAGTGAGGACGCGATGGCTCCCCGGCGCCCCGCGCCGCGTCGCCCGCCGCTCATCATGAACGATCCGTCCACTGAAACGCCGTCGGCCTTTGGCGGCGGCCGTGGCAGCGCGGCGGCCGTGGCCGAGGCACCCGCGTTCGCGCCGCGGCGTGGAAACCAGGCGCCGCCGAGGGTCGGAGGCGATGACGCGAAGGTGAAGACGGTCCGGCGCGACGAGCCCAAGGTCGGGCGCAACGATCCATGTCCGTGTGGCAGCGGGAAGAAGTACAAGAAGTGTCACGGGGCGGCGGCATGAACAGTCGGCAGTCGTCAGTCGACAGTCAGCAGTCGAGTTGACTTATGGCCATAACAACTGAGACGCGCACGCTCCCCTCGATCCAATCGAGCCTGGCCACCGCACTGACCTTCGACGACGTGCTGCTGGTGCCGCGACATTCCGACGTGCTGCCGGCGCAGGTGGACGTCAGCTCGCAGCTGACGAAGCACATCCGCTTGAACGTGCCGATTGTCAGCGCCGCCATGGACACCGTCACCGAATCCGCCCTCGCGATCGCCATGGCCCAGCACGGCGGCCTGGGCGTCATCCACAAGAATCTGTCGATTGAAGAGCAGGCCTCAGAGGTCGATCGCGTCAAGCGGTCGGAGAGCGGCATGATCGTCAATCCGATCACGCTCTCCCCCACCAACCGCATCTACGAAGCGCTCGACCTGATGAGGAAGTTCAGCATCTCGGGCGTGCCGATTACCGATGACGGCAGCAAGGAGGGGCGGCTCGTCGGGATCCTGACCAATCGCGACCTTCGGTTCGAGACCAACATCGGCCGGCCGATTGGCGACGTGATGACGCGCGAGAACCTGATCACGGTGGCCGTCGGCACCACACTCGACGCCGCACGCGAAATCCTCCACAAGCACAAGGTTGAAAAGCTTCTGGTCGTCGATCGCGATTACCGGCTGAAGGGGCTCATTACCGTCAAAGACATTCAGAAAGCCGTCAAGTACCCCAACGCGTCGAAGGATGCCCTCGGCCGGCTGCGGTGCGGCGCCGCGGTCGGCGTGGCCCGCGACACGGTCGAGCGGGCCGAATCGCTCGTCGCGGCGCATGTCGACGCGCTCGTCGTCGACACGGCCCACGGCCACGCGCAGGGCGTGCTCGACATGGTGCGGCTGCTGCGCCGGCGCTTCCCCGACGTCGATTTGGTGGCCGGCAACGTCGCCACCGCCGAGGCCACCGAGGCGCTGATTGCTCTTGGCGTCGACGCGGTCAAGGTCGGCATCGGGGCGGGATCGATTTGCACGACGCGGGTCGTTGCCGGTATCGGCGTGCCGATGATCACGGCCGTCACCGACTGCGCGCGGGCGGCGGCGCGGCACGACGTGCCGGTCATCGCGGACGGCGGCATCCGTTTTTCGGGCGACATCACCAAGGCGATTGCCGTCGGGGCGAGCACGACGATGATCGGCAACCTCTTTGCCGGCACCGACGAGAGCCCCGGCGAGCTGATTCTGTATCAGGGGCGCAGCTTCAAGGAGTACCGCGGGATGGGGTCGATCGGCGCGATGCGCCGCGGCAGCCGCGATCGGTACTTCCAGGATCAGTTCGACCTCGACGCGCCCGGCGGCCCTGGAGGGCCTGCCGGTCCGAGCGGCGTCGACAAGCTCGTGCCCGAGGGCATCGAGGGCCGCGTGGCGCACAAAGGCAGCGTGGCCGCGCTCATCTACCAGCTCGTCGGCGGCCTGCGTGCCGGCATGGGCTACTGCGGGTGCCGCAACATTCCGACCTTGCAGCGCGAGGCGACGCTCGTGCGCATCACGGCCGCGGGCGTGCGGGAAAGCCACGTCCACGATGTCGCCATCACGAAGGAAGCACCGAACTATCGATCAGAGTGAACTTGAAATTGAAAAGGCAGAACTTAAAAGTAGTGAGCGAGCTGAGTCCTTTTAAGCTTTACCTTTTCACTTTTGAGTTTCCACTGTCACCCGCCGATCTGTCTCGCCCGCATGTTCGATCGTGACGCGGATCGCATCTGGCGGCGTCCGTGGCAGGTGTTCCGCCCATTCGACCGCGAGCACGGCGTGGACGGCGAGCTCGTCCAATCCGAGCTCGTCGACCTCTCGCGGATCGTCCAATCGATAGAGATCGACGTGCAAGAGCGGTAAGGGGCCGCCCCGATACTCCTGGATCAACGTAAACGTCGGGCTGCTGACATCTTCCGGTCTGACGCCGAGGCCTTCCGCGAGACCCCGAATGAACGCGGTCTTTCCAGCCCCCAGGTCGCCGAACAGCAGTACGACGGACCCTGGCGAGAGCCGGGCCGCCAGATCGCGCCCGATGGCGGAAGTGTCGGCCTCTGAGTGTGTGGTGATTGTCACGGTAAGGTCCGGCTGAAGCCGGACACTACGATCTCGTCGATACGACTCGCCGATACGATCTCGCCGATACGATCTCGCCGATACGATCTCGTCGATACGATCTGGCGATACGATCTGGCGATACGACCTCTCTGCGTACGTAGTGTCCGGCTTCAGCCGGACCCGTGATCGTTCTCGACGACTTTTCGACGTGCCGTCAGCTCGAGGATCGCGTCGCCGATATGCGCGGCAACATCGCCAGAGGTCATCGACACTTCTCCTTCGTCGGCTTCGGCAAGATCTCCCGCCATGCCATGGAGGTAGACGGCGAGCTTGCAGGCGGCCTCGGCGTCGAGCAGCTGCGCCAGCCACGCAGCGATCATGCCCGTCAGCACGTCGCCCGTTCCGCCGGTCGCCATCCCCGGATTGCCGGTCGGGTTGATGAAGACTTTCTCGTCCGGCGTCGCGATGAGCGTCCGGTGCCCTTTGAGTACGACGTAGACCCGATGGGCGACCGCAAAATTACGTGCGATCTCGAGGCGGCTCGCCTGGACTTCTTCCGTCGACATGCCGACGAGCCGCGCCATCTCACCCGGGTGCGGCGTGATGATGACGTGGCGCCCTTCCCTGCCCGCCAGCCGGTCGGGATCGTCCCTGAACGCATTCAACCCGTCCGCGTCGACCACGAGCGGCATCGTCGCGCGATCGACGAGCGCCCTGATAAAGGCCCCAGTCGACCGATCCTGCCCGAGTCCCGGACCGATCGCGATGACGTCGCGCGCCATCTCCAGAACCCGGTCGACGCCATTGGGATCGAGCCCGGCGCCGGTCTCGTCAAGCGCCTCGGTCATGTATTCCGGGCCCATCGAGGCCACGACCGGCTGGCACGAGGTGGGCGTCGCAACGGTCACGAGGCCGGCGCCAGACCGCAAGGCCCCGACGGCCGCCAGATGCGCAGCCCCGGTCTTTCCTCGAGACCCGGCGACGATGAGCACGTGCCCGTAGTCGCCCTTGTGGCTGTCCTGGGTGCGCGGCGTGATGAGCGCGCGCATGCCGGCGCGCGTCAGCAGGCTCACGCGCGGGCCATCGAGCGCCTCGAACAGCTCTGCCGGGATGCCGATGTCGGCGATGACGATGTCGCCCGCGCGCGTTTCGCCTGGGGGCAGGACGAGCGGCAGCTTGGGTGCGCCGAGGGTGACGGTGGTATCGGCCTCGACCGAATCGCCAATGGGCTCGGGCGAGTCGGCCGACAACCCCGACGGCAAATCGATTGAGACCACCGCACTCCCGGAGGCGTTGACGTCTGCGATGACGGACTGGACGAGCCCCGATACCGGCGCGTTCAATCCCGTGCCGAAGATGGCGTCGATGATGAGCGGGCAGGCGGTCACTTCCGGCCCGTGCAGCTCCCAGGCCTGGCCGTCCGCGATCTCGACGATCGAGAGGCCGAGCCGGCCGAGGATTTCGAGATTCGTCCTGGCGTCGCCGCGCACGTCGGCGACGTGCCCGAGCAGGAACACCGAGAGGCTGACGCCGCGCTGCGCCAGCGTCCTGGCGACGACAAAGCCATCGCCGCCGTTATTCCCGCGACCGCACAGCACGGCGACCTGCTCCTCGAGCAGATCGGCATGCATCGCTTCGATGGCCGCGACGACCTGTCGGCCGGCATTTTCCATCAGCACGAGCGACGGGATGCCGATCTCCTCGATCGTGCGCCGGTCGGCGTCGCGCATTTGTGCGGAGTTCAGGACGCGCATCTCTTGTCCTTGGTCCCTGGTTCTTGGTCCCTGGTCCGTTCTTGGTCCTCGGTCCTCGGTCCTTGATCCTTCAGGCTCAAATTCAGTGTAACGCACGTGGGCCGAGGCCGTCGGCTCATGGCTCACGTTGCATCCCCGCGCCGACGATGCTACCGTCGTCGGCCGGCACGAGATTAGCAAACGGTTTCCGAGTGGCGGACGAGTCTCATCGACGGACCATTCCGCCAACAGGAGGCCGAGATGGATCAACCGACGGTTGCCGATCGCGTGGAAGTGCTTGAGCGCACAGTGGAAAGCCTCGAACAACTCCCCTCTCGCGTTGATGCTTTGACCGATCGCATGGGCTCGGTCGAGGTTCGCCTCGGCTCGGTCGAGGATCGCCTCGGTTCCCTGGAGTTGCAGGTTTTGCAATTCCGGGAAGAGGTGCGTACGGAGTTTTCTGCAACCCGTAAAGAGATGCGCGAGCTCAACGAGGAAACGCGAACGCACATGCGCGCCCTATTTGAGGAGGCCATCTCTCGCATTGCCGGCATCCGCGAACACAACGGCCGGAAGCGGAAGCGCAAGGCGACCAAACACTGACCGTTTCCGCTGGATCGCCTTCCAGTCCAGATGGTACTGTCGGCCTGATGGCAGCCACTGTCAACGTCAACGGCCGCGTGTTCGATCAGGAGCACGCCGTCATCTCCGTCTTCGACCACGGGTTCCTTTACGGCGAAGGCATCTACGAGACGCTGCGCACGTACAACGGCCAGCCGTTTCTCATCGATCGGCATATGCGGCGGCTACGCACGTCGGCCGGCATGCTGGCCCTGCCGGTGCCACTCACCGACGACGAGCTGACGGCGAGGTGCCGCGAGACCATGAAGGCCGCGGGCCTCGACGGCAGCCCGGGCCGCGAGGCGTACGTGCGGATTCTCCTGACCCGCGGCGTCGGTGAGCTGTCCTACGACCCCGCCGGCTGCCCCACCCCGACCATCATCGTCATCGTCAAGGCCCTGGTCAGCGTGCCGAGGGAGGTCTTCGAGCGCGGGGTGGCGGTCGCGATCGTGCCAATCGTTCGCAACCACCCTGGCACGGTGAACCCGCTCATCAAGTCGAATAACCTGCTGAACAACGCCCTGGCCATGCAGGAGGCATTCAGACGCGGCGCCTTCGAAGGCGTCATGCGCAATTACCGGGGCGAGCTGGCCGAGTGCACGCAGTCGAACCTGTTCGTGGTGAAGGGCGGCGCGGCCCTCACGCCGCCGCTCGACGCGGGCCTGCTGGCGGGCATCACGCGTGAGTGTCTGTTCGAGGTGGGAGCCGAGCTACGGATTCCGATTCGAGAAGCCGTGCTGCGCGATGAGGACCTGCTCGCTGCGGATGAGGCATTTCTGACGAGCACGACGCGTGAGGTCGTGCCGATCGTTCGAGTGGACGACAGCAAGATAGGCGCGGGCCTTCCCGGGCCGATTACGTGCGCACTGCTCGAGGGCTATCGGAGAAAGGCTCAGGACTCGACGCTCACCGCACCGTCACGCCGATCATGATCTGGACGCCTTTGGTTTTCATGGTTTCGCTGTTCACGCTCGTGCTGCCACCGGGAAAAGTAATTCGTTGGGCCTCGATGTTGTTCACACCGCCCGCATAGCGAGCCTCGATGAAGAGGCGGGCTCGCGGAAGCAAGTAGGCGAACCCTCCCCCGCCGATGACGCTGAGCGCAGGCGCATCGAATACGTACTTGATGTCACTTGAACCTCCGTCGCCCGTGATGAAAGCGCCAAGGAGGAATCCAAAGCTCGGGCCGGCGACGACGTACGGTCGCATGCGCCCGCCCAGGAGGTCGACGACGGCGAGGACCGGCACCTCGAAATAGTTGAGATCCAAAGACCCCGCCAGGCCGTCCTGGAACACACCGCCTGATATCGTCTGACCTTTCTCAAGCCACATGAGCTCCATCCTGATACCGATCCGGTTGGCGACGGGAAACAGCACCACGGCGCCGGCGCCTGGAGCCGTTTTTCCGTGATAGATGTCGCTCGGCGGTTTGGCAGAGTCGGTGAGATCGATGTGAGTGAGATTCACGCCGCCGATGAGGCCGAACTTCGGCGCAAACTGCGCCTGAGCCGGCGTCACGTAGGCGAGCAGAACGAGCACAACCGCAAGCGTCATTCGCAGCATACGCCGCTCCTTCTCAGTCTTCACTTTTCACTTCCGACTTCCGCGTAAGCGGATATCGGCGGGCACGAACACATGAGGTTGCGGTCGCCGTACGGGTGGTCGATGCGGCCGACGCTCGGCCAGACCTTGCGCGCCCGGACCCAGGGCAGCGGAAACGCGGCCTGTTCGCGCGAATACGGATGACGCCACTCGCTGGCCGAGACGGCCGCTGCCGTGTGCGGTGCGTTCTTCAGCACGTTGTCCCTTGGATCGGCCTTTCCGTCGATCACCGCCTGCATCTCGGCGCGAATCGCGACCATCGCGTCACAGAACCGATCGAGTTCATCCTTGGGCTCGCTCTCTGTCGGCTCAATCATCAGCGTGCCGGGCACTGGAAACGACACCGTCGGCGCATGAAAGCCGAAATCCATCAGGCGCCTCGCGACGTCGGTTTCGTCGATCGTCCCACCGCTCGCCTGCTTGAGCGGCCGGAGGTCGAGAATCAGTTCGTGCGCCACGCGCCCGTTGTGCCCCGAGTACAGCGCGGGATAGTGCCGCTCGAGGCGCGCCTTGAAGTAGTTCGCGCTCAAGATGGCGTGCCGCGTGGCGTCGGTCAGGCCGTCGCGGCCGAGCATCCGGATGTAGGCGTACGAGATCAGCAGGATGCTCGCGCTTCCCCAGGGCGCGGCCGACAGCGCGCGAATCCCGCGGCTGCCGCCGGTTTTCACCAGGGGATGACGTGGCAAGTAGGGTGCGAGGTGGGCCGCCGCGGCGATCGGACCCATGCCCGGACCGCCGCCGCCGTGCGGGATGCTGAACGTCTTGTGCAGGTTGAGGTGACAGATGTCGGCGCCAATCGCCCCCGGACTCGTGAGACCGACTTGCGCGTTCATGTTCGCCCCGTCCATGAACACCTGACCGCCGCGCTCGTGGACGATGGCGCAGACCTCTTGAATGCGCTCCTCAAAGACGCCGTGCGTCGACGGATACGTGACCATGAGCGCGGCCAGCCGGTCCTTGTGCGCGTCGGCCTTCCTCCGCAGATCGTCGACGTCGATGTCTCCCGCGCTCGTGCTCGCGACGACCACCACGCGCAAGCCGGCCATCACGGCGCTGGCCGGGTTCGAGCCATGCGCGGATGCCGGGATCAGCACGACATCTCTGAAGGTCTGACCGAGTTCGCGAAAATACGCGCGGATGACCATCAGACTCGTCAACTCGCCCTGCGCACCGGAGTTGGGCTGGAGCGACACGGCTGGAAACCCGGCGATCGTGCCGAGCGCCGCCTCGAGCTCGCGAAGGATCTGCTGATACCCTTCGGTCTGCTTCCCGGGGGCGAAGGGATGGAGCCTGGAGAACTGCGGCCAGGTGACGGGCAGCATCGCCGAGGCCGCGTTGAGCTTCATCGTACAGGAGCCGAGCGGGATCATCGACGTGTCGAGGCCGATGTCCTTCCGTTCGAGCCCCCCGATGTAGCGCATCATCGCCGTCTCGGAGCGATGCGTGTTGAATACGGGATGTGTCAGAAACGGGGTCTTCCGCGCCAGGTGCGGCGGATAGGTCACGTCAAGATCGGCTGGCGATCGGTTGACGCTCGGCGCCGCCTTCTTGAGGCCGGCGGCAAAGGCCGCGACGATGGTGGCCACGTCGTCGAGATCGGTCGTCTCGTCGAGCGCGACGCCAATGGCGCCGTCCTGGCGATAGCGGAAGTTGAGGCGCGCGGCAGAGGCTGCCTCGTGCACGCGCTCGACGACCGCCTCGGCCACCTCGAGGCGCAAGGTGTCGAAGAACACGTCGTTCTGTTGGCGCACGCCGAGGCTTGCCAGCTCGCGCTCGAGGAGCGTCGTATGGGCGCGCACGCGTCGAGCGATCGAGGTCAGTCCTTCCGGTCCGTGATAGACGGCGTACAACCCGGCAACATTGGCCAGCAGCGTCTGCGCAGTGCAGATGTTCGACGTCGCCTTCTCGCGCCGGATGTGCTGCTCCCGCGTCTGAAGCGCCATGCGGTACGCCGTGTCGCCGTGCACGTCGACCGAAACGCCGATAATGCGGCCCGGCGTCTGGCGCACATGCTTCTCGAGCGTCGCGAAGAAAGCCGCGTGCGGACCGCCATAGCCGAGCGGCACGCCGAAACGCTGCGAATTGCCGAACACGACGTCGGCGCCGAGCTCGCCCGGCGGTGCGAGGAGCGTCAGGCTGAGGAGGTCCGACCCGACGGCGACCAATGCGCCGGCCCGTTTGGCGTCGGCGATGAACCGGCCGAGATCGAGCACCTGCCCCGCCTCGTCTGGCGTCTGCACGAGCGCGCCGAATAGACGCGAGTCGAACGATGCCTTCCGCCAGTCGTCCACGACGAGCTCGATGCCCAGCGGCTCGGCTCGCGCGCGCAGGACTTCGAGTGTCTGCGGAAAGCACGAGTCGGCGACGAAAAAGCGGGCCGTCCCTCCTGCCTCGATCCGCTTGGCCTGCACACGGTGGATGAGCGTCATCGCTTCGGCGGCCGCTGTCGCTTCGTCGAGCAGCGACGCGTTGGCGATCTCCATCCCCGTGAGGTCGGCGACCATCGTCTGGAAGTTGAGCAGTCCTTCGAGACGGCCCTGGGCGATCTCGGCCTGATAGGGCGTGTACGGCGTATACCAGCCGGGGTTCTCGAACACGTTGCGGAGGATGACGCTCGGCGTGATGCAGTCGTAGTACCCCAGGCCGATGTAGGACTTGAAGACCTGGTTGCGGGCGGCAATGCGGCCAAGATCCCGCAGCAACTGGTGCTCGCCGATGCCGTCAGCGAGGTCCAGCGGCTTGGTCAGTCGGATGCGCGCGGGGATCGCCTCGTCCACGAGCGCCTCGAGAGACGAGACGCCAATCGCCTCGAGCATCTCGTCGCGCTCGACTGAACCGGGTCCGATGTGGCGAGACTGGAAACGCTCGGTGTCAAAGAACATCGTCGGCTCAGGGCTCCAGGCTCAAGGCGTCTGGCTCAGGGACGGCATTCACTGGCTCACGAGCGCGGTGTACTGCGCGGCGTCAAGGAGCACGCCCGCTTCCGCGGGGTTGGAAAGCTTGACGACGATCATCCAGCTGCCATGAGGGTCGGTGCTGACGGCCTCCGGTTTGCTCTTGAGCGCCGCGTTCACCTCGACGACTTCGCCACCGACCGGCGCATAGAGCTCGGACACCGCCTTCACCGACTCGATCGTGCCAAACGCCAGCCCTCGCGTCAGCTTCGCACCGACCTCTGGCAGCTCGAGATAGACGACATCGCCCAACTGCTGCTGGGCGTAGTCGGTGATGCCCACCTTGCCGCGGTCGCCGTTGATCTCAATCCACTCGTGGTCTGTCGTGTATTTGTAACCGGCCGGATAGGCCATCGTTTTTCCTATGCTCGCGGGGCTCCGCATCTATTCATCGCGCCGGGGCCCCACCCCCGGCGCTGTTGCTCAGCGCTTTCGCGCTTCGCAACGGCTCAAGGCTGCCACTCGCTCGCGCCTCGCTCGGGCCGCAGGCGCTTCTCCATGAATGCCGGACCTCATAAGGTCCGGCCTACTTCGGGCGCTTATAGAACGGCAACGGGACCACGCGCGCGCGGGCGCGGCGGCCGCGGATGTCGATCTCGAATTCGGTGTCGAGCCCAGCGCTTTCGACCGGCAAGTATGCCATGCCGATGGCCTTCTTCAAGTATGGCGTTTGCGTGCCGCTCGTGACGTGGCCCGCCTTGACACCACTCGCGTAGGTGTCGTAGCTGTGGCGTGCGATGCCTTTGTCGAGCATCTCGAAGCCGACGATCTTCCGGCGGACGCCGTGAGACTTCTGCTCGCGCAGGGCGGAGGCGCCCACGAAGTCCTCCTTGTTCCAGCCGACGATCCACGCCAGGTCTGCCTCGAGCGCCGTCGTCGTCTCGTCGATGTCGCTGCCGTGGAGACGCATGCCGGCTTCAAGGCGCAACGTGTCGCGGGCGCCAAGGCCGCACGGAGTCACGCCGGCGGCCTTGCCCGACTCGAGAATCGCCAGCCAGACACGGTCGGCCGATTGGGGTGGGACGAACATCTCGAACCCGTCTTCGCCGGTGTAACCGGTGCGTGACAGCGTCGCGAGCACACCCGCCACTTCGCCGTGGGCGAACCAGTAGTACTTGAGGGCGCCGAGGTCGACGCCGGTCAGCGGCTGAAGGATCTCGAGGGCCGCCGGACCCTGGACGGCGATGAGCGCGTAGCGCGAGCTGGCGTCGACGGCGACGGCGTCGCCCGCCGGCGTGATGTGCTCGGCGATCCAGGCGTAGTCCTGCGCGATGTTGCCGGCGTTGACGACCAGGAGAAAGTGCGCCGATGCGAGGCGGTAGACGAGCAGGTCGTCCACAAAGGTGCCCTGTGGCGTCAGCAGGCCCGAATAGTGGGCCTGGCCGACCTGCAGCTTGGCGGCGTCGTTACAGGAAATCCGCTGAACGGCCGCGAGAGCGTCCTTCCCGGCGATCTCGATCTCGCCCATGTGGCTGACGTCAAAGAGACCCGCGCGCTCGCGCACGGCCATGTGCTCGCCGGTGATGCCGGAGTACTCGACAGGCATGTCCCACCCGCTAAAGGGGACCATCCGTGCGCCGGAGCTGCGATGACGAGCGTTGAGCGGCGTTTTCTTGAGAGAAGCGACGGGAGCCTGTTCCATGGAGGGCGCGACGTACGCGACCGGAGCAGGTAACGGTACTATGCGGGTTCAGAAGCGGTCAAGAATTCGGTCGTCTCCGGGCCCTCAGTCGGTTCCTCCGCCGCGGCGGCCTCGTGAATCGGATACTTCAGGTAGGTCTGCAGCGTGTGATAGCTGATCCCGAGGATGCGGCAGGCGTCGCGCTTGCTCCCCTGGCATCGGTCGAAGACCAGGCGGGCGTAGCGACTGGTCCACGCGCGGAGCGTCTCGTTCCGCGTGAGCGCCGGCACGATGGCACTGGCGTAGACGCCCCCGACGCGTGCGGGCAGGTCGTTGACCTCAATGGTGTCGGTCTCGACGAGCGTCACGAGGCGCTCTATTGTTCGCTGCAGCTCTCTCACATTGCCCGGCCAGTCGTAGTTGAGGAGCGCATCGGCGGCGAGCGGGGACAGCCGAAGGGGGTGCGTGGGCCGGAGTCGATCGAGAAAGTGCTGTGCCAGCTCCAGCACGTCGGCACGACGCTCGCGGAGCGTCGGCACGCGCAGGTCGATGCCGCTCAACCGATAGAACAGATCGGCCCGGAAGAGCCGTCGCTCGGTCAGGTCGGTCAGGCTTCGATTGGTGGCCGCCACAATCCGAACGTCCACGCGGTGCGCGCCGCTACTGCCGACACGCTCGATGTGCAGGTCCTGGACGACCCGCAGCAGCTTGGCCTGTGCCGACAGCGACAAGTCCGACACTTCGTCGAGAAAGAGCGTGCCGCCGTCGGCATACTCGAACTTGCCCCGCCGGCCGCGTACCCCGGTCGCGGTGCGATCCTCAATGCCAAAGAGCTCCGCTTCGAGCAGCGTGTCGACCAGCGCCGCACAGTTAATCGCCACAAACGGCCCCTGCCGCCGGCGGCTCAATTCGTGGATCTGGCGTGCGACGAGCTCCTTGCCGACGCCGGTCTCGCCCTCGATGAGCACGGTGAAGTCGGTGCCCGCCAGACGATCGATCGTCGCGCGAAGCGTGTGCATCGCAGAGGTGGATCCAATCAGCGGCGCGAGATCGTCTCGTTTCGGCCGCATGCCGCCGAGCAGTCCCGCGCGCGCCAGCTGGATGCGGCTCCGTTCGATCTCGAGCACGAGCGCGCCGACGTGAGCGGCGAGGCTCAACATCTGGAAGTCCCACTCGCCGAGACGGCAACGAGGGTCGAACGTCGCCTCGAGCACGCCCTGTGTGGTCTGATCCGACCCCGAGACTTCGAGCGCGATCGACTCGGCGCCCGCGCCATTGTCGACACGGCCCGTCCAGCGGCTTCCCGTCTCCCGCAGCTGAATCGAACGGACCGGCACGAGACGACGCAGCATCTGTTCGAACGATCCCCGCAGAAGCGAAATGTCGTTTCGCCGATCGAGCGCCCGGGCGAGCGACGCAAGCAGATCCGCCAGCGCCTGACGCCGATCGCGCTGTCGGGGTGTTGAGGGAGCTTGGATACAGGCCGGGACGAGGGCGGTCATGTTCGGGTATTTCCTCCTGCGGTCAGGACCTACCAAATCAAGTGCCATGACGCCTCGCACGGAGTTGCTGAGAAAACAGGGGCAATCGGTGGAGGACGTCCTGGCTACAGACGATCGGCCGGGTCGCGTCTACCCCTTCCGGCTGTTCTGTAAGGGTGTCGCCGCTGGGAATGCGATACCCACTGGGAGAATCATCAGCCAGCCATGGCAACCGAACATCGAACAAGATCGCGCCGCGATAGCAGATCGCACTCGATTGCAGCCGCGCAATGGTGCACCGCAGCAGCCGACCCGTGATGCTGATCCGACGTTCAGGCCCCTTCAGGTGCAGTTCCACACCTTTGCCGGGAAGAAGGCGATGGGCGGCTTCGATAAGCGCCCCGTCGGCTGAGATGTCGACGAGCCGCACCTGACGGCCCGGACGAATGTGCGTCGACAGGATCCCGTGCTCGTCCACAAGACGACGCCTGCGGGATTGGCGCCGATCGGTCTCTCCAGTGGTCATAGAGGCATCCAGCGTCCAGCCTGCGCATCGAACCTGAGTATGCGGATTCGGGCGGTATCTCCGAACACCCGAACCACGTACTGCGCGGATTCGCGCCCTCGAATGTAGAGGCTGCCGGAGGAGGACGTGCCGGTGGCGGAAAACGACAAGATCTCGCTCGATCCCAGCTTGATGGGATCGGTCCCGGGCGCCGCCCCGCCCGGCTCGACAGGCGGCAGTCCGGGGAGGAGCCCGAAGTCGACGCCCTCAAACTGATCTGGCAGTCGCTCCTGTGCGCCGAGCTGTCGATCGATCCCCTGGTTGATGTCCGCGGACCGCACGCCGTTGCCGTTACCGTCTACGTACACGGCATACGAGTATCCGCTGCCGGTCTGTGAGAACCGGAGAGCGACATGCGTCGACCGGCCGAGCGCCTCCATCCGCGCGCGCTGAAGCTGTGCTGACACGTACCGGGCGGCCCCGGACGTGTGGGTGTCCTCCATGGCCACGAGCAAATGGGGCACGGCCATCGCTCCAGTCGTCGCGATCAGGCCTGCGACGACCAACAGCTCGACCAGCGAGAAGCCGGCTTCTCTCATACGATCACCGCCAAGGTCTGGGAAGCGCATCCAGCCGCCTGGAACGCGGCCGGACGCGCTCGTGAAGCTACGGCTGGTTGCCGCGATCAGCCCTCTGCGCCGCGACCGTGACTTGGGCCCTCAGATTAAGGAAGTTCTTCTCGCCGATGCCGCGCACGTTCATCAGTTCCTCGATCTTCTTGAACGGCCCATTCTTCTGGCGGTACTCGACGATGAGCTCGGCGGTCTTGGCGCCGATGCCCGGGAGGGCCTGCAGGTCGACCACCGAGGCGGAGTTGATGTTGATGAGCGTGGCCACGGCCGGCTGCGACGGCGAGCCAGGCTTGGTCTGCGCGGTGGCGACATGAGGCTGAGCGAGGAGCAGTGCGGACAACGCGGCAATCGACAGGGACGTGCGAAACATGGAAGCCTCCTTAAGGTAAATGGGGACCCTGGATCCGGAGCGCCGCGCTTGGGGAGGTCAGCCGAAAGGCCAGTGGCGAATGCGTTCCAGGGTCGCCCTGCGCGAGAGCAAGCTGCGGACCACTCGGGGCTCCGCAGGCCCGCGCGCGTAACCTATTGGAAGGCCGAGACGATGCGGGTGTCGCTTGGCGGACGGTGGGATTGGCACCCACACGGTCGAACAGACTTGACGCCGCGGGTTGGCGTTGCGAGGTGGTTTACCACGAAATCGGCCCGTTCGGGCGTGGACGACAGTTGCACGCGCCCGCGCCTTAACCGGGCATACGCGATACAATTCGCAACACAATCGTCACAAAAGTATCGATTGCGTAACGGTGGCCACGCCGTACCATTAACTACTTGATTACGTGAATGGCCAGCATCCTGGGGTGTCCCCAGGAGAGACTCAGAGGAGAGATGACGTGCGTATGAGATTCGTCGCAGGGCTGCCATGCGGGGCGGCTGGAGCGTGCCTCCTGCTCGCGACGGCCCTGGGGACGCTGGGGATCCTGGGAACACTATGGAGTGGGAGGGTATGGGCGCAAGAGGCGCCGCGGCCGGCGGGTTGGAACGAGTCGACGCACGGAGCCCGCGTCGGCCCCGGCTACGCGCGCCTCTTCGCGATGGACAAGGTCCACGACATCCGCATCACCATGGCTCCCGATCGGTTCCGCGCGATGCAGGCGGACCTGGCGGCGATCGTGCCGGCCGGCATGGGACCCGGCGGCCGCGGCATGCCGCCCGGTCCGGGCCGTGGCGCCGACGCGATGGCGTCCATGATGGAGGCGGCCGGGGCGGCGTGTATGGGCAAGGCGGCCTCTGCGGCGTGCACGATCAACGAGACGGCCGGCCAGTGCAACGCCATGTTTGGCGGTCCGCTGATGTGTGTGCCGGCGGCGTTCGCCAATATCGCGCGGGGCGGTGCCCCGAGCCTGACGACACGCGATCCGATGTACGTCCCGGTCACGGTCACCCACGAGGGCCGCGCGTGGACCCGCGTCGGGATGCGCTACAAGGGCAACTCGTCGCTGATGGCCGCCAACGCGGGCGGCAACGGCAAGGTGCCGTTTCGCCTCGCCTTCGACCAGTACGAGGATGAGTTCCCGGAAATCAGCAACCAGCGTTTCTATGGGTTTCAGGAGCTGACCTTTTCGTCGAACTTCAGTGACGACTCGCAGCTACGAGAGGTTCTCGCGAGCGAGATCCTGCGCGACCGTGGCGTGCCCGCCGCTCGCGCCGCGTTTTACCGCGTCTTTGTGGACACGGGCGCAGGTCCGGAGTACTGGGGCCTGTACACGATGATCGAAGACCCCGCAGATGGCGCGATGCTCGACGCGCAGCTTCGTGGGCGCAACGCCAACCTCTACAAGCCTGACGGGCCAGGCGCGAACTGGTCCGCGTTCGACAAAGCGGGATTCGAGAAGAAGACCAATAAGCAGCAAGCCGACTACAGTGATGTCGCCGCGGCGATCGCCGCGCTGCACGCGCCCCGCGATAATCCCCGGGCCTGGCGGGCGGCGCTCGAGGCCCGACTCGACGTCGATCTGTTCCTGCGCTGGCTGGCGGTCAACTCGGTGATGGAAAACTGGGATTCGTACGGGGTGATGGCGCACAACTACTACCTGTACGGGGACCCGACCAAGGGGGGCCGACTCCAGTGGATCCCGTGGGACCACAACATGGCCTTTGGCGTCGGACCCGGTATGCCCGGAG
>Ga0156016_117_pt2 | contig 22418 bp, 16 predicted proteins | sample RifCSPlowO2_02_FD_107670 | JGI IMG/M metagenome (GOLD analysis project Ga0156016, IMG submission 107670) | Acidobacteria bacterium RIFCSPLOWO2_02_FULL_64_15 | reverse complement strand
GATGGGCGGGCACGCCGGTCGCCGAGATCCTGCCCGTCGTGCTCGACGCCGCCGGGCGTCAGACGTCGTACTTCTCCTGGCTCTCCGCACGCCCGACGCGCGCCGGCGCACTCTTCCCGGTCACACAGATCGCCGACAACGAGGAGGACTCGGAGGAGAAATGGACCGACATGCCGGACGTGTCGGCCGTCAATTCCGTCCAGCACGTGAAGCCGGGCGCGACCGTCCTCCTCAACGCGAGCGACAACCGCCGGAACACCCAGATCGTCCTCGCGTACCAGCGCTTCGGCAGGGGCAAGGCCCTGGCCATGCCGATTCAGGACTCGTGGCTGTGGAAGATGGACGCGAAGGTCGCGGTCGAAGACCTCACCCATTCGCTCTTCTGGCGCCGGCTCACGCGCTGGCTCGTGGACGGCGTACCCGACCAGGTGAACCTGACGACGAACCGCGATCGCGTCGAGCCCGGCGAACAGGTCAGGCTCGTCGCCGAGATTCTCGATAAGGCGTACGTGCCGGTGAACGACGCGCACGTCGAGACGCGCGTCACCTCCCCGTCGGGCCGAATCGTCGACGTCCCCCTCGAGTGGACCGTCGAGCACGACGGCGAGTTCGCCGGCGTCTTCGCGCCCGACGAACCCGGCCTGTACGAGGTCCGGGGCACGGCGTCACGCGACCAGATGGAGATCGGCACGGCCACGATGCACGTGCGCGTCTCGGCCGGTGACAGCGAGTACTTCGACGCCGGCATGCGTGCGCCGCTCCTGCGGCGCATCGCCGAGGAGACCGGCGGCCGCTTCTTCACGCCCTCTGACGCCGCCTCCCTTCCCGAAGCCATCAGTTACAGCGGCCGCGGCGTGACCGTCGTCGAGGACCGCGAGCTCTGGGACATGCCGGTGTTGCTCATCCTCTTGGTCACCTTGGTCGGCACCGAATGGGCCTATCGCCGGGCCAGGGGGCTCGCATGAGACTCCTGACCGCGACGCTCTTCGTCCTCGGCCTTGCCGCCCCGGCCTTTGCTCAAGAGGTCCATCTGCTCGTCGTCACCGGCGTGTCGGGCACCGAGGAACACGCCAAGCGGTTTGAGGGGTGGGCGGCGACGCTCATCGACGCAGCCAAGAAGCGAGAGGGCCTGCCCGATGCGAACATCCTGTATCTAGCCGAGAGACCCGAAGCCGATCCGGCCCGCATGCGGGGTCGTTCGACGCGCGACGCGGTGGAGAAGGCGATGACCGACATCGCCGGTCGTGCGCGTCCCGACGATCAGGTGATCGTGGTGCTGATCGGGCACGGGACCTTCGACGGCCGCCAGGCGTCCTTCAATCTGCCCGGCCCCGATCTCAGCGTGACCGATTGGACGAAGCTGCTCGACAAGCTGTCGGCCCAGCGCGTGGCGTTCGTCAACACGGCCCCTGCCAGCGGCGCGTTTCTGCCGGCCGTCGCCGCGCCGGGCCGCACGATCGTGACGGCGACCAAGACCGGCGGCGAGCGGAACGAGACGGTGTTTCCGCGGTTTTTCGTCGAGGCGTTCTCCGACGATGCGGCCGACGCCGACCGAAACGCCCACGTGTCGATGCTCGAGGCGTTCAACTACGCGAAGAACAAAGTCGTCAAAGCCTTCGAACAGGACGGGCTGCTGCTGACCGAGCACGCAACGATCGACGACAGCAGCGACGGCCGCCTGGCGGGCATGCTGCATCTCACGGCCCATCCCAACGACGGGGGCTTGAAGGTCGACATGACCGATCCGGAGATGCGGGCGCTCGTCGGCGAGCGCGAAGAGATTCAGAAACGGATTGACGCGCTGAAACTGCAGAAAGACCGGCTCGACGCGACCCGCTACGAACAGGAGATGGAGAAGCTCCTCACCGATCTCGCGCTCAAGACCAAGGCCATCCGCGATCGCGAAGCGAAGAAGGCTGGCCGGTGATGGTGCGTCTGCTGCGCGCGCGAAGGCTCCGCCTTGCTGTCACAGTACTCGTGGTGCTGCTCGCTGGCGTCGCGGCCGCGCTCGCGCAGCGCCGGTTCGGTGGCGAGCAGTTTTTTGGCGGCGAAGAGGTCCTCCCCAACCCGAAGTACGACGGCCAGTTCACCTTCGTGCGCCTGCGGTACGGCCCGCGTGTCGGGTTCGTCAGCCAGCGGGTCCCGTGGTCTCATGACTACCCGGTCGGCGAGCAGCACTTCATGAAGATTCTGAACGAGCTCAGCAACCTGAACCCTCACATCGAGGAAACAAGCATTCTCGCGCTCGACGACGCGGAGCTCTTCAAGTTCCCCGTCGCCTACCTGTGCGAGCCCGGCGACTGGGTGATGACCGACCGCGAGGCGCTGACCTTTCGGAAGTATCTGCAAAAAGGCGGGTTCCTCATCGTCGACGACTTCCGGTTCCAGCATTGGGACAACTTCGAGCAGCAGATGCGGCGCATCCTGCCCGATGTGCAGTTTTTCGACCTCGACGCGTCACACCCGATCTTCCATTCGTTCTTCGAGATCAACGACCTGAACATCGTCAGGAATCACTACGACCCGGGAGAGCCGATCTTCCGCGGCATTTTCGAAGACAACGATCCAAGCAAGCGGCTGATCGCCATCATCAATTACAACACCGATATCTCCGAGTACTGGGAGTTCTCGGAAACGGGGCTCAAGCCGGTCGATGAGACGAACGAAGCGTACAAGATCGGCGTCAACTACATCATTTACGGGATGACTCACTGACATGAACCTTCATACCACCGAACTTGAATCCTCCGACGACGCCGCGCTCGCCGATCGGATGAACGAGGGGCGCAAGCAGATTCTGACCGAGCTCCACAAGCGCATCATCGGGCAGCGCGACGTCATGGAGCTCGTGCTGACGACGCTCTTTGTCGGCGGTAACAGCCTGATCGTCGGCGTCCCTGGCCTGGCAAAGACGCTGATCATCGCGACGCTGGCCAAGGTCCTCGAGCTGAAGTTCACGCGTATTCAGTTCACGCCCGATCTGATGCCGTCGGACATCACCGGCACCGACATCATTCAGGAAGACCCGGGAACAGGCCGACGGCAAATGGTGTTCGCGCCTGGGCCCATCTTCAGCAACATCGTCCTGGCCGACGAAATCAACCGCACGCCGCCCAAGACGCAGTCGGCGCTGCTCGAAGCGATGCAGGAACACCGCGTCACGATCCAGGGACGGACGTACGAGCTCGACGAGCCGTTTTACGTGTTCGCGACACAGAACCCAATCGAACTCGAAGGCACCTATCCGCTGCCCGAGGCGCAGCTCGACCGCTTCATGTTCCACATCGTGATCGACCACCCGCCGGAAGAGGAAGAGCTCGAAGTCGTGCGCACGACGACGGCGATCATCGATCCGCACTTCGAGCGCCCGGTAAGCGGCGCCGACCTGATTGCGTTCCAGCGGCTGGTGCGCCGCGTGCCGGTGGCCGAGCCGGTGATGCGGTACGCGTTGTCGCTCGTCCGCACGAGCCGCCCGAAGGCGAAGGACGCCCCCGAGTCGGTCAAGAAGTGGGTCGCCTTCGGCGCCAGCGTGCGCGCGGCGCAGTACCTCGTGCTCGGCGCCAAGGCGCGCGCGCTCACCAACGGCCGGTACCACGTCAGCTTCGATGACATCCGGACCATGGCGCACCCGGTGCTTCGCCACCGCGTCCTCACCAACTTCCGGGCCGAGTCGGAGGGGATCACGACCGACTCGATCATTGACGATCTGCTGTCGGTCGTCGCGACGCCTCGATCGGGAATGTGACCGCTCGATCGGTGACGTTCTGTTCTAGATACGCGCGAGCACGGCGGTGCGAGCGCGTGGGCGAGCGGGGGTGGGGCCCCGCGAGAATTAGATAATGCCACTCACGCAAAGCGGATCGGTTCCCGGCGCCCGTTTCGTCGACCCCTCGATCCTCGCGCGGATCGGCAACCTCGATCTCCTCGCGCGCACGGTCGTCGACGGGTTCATCAACGGGCTGCATCGCGCGCCCTACTTCGGGGCCTCGATCGACTTCGCCGAGCATCGTGGCTATGTGGCCGGCGACGACATCCGGCGCGTCGACTGGCGGCTGTTCGCACGGACCGATCGCTTCTACGTCAAGCAGTACGAGGCGGATACGAACACGAACTTCTGCGTGCTGCTCGACGTCTCGAAGTCGATGGGCTTCAAGAGCCGCGAGGTGTCCAAGCTCGAGTACGCGAGCTATCTCGCCGCCTGCCTGGCCTACCTCGCGCACCGCCAGCGCGACCGGGTCGGCATCATCACGTTCGACAGCGAGGTCGTCACCCACGTGCCGCCCTCGGCCAAGCACTTCAATATCCTGCTGCACACGCTCGATCGCGCGAAGGCCGCGCGGCCCGGACAGCTCGCCGATCCGGTCAAGAAGCTGGCCGAGCACTTCCACCGCCGCAGCGTGCTCGTGCTGATCTCGGATTTCTACGAGGACCCGGACGTTGTGCTCGAGGCGATCAAGCCGCTCAAGTTTCTCGGCAACGAGTTAATCGTGTTCCACATCCTCGACCCGGCCGAGGTCGATTTTTCGTATGACGATGCCTCGAGCTTCGAAGACCTGGAGAGCGGCGAGCAGTTGCCGGTGGTGCCCGAGTCCTTCGGGGACGAGTATCGCAAGCTCATCGCCGGCCACGTCAACACGCTCTCAACCAAGTTCTCCGAGCACCGGATCGACTACACGCTGGTCAACACGAAAGAGCCGCTCGACCGCGCGCTGTTCGGCTACCTCTCGGCGCGCGAGAAACTGATGCGCGTACGTTAGCCGTGAGCCCTAAGTCTTAAGCCCCCTATGTCCTTCCTCACTCCACTGTTCCTCGCCGGCCTGGCCGCCATCAGCATCCCGATTCTGATTCACTTGATTCAGCGGGAGCGGAAGCGCGTGGTGCAGTTTCCGTCGCTGATGTTCCTCCAGCGGATTCCGTACCACTCGGTGCGCCGGCGCCGCATTCGCCACTGGCTGCTGCTCGCGATGCGCGTCACGGCGATCGCCCTCATCGTCTTCGCTTTCGCGCGCCCCTTCTTCCAGCAGGGCGCCCTGGCGGCGGCCGCCGCGGGAGGGGGCGCCCGCGAGGTCGTCATCCTCCTCGATCGATCCGCGAGCATGGGCTACGGCGACCACTGGGATCGGGCCCGCGACGCCGCCCGGCGCGTGGTCGGCGGGCTCTCGGCCGACGACCGCGCCACGCTGGTGCTCTTCGGCCGCAACGCCGAAGAGAACATGCGTGCGACCTCCGATCGCGCGCGGCTGCTGGCCGCCATCAGCGCGGCGAGCGTCGGCTCCGACGCGACCCGCTTCGGGCCCGCGCTCAAGCTCGCCGAAAGCATCCTGAGCCGATCGACGCTCCAGCGGCGCGAAGCGGTGCTCATCAGCGACTTCCAGAAGATCGGCTGGGGTAGCGCCGAGGACGCGCGCCTCTCCGAGGGGATGACGCTCACGACCGAGTCGGTCGCGTCCCCCGATGCAACCAACCTTTCGGTGCCCTCCGTCACCTTCGCGCGATCCGCGTTTGCGAGCCAGGAGCGCATCGCCGTCACCGCCGGCGTCACCAACCGGGCCGACCAGCCAGCCAGAGACGTTCCGGTGACGCTCGCCATCGACGGACGCGAGATTGAGACCAAGCGCCTGACGATCGCGCCGCGCTCTTCGGCCTCGGTGACGTTCGCGCCCTTCACCGCCGAAGCCAACGCGCGCGGTACAGTCCGCGCCGGCGTCGACCCGCTTCCCGCCGACAACGCGTTCAACTTCGTGGTGGCGCCGAGCGCGCCGATCTCGGTCGCCATCGTCGAGAACGGCGATCGCACAGGCGCCAGCTTCTTTCTGACCAGAGCGCTGGCGATCGGCACCACGCCCGCCTTTGCGGTCGATGTCGTGTCGGTGGGACGCGCGACGCCAGCCGTGCTCGACAAGCGCGCCGTCCTCATCCTCAACGATACGCAGTTTCCGTCCGTCGCCGGCGGCGCGGCGCTGAAAGGCTTCGTCGAGCGTGGCGGCGGCGTGCTGGTCGTCGCCGGCGAGCGCAGCTCCTGGCCCACCGACGCCGCCGACCTGCTGCCCGGCAAGCTGGGCGCGCCCGTTGACCGGCTGTCTGGGCGCAGCGCCACGCTCGGGTACCTTGATTACAGCCATCCGATCTTCGAGATCTTCAAGGCGCCGCGCAGCGGCGATTTCTCCTCGGCGCACATATTCGGGTACCGCGCGATCGAGGCCGATCCGATGAGCCGCGTCCTGGCTCGCTACGACGATGGCGCCGTCGCGATGGCGGAACGAAGGGCCGGCGCGGGACGCGTGATTGTGTGGACCTCGACGCTCGACGATTCGTGGACCGACTTCGCCACCAAGCCGGTCTTCCTTCCCCTCGTGCACCAGCTCGTGCGCTACCTGGCCCGCTACGAGCCGACGACCGCGTGGATGACCGTCGGCCAGGTGGTCGATCTGGCGTCCACGGCGGCCCAGATCCGCGGCGACCGCTTCGTCGTCACGCCGGCCGGCCAGCGCACCACGCAGCGCGTGGGCTCGTCGGGCTTGGTCGAACTCGACGAGCAGGGCTTTTACGAGGTGCGTCCGGCGGGGGCGACAACCGGCCGGCCCCAGACGCTGGCGGTGAACATCGACCCCTCCGAGGCCGATCTCACGCCCCTCGATCCGAGCGAGCTGGTCGCGGCCGTCACCGGCCGCGCGACGCAGGCCGCCGAGGCTGCGGTCGCCCCGACGCCGCTCTCGCCGGCCGACGCCGAGCGGCGCCAGGCCCTGTGGTGGTACCTGCTGCTGGCCGGGCTGGCGCTTTTGGCCGCCGAAACGGTCATCTCCAACCGATTATCACAGAAGGAGAAATTTCTCTAGACCGGGCTTTTTCCAGTGGGCAAGGTGTTAATCTTGATGCTTAGAATCGGTCTAACAACCATGGTCTCATAACCCTCTAACTGTAGTGTCCGGCTTCAGCCGGACCTCAGGCTCCGTCTAGGGGCGGACACGACGTCAATGAGAGCAGGTTATGGGATTGGCTCAGGGAGAGTGACATGGAGCATCGTGCGGAACTGATCCAGGTCATCCGGCGCATTCGAGACAGGTGGCGGTTGCGGCTGGCGGCCCGTGGTGCGGTCATCGTCCTGGCCGGCACGATGGCAGCCCTTCTGCTGTCCGCCTCGGGCCTTGAGGCGCTGCGGTTCAGCGCGGCGGCCATCATCACCTTCAGAATCATCGCGCTTGGCGTTTTTGCCGCGCTGGTCTATTACGCCCTGATTGTTCCGTTGCGGCGGCGCGTGAGCGACACGCAAGTGGCCCTCTATCTCGAGGAGCACAACCCGTCGCTCGAAGCGGCGATCCTGAGCGCCGTCGAAGCCTCGGGGAAAGGCTCGATCGACCCATCGCACTCGCCCCGTCTGGTCGAGCGCCTCATCGAGCAGGCCGTCGACCAGAGCCGCGCCGCCGAGCACGGACTTCAAATCGATCGTTCGCGTCTGAAGCGGCACGTCGCCACATTCGCCGCGGTGACGGCTGCCGTTGCGCTCTTTATCGCGCTCGGCCCGGCCTACGTTCGCAGTGGGTTGTCCGCCCTCCTCGTGATGTATCGCAGCATCGAGGCCTCCACGCCCTACTCGATCGAGGTCCAGCCGGGCGACGCGAAGGTGCCCCGCGGCGGCGATCAGGCTGTGCACGCCAAGCTCGTCGGGTTTGCGTCGAGCGACGTCAGCCTGATGATGCGCAGCGCGCCGGGCGGAGAGTTCGAGCGTTTGCCGCTCGTCGCGAGCGCCGACGCGTCCACCTTCGACGGGATGATGTTCCGCCTCGACAAGTCGACCGAGTATTTCGTCGAGAGCAACGGCGTGCGCTCGAAGATTTTCTCGCTGTCGGTCGTCGATCTGCCGACCGTCAGCCAGCTCGAGCTCGAGTATCACTTTCCCGCCTACACGGCGCTTCCGCCGCGCAAGGTCGACAACGGCGGCGACGTCGCGGCGCTTCGCGGCACCGCGGTCCGGCTGCACATCACGCCGACGATGAAGACGCCGGGCGGACAGATTCTCTTCAAGGACGGCGGCGCGGCCCCGCTGACCGTGCAGGCCGACGGAACGCTGACGGGCAGCTTCACGCTCCAGCAGCCCGGTTTCTATCGCATCGAGCTCACGGGACCCCAGGGTGAAAAAGTGGAGGCGTCTCCGCAGTACACCATCGACGTCCTCGACGATCAGCCGCCGACGGTTTCGTTTGCCAAGCCCGGACGCGACACGGCCGCCAGCCCCGTCGAAGAAGTCTTCGTCGAGGCGAAGGCGGACGACGACTTCGGGATCAAGCAGCTGCAGCTGGTCTACACGCTCAACGGCGGACCGCAGAAGACCGTGTCGCTCTTCGGCGGCAGCAAGCCGCTCACCGACGTCAACGCGGGCCACACGATTTACCTCGAAGAGCTCGGGTTGAAGCCTGGCGATTTCGTCTCCTACTACGCGAAGGCGACCGATAACGACGCAGTGGCCGGGACCAAGACGGCCTCGAGCGATATCTACTTCGTGCAGATCCGGCCGTTCAAGAAGGACTACAGGGCCGCGCAGTCGCAGGCGCAGCAGGGTGGCGGCGGCGGTCAGCAGCAGGCCAACGTCGGCGACCTCTCGCGGCAGCAGCGCGAGATCGTGGCCGCGACGTTCAACACCGTGCGCGACAAGGCGAAGACCAAAGCGGACAAGTACCGCGAGAACGTGGTGTTCCTGAATCTGGCTCAGGCCAAGCTGCGCGGACAGGTCGAGGAGCTCGTCGAGAAGCTGGAGGCCCGGCTCGGCGCCCTCGGCGGCAACGAAGGATCGTTCAGAGAGATCCTCGACATGCTGCCGAAGGCCGCCAACGAGATGAAGCAGGCCGAAGCGAATCTCAAAGCGCTCAAGCCCGACGATGCACTGGCGCCCGAGCAGCGGGCGTTGAAGATCCTGCAGGAGGCCGAGCAGAAGTACGAGACGACCGTCACGGCCCAGAACGGCGGCGGCGGTGGCGGCGGCGGGCAGCAGGGCCAAATGGCCGAGGACCTCGCCGATCTCTTCGAGCTCGAGCTCGACAAACTGGCGAGCCAGTTCGAGATGAGGAGGCAGGCCGAGCAGCAGCAGGCCGATCAGAAGGTCGATGAGCTGGCCGAAAAGCTGAAGGAGCTCGCCAAGCGCCAGCAACAGGAGGCCGAACGGCAGCGGCGTCTGGCGCAGGCTGGCCAGCAGCAGTCCGGCGGCGGCAGCAGCGCCCAGCGTCAGCTGGCCCAGGAAGTCGAGGAGGCGGCGCGCCGACTCGAGCAGCTGAGCCGCGAGCAGCAGCGGCCCGACCTGGCCGAGGCCGCGCGCGATCTCCAGCAGGCCGCCGACGCGATGCGACAGGCCGCTGCCAACGGGCAGAACACCGGCGCGCAGGCCAGCGCCGCGCTCGATAAGCTGCGCGAGGCGCAGCGGCAGCTCGAGCGCGAACAGACCGGTCGCTCCGACCGAGACCTCCAGAACGCGCTGCGCGAGGCTGAAGAACTGGCCGCCGAGCAGAAGGACGTCGTGGCCGAGGTGCAGGGCCTCGATTCACAGTCGCCCGTGGCGCGCCAGGGGCGCACGCAGGCGCTCGCCGATCGCAAGGAGGCGATGGACGCGAAGGTCGGCGAGCTGCAGAAGGACCTCGAAAGGCTCGCCAACGACACGCGCCGCGACGAGCGCGACGCGTCACGCAGACTCGACGAGGCGGCCGGCAGCATTCGCGACAAGAAGGTGCGGGAAAAGATCCGGTACACCAGAGGGACCTTGCAGCAGCCCGGATCGCAGTCGCAGTACGCGCGCGCGATGGAAGACGATATCTCCTCGAACCTCGACGCGCTCAAGGACAAGATCGGCGAGGCCGCCGCGGCCATGGGCAGCCAGTCGAGGGAGAACGCGCTCGAGCGGGCCGCCGATCAGACGCGCGAGCTGGCGCGCAGCATGGAGTCGCTCAATCAGCGGATGGCCGATCGTCTGTCTGGCGCCGATCGCAATCAGCAGAACGGCCAGCAGCAGGGGCAACAGGGCCAACAGCAGGGTCAACAAGGCCAGCAGGGTCAACAGGGCCAGCAGGGTCAGCAGGGTCAACAGGGCCAGCAGGGTCAACAGGGCCAGCAAGGTCAGCAGGGCCAACAGGGTCAGCAGGGCCAACAGGGTCAGCAGGGCCAGCAGGGCGGCCGCGACCAGAACGGGCTGACCACCACAGGCCCGGGGCAATTTGCCTCGGGTGCTGACGCGCGGGCGCCTCTCGGCCGGTTCTCGAGCGACGATGTCCGGCAGTTCAGCCGTCAGTTCCAAGAGCTGGGCCGCGACGCGCAAGAGGTCCGGCAGGCGCTCCAGGCAGCCGGCGTCAACCCAGGCGAGATCGACGACTTCCTGCGCCAGCTGCGGGGCCTGCAGGGCGAGAACATCTACGCCAATCCGCGGCAGGTCGAACAGCTGATGATGGCGGCGCTCGACACGCTCAAGAGAGCCGAGTTCAACGTGCGGAAGAAGCTGGACGGGGGCAACGATTCGCTGGCGTTGTCGGGCTCCGATGAGGTGCCTGCCAACTTCCGTGACGCCATCGCAGCGTATTTCCGGTCGATCGGATCGCTGACGCAGAGACAAACACCGCAGGCTCAGCCGGCGAAGTAAACAAGGTTCTGGGTTCCGTAGTTCAGGGTTCTAGGTTCTGGGGTTCGTACGAACCCGGAACCTGGAACCCATTCCCTCCCGCGACGTCCCTCTTCAGTCGAATACAATCACGCGCTTGCCGCTCAAGAAGATCCGTTCTTCGAAGACCAACTTGAGCGCCTTCGCCAACACAATCTTTTCCACGTCTCTGCCAGCCTGAGCCATCTCGTTCGGGCCATAGCTGTGACTGACGGGGACCACGCCTTGCGCGATGATCGGACCCTCGTCGAGCTCCTCGGTGACAAAGTGCGCAGTCGCACCAATGATCTTCACGCCGCGCTCGAACGCCTGATGGTAGGGACGCGATCCGACGAAGGCCGGCAGAAACGAGTGATGGATGTTGATGACGCGCTGCCGGTAGCGGTCGACAAAGCTGCGACTGAGGATTCGCATGTACTTTGCGAGCACGAGGTAGTCCGGTTCGTACGGCTCGAGAGCCTTCAGCACGGCCGCTTCGTGATCCGCTCGGCTCACCTGCTCATGGGGAACATGATGAAAAGGAACGTCAAAGCGTTCGCCGAGCGACGCCAGCGTCGAGTGGTTGCTGACTATCGCCTGAATGGACGCCCCGAGCTCGTGGTACGCGTGGCGCAGGAGGAGCTCGCCGACGCAGTGGTGCTCGCGGGTCGCGAGGATCACGATACGATGGCTGCCGGCGCGCCCGATCCGCACGACCGCGCCCGGAGGCAGGAGGGCCTCCAGCTCTGTCACGACGGCGCCCAATGCCGCGACTCCAGCAAACTCGGTGCGCATGAAGAACCGCCGGGCCTCGCGGTCGACGAATTCGTGATTGGTCAGGATGTTCGCACCGTGTCGCCACAACACCCCGGTAATCTGATGAACGAGGCCTGGTCGATCGACCGAGTCCACCAGCAGGAGCTGCGACGGCGTCGGATCGACGGATGGGAGCGTCGGGCGCGAGACCAAGCCTGCTTATGATAGACCAACACTCATCGCGTCAACGTCCCCGCCGGCAGGAAGAGCGACAGGCCGGCAGCCACGGTCGTGCCGGCTCGGTGTTCGTCGAGCGTCGCTACGGTCTGGGAGAGCGACCCATACACCCACGGGTCAGCAGGCGATTGCGATTTGGTGGCCTTGGTTGCTTGCCGGCGGCGGAGTTTCCCTGTGCGGCCGAGGGGCCAGCCATGGCAAGCGCCACGAGGGCGCTTGCCATAACTAGTCGTGCGTTCACTGGTTGGAGACCTGCTCGTCTTCTGTCGCTTGCTGCTCGGCGGTGTTGACTGCTGCATCCGTGTTGACAGTGGGCCTCAGCTCCTTGATCGATTGGCCGAGGCTCTTCTGATCGGGCCCGGTCATCAAGCCCTTCAGGTCGGCGAACGGGATGTCGAGGTTCTTCGAGACGTGCAGGGCGGCGATAAACTGGCCCTGGTTCCTGAATCCTGCCGCCGCGTCTTGGAGCGTCATACCCTCAGGCAGCAACGTCTGCAGCCTCGCGACGAGCTTCGGACGCGCCTCAATCCGCGGCAAGAATTCGGCGCGCCTCGGAGCATCCGCTGGTCTTCGCGCATCGGCCGGCCTCTCTGCCGGTGGGCGCGCTGCCGGGCGGTTGGGGTTGGCCTGCCCCTGCCCGCCCCCCCGGGGAGGAGCCGCTGGCCGGCCGCGCTCCTGCGCGTAGGCGGGCGTGAACGACAAAGCTGTAATGGCCAGGGCGCTCATTGCTACTGAAATCCTAGAAAACTGCATATCGACCACCTCCATGCGCGTCGTACCAGCAAGTTACAGGCCGTCTGCATCTCATTGAAAAGACGTGAAAACCACGCAGGGATACGTTCCATTTTCCGACGTTGACGTAAGATCGACACAGTCGGGGCGTAGCGCAGCCTGGTAGCGCACCTGCCTTGGGCGCAGGGGGTCGCTGGTTCGAATCCAGTCGCCCCGACCACTTGTCCGCTCTGTCGGGGTTTACTCCCTTGCGTGCGATAGTCACTTCCTCGTCCCGTACGGACTTCCCATTGGGAAGCAGCCGACGATCTTCTCGTAACCGCGCGCGAAGATCCGCGGGAGACGGTCGCAAAGATTCTCTCGCCCGACGCGGAATTCTCCCCATGGTGAAGCTTCGCGAGACGCTTCACGCATCAATCACTCGGGGATTCGCCGCTGTCACGCGGCATGCTCCCTGCAGAGGCGTGCGCAGCGCGGCGCTGTGCTGATACCGTACACAAGGCCCTTGACCCTCCGCCTTCCTCTCGCTGTTACGTTCCTCATGTTTTCGCCTCTGCCTGCGACGGCCCAGTTGCCTGACTCCCCCAAGGAGCTGTACGCAGCGACGTGCGCCAAGTGTCACGCTGACGACGGCACCGGGCGCCTCCCGACGCCGACCGTCAAGAACCTTCCCCGGGATTTCACAAACTGCGCGCTGGCCACGGCGGAGCCGGATGCGGACTGGGAGCTCGTGACGGCGCGGGGCGGCCCTGTCGCAGGGCTATCGTCAGAGATGCCCGCGTTCGGCGATGCGTTTTCCGCCGAGCAGATCAGCGGACTGGTGCGGTACGCGCGGGGATTCTGCAAGGAACCCGGGTGGCCGCTCGGCAATCTGAACCTTCCGCGCGCGCTCTTCACGGAAAAGGCCTATCCGGAAAATGAATTTCTCATTATCCCCGTCGTGTCGCATACGGCTGGCGAGCCTGCCAGCCTCCGGTTCCGCGCCGTCTACGAGCGCCGGCTGGGACGCCGCGCCCACGCTGAGATCGGCCTGCCGATTGCCAGCACGAGCCAGACCGGCAGCCGATCGACCGGTGTGGGGGATGTCGCGGTCGCGGTGAAGTACGTCCTGCACACCAACAACGTCTCGCGCATTCTGACCGCCGGCACCGAAGTGGTATTTCCGACCGGGAGCGAGAGCCGCGGGCTTGGATCCGGCACCACGGTGTTCGAGCCTTACCTGGCGGCTGCCGCTCTGGTGGGCGAGGCGATCGTCCAGAGCCAGTTCAAGATGGAGTTTCCCGCTCGCGAGCCGTGGGCCGACCGCGAAGTCCTCTACAACATCTATGTGGGCCACAGCCTCAGTCCGGCCCCGAGTACGTGGACGCTCGCGCTCGAGCTCAATGGCGTGGAGAAACAGCTCGCCCTCACACCTCAATTCCGTAAGCCACTCACTCGAACGGGTGCGCTGGCCATCGGGGCAGGCGTGAGAGTCCCTATCGTCAACCGATCGTCACAATCCACTCAAGTCGCGGGGTATCTGCTATGGGAATATCTCGATCCGGTTCGCTCTCGGCCCTGATCGCCGCAGGGGCCGCCGTCCTGGCCGTCAGTGTCGCACGCCCTGAAGGGATCGGTCAGCGCCCGGCTGGGAGCGGTTCGATTCGCGGCCGCGTTACAAGCATGGCGCCGGTCGTTGCAGGATCACTGAAGGTCACTGCCGACGAGAAGATCTGCGGTCCCTCGGTGCCGGACGAAGCCATCGTCCTCGACAGGGAGGGCGGCGTAGCGCACGCGGTTATCGCCGTCAAAGGTCTGGCGTGGGGCGAGACGGCGCCGACCAAGTTGACCAACAAAGGCTGCCGGTTCAACCCTCATGTATCCGTCGCCCGGCCAGGCACGACGCTCGAAGTGACGAGCGAAGACGCCACACTCCATACGACGCATGCCTACGCTCCGGACGGCCGATCGCTCTTCAACGTCGCGCTGCCGCTGGTCGGCCTCACCATCAGGCAGCGGGTCGCGAATGCGCCCGGAGCCATTCGGATCGTCTGCGACACGCATCCGTGGATGAAGGGCTTCGTGTATGTCAGCACCGACCGGGCGACCGCCAGCGGTTCCGACGGACGGTTCGTCCTCGCCGACGTCCCGGCCGGCTCCTACGATCTGACCGTCTGGCACGAGCGCCTGAAAGGTCCCGCGCAGCGGGTGAGTGTCGGGACCGGCCAGACCGTCGAGGTCAACTTCGTAATGGCAGCGGGAACGTAGGCCCTACCTGACCTGCGCCGGACGTTTCATACTCGTAGTGTCCGGCTTGAGCCGGACCTGGGAAGTCCGCCTGAAGGCAGACACTACGGGCTATGTGGCTCTACCGAACCTGCGCCGGACACCCCGGGAAGTAGTTGCCCTTGGCGAGATGCTGCGCGCAGAATTCCTTCACGCGCTGGATCCCGGGGTTGACCATCTTGATGACTTCCTCCGTCGTCATGATGTCCATGTGCACCGGGACGTTCTTGACGACCGTCAGCTTGCGGTACGCGATGTTGTCCAGCCAGCTGTCGCCCCACCACTGCAGATCCAAGGCGGCGGTCGCGATGTCGCCCTCGATCATGATCTGGTGTTCCGGGATATACGCAAAGACGGCGTCGGCCATGTGGCTATTGGCGATGACGTGGTAGATGTCGAGCGTCATGTTGCTGTCTTTTAGCTGCAAGTGGTCGTCGACCGGGATGAACCTGAACGGCTTGGGATTGCGCGCCAGATCGTCGGGGAAGTTCGGCGCCGGACGTGACGTCATTTCTCTGAAGATGACGCCGTTGTCACGCCGCGAGATTACCGTCAGTCCCTCCGCGACGGCCTGCCGCAAGCCTGCGGTGTGGTCGAAGTGATGGTGAGAGACGATGACCTCGGTCACCGGCTTGCTCGGGACAATGGTCCTCGCTGCCGCCACGACGGCTCTGACGCGATCCGCGCCGCCGCCGACTTCGAACAGCGTCATGTGATCGGCGAACTCGACGACCATCGTGCCGCCCGTGATCCGCCACAGGCCGCGCGCGACCGGCGTGATCTGCACGGCCGCCGCTCCCGGTGGCTGGGCCGCACCTCGACCCCGGCCGCCTGCGGCCTGCCCGGGCGCCGGCGAGGTGACGGAAGCGGGCGCGGCCATGTCCTCGATCTGCGCGTCCACGACGTAGCCGTCAACGTACAACTTGAGGAACTCGATGTCGCGCCAGTCAAGCTTGGTGGTGTATCCCATCGGCAGCCGCACGCCACTGAATGGCAGGTACCCATAGAAATGCGTGGTGTAGATCACTTCTCCCAGATTCTGATTCGGACCCGACCACCGAACCCACGCGGGCAGGTTCGATGGCGGCCTGATGGCCAGCGTGAGCTTCTCGCCCTCTTTGAGCGTGAGGTCGACGAGCGTCAGGCCGTCTTCCCGGCGCCGATTGCTGAGCGTCGATCCCGGGTCGAGCGCCGCTCGCACGGCCACCACCGGATTGGTGTGCATCCACATGCGTCGATCCCTGGCGTCACCGCCACGCGTGGCCTGGCCTTGCTCGCTGAGGTTGTACGCGATGGCGCCATCGAGCACCTGGTTCTGAAGGGCGAAGCTGTGGCCCCCATACGCTGCGAACGGGAAAAGGTCGTTCCGGCGCTCCAGATGGCGCGTCCGGCCGTGCTCGAGATCGTAGACACGCCGATAGTCGTTTGCCGCAATGAGTTTCAGCGGCGCGTCCGGTAAGGCCGTGATGTTGCCACCGCCGTTCTGATAGGCGTACTGGCCGTAGCCGATCAACGTGAAGTTGCGGAGGGCCCCAATGCGATCGGCGCCGCCGAGGGCCGCTGCGGCGGCGTCAATAGCCTGTCGTGGCGTGGTGCCCGGCACCTGGCCGGCACCTGGAGCCGGGGCATTCTGGGCGCGGCCCGATGCGACGCCGAGCGAGGCCACTGCGAGAACGGTTGCGAACTTGAAGAATTGTCGTCGCATGTGATCGGCTCCCTTTCCTTCAAAACCTGTAGTGTCCGCCTTGAGGCGGACCTGAGGTCCGGCTGAAGCTGGACACTACGGGTGAAACTACGGGTGAAGCACCGCTACGGCGTGGCCGGCGGAAGTGTCCGAGTGTACTGCACGGGGCACCCGGGCTGATAGAACTGCGCCGCCGCCGCACGTGCGCACATCTCCTGCGCGCCGCGCACCTGCTTTTCGATGGCGGCGACCACTTCGGCAATGGGGAACGGCTGCTGGGCGTGCACGGCCAAGTTCGTGACAACCTTGATCTTTCTGTGCTCGATGTTGTCCATGAAGCTGCCGCCCCACCATTGATAATCCCAGTTCTGCGTCGTCAGATCGGCCTCGACGAGCAGACTGCTCGCCGGCACGTGCGCGAGCACGGCATCCGCCATGTGGTTGTCCGCGATGACGTGGTAGATGTCGACCTCGTTCGTGCCGTCTTTCAGTTTCAGATGGTCGTCGACCGGAATGAACTTGAGCGGCTGGGGATTGCGGCCGAGGGCATCCGGGAAGAGCGTCGCTGGACGCGACGTCATCTCGCGGAGGATCCCTTCGTTGCCACGGCGGGCGATGATCGTCAGTCCCTGCGCGACAGCCGCACGGACGCCGGCGCTGTGATCGAAATGATGGTGCGACATGATGACCTGCGTCACGCGTTTGCCGGGGACGAGGCTGTTGGCCACAGCGAGCACCGCTTGCAGGGCGGCGTCGTTGCGGTTCGTCTCGAACATGGTCAGGTGGTCGTCGAACTCGAAGAACGTGTTGCCGTTCATGTACCACACGTGATCGGCGACCTTGGTCGCCTGCGGAGCCGCCGCCTGCCCGCCACGCCCGCCCGCGGCGCCGCCCCCGGCGCCACCCCGACCGCCGCCGGCCGCCGGCGCGACGATCTCTTCAATCGGCGCGTCGACGATGTTCCGATCGACGTAGAGCTTGCTTTGGACGATGTTGCGCCAGTCGCTCGTGGTGTTGTAGCCGAGCGGCACCTGCACGCCGTTCTCCGGCACCCAGCCCACCCACTTCGTCGTCAGCGTCAGGTCGCCCACGTTTCCGTTGCCGACCACGTAGCTCACCGACGCCGGCAGGTTCGACGTGGCGTCGATGCCGAGCGTGAGCGTGTCGCCCTGCTTGAGCGTCAGATCGACGAGCTGAAGATTACCCGCCCGACGCAGGTTGGACACCTTGGTCGCCGGGTCGAGCGCCGCACGCACGACCACGATGGGATTGGTGAGCGCGTCCAGACGGGCGTTCCGGGCGCCCGTCTCGAGATCCACTACCTGGTTGGTGCGGTTCAGCCCAAGCTGAGGCGCGGCGTTCGCGAACACGAAGTTGTACTTGAGGCGCTGCTCAGTCCGCATCCGTCCGTGCTCGAGGTCGATGGTGCGGCGGTAGCCGTTGACGTCCTGCCACTTCTGCGGCGCGTCGGGCGATCCGGTTATATTGCTGCCGCCGTTGAAGTAGGCAAGCTGACCGTAGCCGACAATCTGCAGCGTCTTGACCGCGAGAATCCGGTTTCGGCCACCGAGCGCTTCGGCCGCGCGATTGACCAGCTGCGCTTCAGGCCCTTGAAGTTCGGCGCCGGGAGCGGATAGAGCGTCCAGCCTTCGGGACAGTGCTGACCGCCGAGCGCCGCCTCACCGGTGAGCGGGCCTCTGCACCTGCGGCGGTCGAAGCTCGCGAGCTGGCCGCTCTGGGCGAGCGAGGCCCAGACGACGCCGTTGAGGTCGACGTCGATGCCGCGCGGCAGCATGCCCTTGACGCCGGGCCGCGCCGGATTGTTGTAAGGCGGCTCGTACACCTCGGCGATGCACGTCTCGGGCGGATTTCTGCCCAGGGTGTACCGGACGATGCGCCCGGGCGTGCCGGAGGGCGATCCGGCCCAGATGCTGCCGTCGGCCGGGCTCACGCTCAGGCTGTAGATGCCGATCGGCTGAATCGGCTTGTCGACGTCGATATCGATTCTGCCGTCGGCGTTGATGTCGACGTACGCGGCGCACCAGCCCTGCGCCCGCTCCTCGTCACCGGTCTCGAAGTACACCTTGGTGTCGATCCACCCGAGCATCGTGCCCAGGCCGTTGTAGTACATGCGCGGATCTCCAGGCGCGCCGGAGGTGACGTGATGCGTCATGAAGCAGGTGTCGACCGACCGCCACGTCCTGGTTTTCGGGTCGTAGACGGCGGTTTGCCGGCGGTTCTGCGTGATGGCGAACTGCTTGGCGAACGTGTTCTTCGTCCCGTCGTAGCAGTACGACGGGTTTTCCGGCCCGCGCATCATGCCGGTCACCCAGACCCGGCCCTCGTGATCCAGCATCGGCGTATCGGGCGCCACGTGATCTTCGATGACGATCTGCTCGCCCCAGACCGGCGATGGCAGGTCGATCCGCTGGCCGGTAAAGGTCGGGATCTGGTTCTTCGGTACCTTGGTCGGAATCGGGAGCATCTCGTGGGTGTTCTTCAGCGGATCCAGCACGATGAGCGCGTCGTTGTGGAAGTCGGCGGCGTAGACAGGGCCGTACGGGTTGGCCGTGGCTCCCCACTTGTTGGCGCTGACCACGTCGTGAATGAACGCGGTCGCATTCGACACGTCCCAGCTGCTGAGCACGATGTTCCGTTCGACGCCCTGCGGGCGCGGCGGCGCCTGCGGCGTCTCGCCCGCGGCGATCCGATCGGTCCAGTCCGCGTAGAAGGCGAGCCCCTTTTCCCTGGAGCCGAGACGGCTCACCGCGGCAAACATGTTGGCGCCGATCTGCCCGGACCGGAGCCGCCGCTCCCAGGCCGCGATGCTCGAATCGAAGGTGCCGAGCGAAGGCGAGATCTCGCGCGTGGCCTGGTTGCCGATCTGATGGCAGACGATGCAGCCCTTGATCGCACTGACCCACTGTTCCTGCGATTGAATCATCTGCGGCCCGGCCGGTCCCCCGCGGCCGCCTCGTCCCCCGGCGGCGGCGGGCGCTCCGCCCCGCGCCTGGGTGGGCGCCGCGAGGATTTCCATCGGAAAGGCATCGGGCGGCGGAATCTGCATGAGCGACATCCAGTGACTCGCGGGGTAGTACTGGGCCGCCGCGCGCGCGTCGGGCGCGACGAGCGCGGCGAGCGCGAGCTGCTGGCCGGGCGCCGCCTGCACGGCCGGCGAATCGACCAGGCCGTAGCCGCGCACCCAGACCCGGTACGTGGCGGCCGGCAGGTCGGGAATCACGTATCGCCCTTGATCGTCGGTGACGACGATCCTGCGGAACTTGGTCTGGAAATCGGCCGTTTCAGCAATGACCCAGACGCCGGCCTCGGGACCGGCCGCACTGCGCACGACCCCGCCGATGTCGTCGGCGTCAATCGCGACGCGCACAGCGGCGTCCTGGGAGGGCTGTTGCGCGCCCGTCAACGCCACCAGGCCCGAAGCCATAGTGAGAGCCAGCAGAGCGACGATCATTGCTCGCTTCATGGCGATGCGCTCCTCTGATGATTTGCGATCTGCCTATCGTGGCGGGTCGGTCTGACACGGTGACGGATCCCACTTCGACGTGTCCGTTTCACGCTTGAAGGACGAGGTCGTGATGAACGACTGATTCAGGTACCTCGGATCGTCGACGATCGTCGTCACCGTGAACCAGACGTCGCCGTTCGGCTCGTCGTGTCTGTTGAAGTATTCCGTCAGCACGGTGTTCTCGCTGTACGGCACGCCGTTTTTCCGCAGGTAGCCCGGCCGGAGTTCGGTGGTCGTCACCTTGAGATTGCCGCCGGCCACGCCGCGTCCACCGCCGAAGCCCAGGCCGCGCGAGACCGCCTGCTTGTTCCATTCGGCGATCGACCTGCCCTGCCACGTGCGCTCGGCGCCGCTTTGCGCGGCGGCCACCAGTGGCGCTCCCGGAGTTGCAAACCGCAGCAGGCGGATCTGTTGGCCAGCGTCAGACTCGATCTTGAGCGTCGCAGGGTCCTGCCACGAAATCCGCACGCGGATCGGCAGACGCATCAGCGCCGGAGCGCCGAACGGCCGGCAACTCTCGCCGGCGGCGCCGTCCCGGGCGAGGTCCCAGCTGTCGGCAACCCGGCGTCCCTCCGCATTGAGCGGCACGCTCGCGTAATCGCCCTTCTGCGGGGTCACCATCCGCCACCGCCAGTCCTCGGAGACGACCGACACCCACTGACCGGCGAGATCGATGGGCGCCGCCTCGCGCGCCGTGGGCGGCGGACCCTGCGGGCCGCCGCAGCCGCCGCCCTGACCCTGCGGAGCGCCGCCAGCGGGCGCGGGCGGGTTCGGCGCCTGGGCGGCCGCCGAAGCGGCCACCGTCAGGGCCATCGCGAGCACGAGTGCGTTGGATGCGTTCATCTTCTCGGCACCACTTGGGTCGCCGGCGCGTTGCCCTGGGGCCTCGCTGCCGGCATCAGGCTTTTGTAGACCGCCTCGACGAACATGTCGCCCGTATAGTCGGAGCTCGCGTACACCCCGTCGTATTCAACGGTGAGCTTCGCCGCCTTGACCTGATCGAGCGTCGCCTTCTTCTGCACCATGTCCTCGACGCGGTCGCGAACGATCGTCACCATGTCGCGGTAGTCGCCCACGTCGGACTCGTCAGAAATGCGCCCGTGCCCGGGCACGATGAGCGTGCCGCCTTCCTCGTTGAACTCGGGAACGGCGATCTCGAGGATGCGGTTGAGGCCGGCAATCACGCCGTTGATGCTGCCACCCTCCTGCAGCACAGGGTACCGTCCAGGCGTGAAGACGTCGCCGACGGCAAGCACGTCGGAACGTCGGAACAGCACCAGGATGTCCCCGTCGGTGTGCGCCGCCCGCTGGTGGATGAGCTGTACCGCCTCGCCGTTCATGAACAGATCCTTCTGCTTCACGAAGAACGTGTCGGTAGGCCACGCCTCCGGCGGATAGGGCGAGCCGTCGACGCTCATGCGATTGAGCGTGGTCTCGAAGGCGTGGATCGACGCGCCCCCGCCGCCGCGGATGTTGCCCGTCGCCAGATAGACGCCGGCGTTGCGGACCGCCACGTTGCCGCCCGCGTGATCGGCGTGCGCGTGCGTGTTGACGATGAGCAGGATCGGTTTGTCGGAGAGGGCCCGCATCGCCGACACGAGGTTGTCGCCCGCCGCCGCGGTCATCGTATCGACGACGAGCACCCCTTCGTCGCCAATCTGCACGATACTGTTCGCGCCCCCGGGAACGGCGAGCATGTAGACGTTGCCGCGAACCTGGAGGATCTGCACGTTCCCCACCACCTGCGCCTTGTCGGGGGTCACCGGCGGGGTGGCCGAGCGAGACTGCGAGCCTGCCGCCGCCGAGATGGTGAGGAGGGCGGCGAGAACGAGGGACGTGGACACGCGGATCATCGTGTGCTCCCGCGCTGCGGCGTGTTCCTGCCCGGCGGTGGTGCGGGAGCGGGCGGGGGCGGCAGCGTCGCGTTCGGCAGGTTCCTGAGCTTCGCCCTGAACTCCGGGTACATCGTCTCGGCCCCACCGAGCGTGGCTTCGGCGGGCAGACGGCTCGTCGCGGCGTGCTCGTTGACAAACGGGTTCTGGCCCGGCAGGTAGTGCGGAATCTGCCCCTCAGGCCGCACCACTTCCACGTCGACCGAACAGGGATACTGCGTCATCTGGTAGCCCGGGTTGAGCACGAAGTTGCGGCTCTTGATGTACGGCTCGGTGAGATACACCGGATCGGTGACGATCGTGACCCACGTCAAGACATCTCCGGTGCGGATGAAGTGCTCGCGCACGGTCGCCTTCTCGCTGCGCGGCAGGCCGTTGCGGCGGATGTAGGCGGGCTTCAAGTGGGTGGTTTCCACCGTGAGCATGTCGCCTTCCCACTTGCCGATCGAGAAGCCCTGCCAGGTGTGCAGCGCGAGCGAGGGGGGGCGCGGCCGGTTGTCCATCCAGATCGTCCGCACGGGGTTCATCCACGACATCTCGGTGTGATAGGCGACCACCTGACGGCTGAACGGATCGAGGTCGGCCCAGATCTGGAGCTGCGAGAAGTTCGGACCGTAGTCGGCCGGGTGGGGGATGCACTGGTGCTCGGGCACCGTCCAGAGCGACGCGCTCCAGGCCAGCCCGCGCCGGCGGGCCGCGTCGTTGATGGGGAGG
>Ga0156016_134_pt19 | contig 22762 bp, 20 predicted proteins | sample RifCSPlowO2_02_FD_107670 | JGI IMG/M metagenome (GOLD analysis project Ga0156016, IMG submission 107670) | Acidobacteria bacterium RIFCSPLOWO2_02_FULL_64_15 | reverse complement strand
GATCGCCGACGTCACGTCCGGCCGATCAGACCGAGCCCGCCGAGGCTGCCGCTCTCGAAGAGGTGGGCCACGGTGAAGAAAAACCGCTCGAGCCGGCCGTACGTCGCTTGTCCATGCACACGGACGTGACGGTCGCGGGCGTCGCGCCAGGCGCGGGCGCGGGCGACCGCAAACGCCTGCCAATCGCTCGTCATGTCGGTCGCGGCGACATCGACGAAGCCGGCATCCCGTAAATCGCGCACGTACTCGTCGGCGCTCGTCAGGGTCACGCCGAAGATGGTCCGCGTCACGTCCGGCAGGTCGGATGCGGTAAACGGCGCGCGCTCGGACAAGTCCTCGATGTAAATGCGCCCGCCGGGTCGTAGCGTCCGTGCCAGGCGCGCGAGCACGCGCGGCCGTTCGGGCATGTGGTGAATGGCCAGCCAACTGACGACGGCATCGAAGGCCGTCTCGGGGAGCGGATAGGTCAGGGCGTCTCCGCGCAGGTGCGTGACGCGGTCGCCGAGCCCGCAGCGGGCCGTGAGCCGGGCAGAAATCGCGTGCAGACGGTCTTGCAGCTCGAGCGCTGTCACCCGACACCCCACCGTGTGGGCGAGGTAGCGCGCCGGGCCGCCGACGCCCGAGCCGATCTCGAGCACGCGGCTCACCGTGTCGAGCCCCAGCAGCCGGATCGCGCGTTGGACGGCGTCGGTGCCCTGGTAGTGGATCTGGTCGAAGGGAAACAGCTCCGCGGGCTCGAGCGGGCCGTCCTCGTCGCGACCGAGCTCACGAATCTCGTTGTCGATCCGCTCGATGTCGACATAGAGCGGCATTGCTTCGATGGACATACAGAAATCCCCCGCTTGCGCGTCAAAATTCCGCCACAAGAGTGTCGTCGCCATCGGGGCTATCGTCAATCCAACGAAATGGTGCTCCCACCAAATACATGGATCAGCTTGTGCCAGTCGCAGGCAGCAGTCAGCAGTCGGCCGCCGGAATCCCGACACTACAGTCGCAAACAGATGTGAAAAATCGCGCTGGATCGCAGAAAAGCCTGGACGCGCGGCGCTCGAACACTATATCTTGTCGCAATCTTGTCGCAACTTGAAACAGCCGGGATAAGTAAGAACCAGCGACCATTCGTGGAGGGTCAGATGAACCGCATCGCCAGGAGTCTCGTGGTTGGCGTCGTCCTGTTACTTGCGTCGAGCGGCCCGCTGTGGGCACAAGCGGGTTCGACCGCCCAAATCAGCGGCATCGTCAGGGACTCAAGTGGTGGCGTCCTGCCCGGTGCTGACGTCACTGCCACCCAAACTGCAACGGGCATAGTGCGCAGCGCCGTGACCAATGAGGCCGGCGTCTACACGCTGCCGAACCTGCCGACCGGTCCGTACCGCCTCGAAGTGTCGCTCTCGGGCTTCCAGGCGTACGCTCGGACGGGTTTAGAGCTGCAGGTCAATGACAATCCGGTCATCAACGTGACGCTTCCCTTGGGCGAGATCACCGAGACGATCACCGTCGAGGCGCGCACGCCGATTGTCGAGACCCGCACGCCGGGCGTCAGCGAGGTGATCGAGAGCCAGCGGATTGTCGATCTGCCGCTCAACGGTCGCAACCCGACCGATCTCATCGCGATCATCCCCACGGCGGTCCAGCAGGGCTCCTCGTCGAGCCGGAGCTTTCAGGGCACGATGGGCGGCCAAGCTTTCTCGGTGGGCGGCGGGCAGGGCTCCTCGGTGGCCTACGTGCTCGACGGCGCGATGCACAACAATCCGTACGACAACCTGAACCTGCCGTTCCCGTTCCCCGACGCCCTGCAGGAATTCCGCGCGTCGACGAGCACGCTGACCGCCCAGAACGGCATGCACTCGGGAGCCGCGGTGAACGCCAACACGAAGGCGGGCACCAACCGGTGGCACGGGAACCTTTTCGAGTTCTTCCGCAACCACGCCTTCAACGCCACCAATCCGTTTGCGGCCAGAAACCCGGACGGCACGCGCAAGGACGATGGCCTGAACCGGAACCAGTACGGCGGCACCTTCGGCGGACCCATCCAGACCGACAGGATGTTTTTCTTCGTCGGCTACCAGGGCACCAACACCCGCCAGACCTCGTCCGACAATCTCGCCTTCGTCCCCACGGCGCAAATGCTGGCCGGCGACTTCACCGCGTTTGCCTCGGCGGCCTGCAACTCCGGCACCCCGATCACCCTGAGGGCGCCCTTCGTCGGCAATGTGACCAATCCTGCCAATTTCAACCCGATCGCGCTTGCGATCGCGAGCCGCCTGCCGACGTCCACCGATCCGTGCGGCGCGATCCGCTACGAACGGCCTGTGAAGCAGGACGAGACGCAGTGGGTCGGCCGGGTGGATTATCAGTGGAGCGACCGGCAATTGCTCTTCGCCCGCTACATCGCCACCACTCAGAAGGCCGAGCCGCCCTTCACCACGTCGGGCAACCTCCTGACGACGACCCAAGGCGGCCGCGACAATCTTGGGCAATCGCTGACCTTCGGCAGCAACTTGATCGTGAGCAGCCAGACGGTCAACTCGTTCCGGGTTGCGGCCAACCGGACCGCCATCCACCGGACGCATAAAGGATTTTTTTCGGCGCCGAGCCTCGGGGTCAACACCTTCAGCTACCTCCCCGACTACATGCTGATGAGCGTGCAGGGCGGCTTCAACATCGGCGGCGGAACGGAAAACCAGTCCGTCTTCGACACCAATGCCTTCCAGGTGACCGACGATCTCACGGTCGTTCGCGGCACGCATGAGATCGCGTTCGGCGGGAGCATCGGGTTCTGGACGTCGTACTCGTCGGCGCACGTGCGCTCGCCGGGCGTCTTCAGCTTCGCCCGCGCTGCGACCTTGGGCACCAACTCGGGCATGGGGGACTTTCTGACCGGACAGCTGAACAGCTTCACCCAGACGGCGCCGAACTTTTTGGATATGAGCCAGCGCTACGTCGGGCTCTACGCGCAGGACACGTGGAGAGCGTCGCCCAAGGTCACCCTCACGTACGGCGTGCGGTGGGAACCGTTCCTGCCGCAGACGCTACGCAACGACGCCATCTACAACTTCGACGTCAACAAATTTCTCACCAACCAAATCAGCACCGTATTCGTGAACGCGCCGGCCGGGTTCACGTATCCGGGCGACCCCGGGTTCCAGGGCAAGACGGGCATGAGCCGCAAGTGGACGACCTTCGCGCCGCGCGTCGGCCTCGCCTGGGATCCGAGGGGCGACGGCCGCACCTCGATTCGCTCCTCCTACGGGATGGCCTACGACTTTGTGAACGGCCAGTTCCACATCAACACCGCGATCGCGCCGCCGTGGGGCTCGCAGACCGTGATCAATAGGCCACCCGGCGGGCTCAACGACCCGTACGCCGGCCAGCCGGGGGGGAATCCCTTTCCCAAGACGTTCGATCAGAACGCGCAATTCGTGCGGGCCGGCTCGTTTCTCGTCATAGACCCGGATCTGACGCCTCCGCGCATGCACTCGTGGAACGTCGTCTTTCAGCAGCAGATCGGCGCGGACTGGGGCGCCTCGGGCACCTACCTTGGCAGCTACAGCGAACATCTGTGGAACCCGAACGCGATCAATCCGGCCGTCTTTGGTGGACAGTGCTCGACCAATGGCGCGGCGCCCGTCAACTGTGCGTCGACCACCGGGAATACGAACAATCGCCGTACGCTTACGGTGCAGAACCCGGCGCAAGGCCAGTTCATCGGCGGCATGGACATATTCACCGACGTCGCCACGCAGACCTATCACGCGATGGTGTTGTCGCTCCAGCGGCGCGCCGGCCGAGGCATCAGCGCCAGCACCAACTACACGTTGTCGAGTTGCGAGGGGCTGCCGACCCAGGTGGGCGGCACGCCCAATGTGGCCAGCGGCTACACCAACCCGGCCGATCCGGACCTCGATTACGGCAATTGCAACTCTCTTCGCCGGCACAGTTTCAACCTGTCGGCGAGCGCGCAGACGGCACAGTTCTCGAGGCCGGCGCTTCGGATGGCGCTGTCCGACTGGCGCCTGTCGGGCATCCTTCGCTCCGCGAGCGGCAGCCGTTTCAGCGTCACCTCGGGCCTCGATCGGGCGTTCAACGGCCAAAACGGCCAGCGGGCCTCCTCGGTCGCCGGACAGGATCCATACGGGGACCGCTCGTCGACCTCCAATTACCTCAATCCGGCGGCGTTCGCGCAGCCGGCCTCCGGGACGTTCGGCGATACGAAGCGCAACGCCTACGAGGGGCCCGGCAGGACCACTGTCGACCTGTCGCTCGTCCGGCTCTTCTCGGTTTTCGGCACGCGGCGCATGGAGGTCCGCGCCGAGGCGTTCAACGTGATGAACACGTTCGTCAGGAATAATCCCGGGAGTAACCTCAACCAAACCGCCACGTTCGGCCGAATCACGGGGGCGGGCGATCCCCGGATCATGCAGTTTGCGGTGAAGTTCGAATTCTGAGGATCGAACGATTCGTGCGAGCGGTATACTGGGGCGCCACCAAACGGAGAGGTCACATGCGCAACATCGATCGGCTCGCACGAATCGCCCTGTTGTCACTGCTGGCAACCGCGCTCGCCAGCACGCCGGCGTTCGCCCAGATCGACTTTTCCGGCGAGTGGGCCCCCCGCTTTCACGAAGATCAACTCGAACGCGTCCCGGGTCCGGAACTCGGCGACTACCTCGGCATCCCGATCAACGCCGCGACCAGGCTGCGCGCCGACTCGTGGCAGGCTTCGCTGCAGACGCTCCCCGAGTGGCAGTGCCGCCCGCACCAGGCGGACTACATCTGGCGCGGCCCGTCACAGCTCTCGATTAGGAAAGAAGAGAACCCGCTCACGCGCGAGACGACCGCCTTTCACGCCGAGTGGTTGCGCTCGATCGACAACCCCATCTACATGGACGGACGTCCGCACCCCGATCCGGACGCGCTGCACTCGTGGGGCGGCTTCGCCACCGGCAAGTGGGAAGGCGACATGCTGACGATTACGGTGACGCACCTCAAGGAGGGCTACCTCCGGCGCAACGGCCTGCCGCGCAGCTCGCTCGCCACCGTCACCGAGCACTGGATTCGCCACGGCGATGTCCTGACGGTCGCCGTCATCATGAACGATCCGGTGTACTTGACCGAGCCGTTCATTCGCACGACCGACTACGAACTGAACCTGCGCCAGAACGTGCCGCCCTATCCGTGCGAGATGGTGACGGAAGTCGATCGGCCGAGGGGTCTGATTCCACACTACCTGCCCGGCACCAACGCCGATCTCAAGGAGTTCGCCGACCGTTGGGGCGTTCCGTTCGAGGCCACGCGCGGCGGTGCGGAAACGATGTATCCCGACTATCGGAAGAAGCTGAAGCAGTTGCTGGGTCCGTTGCCGGCGGCCAAGCCGCCGGCGGCCCAGACCGGAGCCGGCCAATGAGAGCCATCTGGCCAGTCGCGTTGGGCGCCACCGTGCTTGCCGCGGCGTCGTTGCCGCGTGCGGCGCAGGCGCCCGTACAGACGGCGGCTCAGACGCTTCCGTCCGCGCAGGCCCGGATGGTGGGAGCGATCAAGATTCTCAACATACGGAACAGTGTGTACCTGCTGCAGGGCGCGGGCGGCAACATCACCGTCCTGGCGTTTCCCGAAGGCGTGACGATCATCGATAGCGGGGCCTCGGCGATGGCCGACCAGGTGCTCGCCGCGATCAGGACGATTTCGACCCAGCCGATCAGGTACATCATCAACACCAGCGTCGATCCGGATCACGCCGGCGGCAACGAGAAACTGGCGGGCGTCGGCCGGCAGATTACGGGGGGCAACTTCACCGCGCCCGATCAGGCCGAGGTCATCGCCCACGAGCAGGTGCTCAACCGGATGCTCGCGCCCTCGGTGCAGCCCCCGACACCGTCGCTCGCCGTGCCGGCGACGACCTACTACACGCCGACGTTGAAGCTGAGCACGCTCTATCACGGCGACGCCGTACAACTGGTTCACGTGCGCGCGGCCCATACCGACGGCGACACGATGGTGTGGCTCCGGCATAACGACATCATCGCGACGGGCGACATCTTCCAGACGACGAACTATCCGGTCATCGACCTCGAGCGGGGCGGAGGCATCAACGGCGTCATCGAAGGACTCAATCAGGTGATCGACATCGCGTTTCCCGAGTTCCGCCTGGAAAACGGCACGCTCATCGTCCCCGGCCACGGGCGGCTGTGCGACATCGCCGACGTGGTCTACTATCGCGACATGGTGACCATCATTCGCGATCGCGTGGACGACATGGTCAAGAAGGGCGCCTCGCTCGATCAGGTCAAGGCCGCCAAGCTCACGAGGGATTACGATCCGTACTACACGCAGAACGCCGCGACGTACTCCCCCGAGATGTTCATCGAGTCGGTTTACAAGAGCCTGGCGCCCAAGCCGGCGCCGGCCAGACCGGCCGCACCCGCCCGAGGGGCGGCGCCGGCACCAAGGCGGTAGGGTAGAGATGTCACGTCACATCAATTTACTGGCGCCGGGGCCCCCCAGCTTCCTTCTCTTTGCGGCCGCGGCCATCGTGGCCGTCAGCATCACGGTGCCGGCCGCCGCGCAGCGCGGCGGCGGCCAGGCTGGCCCGCCTCCCACGGCGCGCGCGGCCGCGCCGGTCGACCTCACCGGCCGGTGGGTCTCGGTGGTGACGGAAGACTGGCGGTACCGCATGATGACGCCGGCGAGGGGCGATCATCCGGGCATCCCGCTCACCGCCGACGGCAACCGCATCGCCAACGCCTGGGACCCCGCCAAAGACGAAGCCGCCGGAGAGCAGTGCCGGGCGTACGGCGCGGCCGGTGTCATGCGTGCGCCGGGGCGTCTGCGCATCACATGGGAAAACGACAGCACGCTCAAAGTCGAGACTGAAGCCGGCACCCAGACGCGCCTCTTCCGTTTTGCCAACCCTGCCGCGCAGATGCTGCTGGCGGGCGGAGCGGCCGACATCCCCGGCATCCCCGCCGAGGCGATGACGCCGTCGTGGCAGGGCGCGTCGGTTGCGGTTTGGGAGGGCGGGGGCCGCGGCGGGCGCGGCGCCGCAGGCGCCTCTCCCGCAAACCTCAACGCCGGAAACCTGAAGACGGTCACGACCCGCATGCGTCCCGGCTATCTGCTGAAGAACGGCGTGCCGTACAGCGCCAGCGCCGTGCTGACCGAGTACTTCCACCGCACGTTTGAGCCCAATGGCGACTCGTGGCTCATTCACATCGCCGTCGTTGAAGATCCCGTCTATCTCGCCGGCCGCTTCTTCAGGAGCACGCACTTCAAGCGATTGCCCGACGCCAACACGGCTTGGGAGCCCGAGCCATGTTCCGCACGGTAGACGTCGGGCGGCGATCAGATGGCGGATTGGGTAGAGACGTCCGCTCGCCGGTCGGAAGAACCGGGAAGGAGAAGGGCATGACAACTGCAGATCGCGGGTTCCTCAGAACGGCCGGTGGGACGATTGTCGTGTTGGCCAGCGTGATGACGCTGGCGGCGCAGGCACCGGTGCCGCTCAGAGGGCAGCGCGGGCAGGAACCCGGGCGAGGGCAACAAGGCCAGGCCCCGGCGCCGGTGCTCCCTTCCAGTCCCGTGACGGCTCCCGTCGCGACCATCTCGCCGGAAGTCCGCGGCCCGGGTGCGATGTTTCCGGCCCTGATGTCGCTTCCGGAGAGAGACGACCTCGCCCACTACAAGTACGAGGCCCGTGAGTATTTCGTCAGCGGCACCGCGAACGGACAACCGTACAAGACGCGAATCGTCGTGCGCAAACCGTCGAACGCCGGCCGATTCAGCGGCATCGTGCTGGCCGAATCGATGCACCCGAGCGGCAACGCCTGGATGTTTCACTTCACCCATACCTACACGATGGCCTCCGGTCACATCGGCCTGGAGATCCTCACGAGCACCCCCGCGCAGTTTGTCGAGTTCAACGAAGAACGCTACAAGGATCTGAGCACTCAACAGGGACAGGCCGGCGAGATCATCGCGCAGGTCGGCCAGTTGATTCGCTCGAATCAGCCGGGTAATCCGCTCTCGGGTCTCCCGCTCAGGAAGATGATCCTGGCGGGTACGTCGGCGTCCGCGGCGGTCGTCGTCAACTACCTGCCGGCCCACATGGTGTACCGGCGGCCGGACCTGGGGCCCATCTACGACGGCTTCCTCCCCACGAGCAACGGCAACGCGAGCATTCGCCAGGTCGACGTGCCGCTCATTCAGGTGCCGACGACGACCGAGGCGATGCGGGGCAACCTGCCGACGCGCCCCGACGGCGATGCTCCGGGCGACCAGTTCCGGGCGTACGAGTTTGCCGGCATGGCGCACCTCGACACGCGCAACGTCGAGGCGTTCCGGCCCAATCCCTGCAAGAACCCGATCAGCCTCTTCCCGCTCGACGCCTACATGGCCGTGGCGCTCCATCATCTCGTGCAGTGGGTGGACAAAGGCACGGTGCCGCCGCGAGCCGACCGCATGGTGCTCGATCGCGACACCGCCAACGACGGATCGTTGATTGCCCTCGACGAGTTCGGGAATCCCACGGGCGGGATCCGCAACCCGTACGTCGACGTTCCCGTGGCGAAGTACGGCGTCCCGAACGAAGGGGCCGTGCCGCCGACGCCCAATACCGTGCCCTGGGTGGCGCTGCGCGGCGAAGCCGGCATCAATCAACTGTGCGGGCTGACGGGGTATCAGATGAGGTTTGCCGGCGAGCAGTTGAAGAAACTCTACAAGAACAAGAAGGACTACGTGGCCAAGGTGCGGCAGCGCCTCGACGAGCTGACGCGTCAGGGCTGGTCTTTGCCCGTCTACAAGGATCGGATCCTCGCCGATGCCGCGCAGATCGATTTCTAAGTTCGAAGTTCTCTTGTCTCCTCGCTTTCCTGTCGCAAATCCACGCTCGTGAGTTCTTTGCACACCGAGACGGCCGCGCCAGCCCTGACGCCCATCCAATGGCTGATCTGCATCATCGCAGCGATTGGCTTCCTGTTCGACTCCTACGAACTGCTGATGCTGCCGCTGCTCGTCCGGCCGGCGCTGGCCGACCTGCTGGGCGTGGCGCCCAACAGCCTCGAGGTCAACCGATGGGTAGGCTATCTACAGTTCGTCCCTGCGATCCCGGCTGGCATCTTCGGGTTGCTCGGCGGCTATCTGACGGATCTTCTCGGCCGCCGGCGCGTGTTGGTGTGGAGCATCCTGTTGTACGCCGGTTCAGCGGTGGCGGCGGGCTTCTCGACGTCGGTCGGGTGGCTGCTCTTCTGGCGGTGCTGCACGTTTGTCGGCATCTGCGTGGAGTTTGTCGCGGCGGTCGCGTGGCTGTCGGAGATCTTCACCCAGCCCAAGCAGCGCGAGCGCATCCTGGGCTACACGCAGGCGTTCGGCTCGATTGGCGGCATCTCGGCCGCCGCGGGCTATTACCTGGTCGTGACGTATGGCGACGCGCTGCCGGCGATTCGAGGCGGGCACGAGGCGTGGCGCTACATGCTGATCTCGGGAGTCATTCCCGCTTTGCCGCTCATCGTCATCCGGCCGTTCCTGCCCGAATCGACGATGTGGCAGGAGAAGAAGCTGGCCGGCACGCTCAAGCGGCCGAGCTTTGCCGCCCTGTTCGCGCCAGCGTACCGCCGCACCACCCTGGTGACGACGGTGATGATGGCGCTTGCCTTCGCGATCGGCTTCGGGACGATTCAGCAGATGCCGCGCATCGTCCCGGGCCTGGCGGAGGTCCAGGTGCTGTCGCGCACCGCGCAAGAGCAGACGGTGAGCGGTGTGGGGACGTTCCAGGAGCTGGGCGGCCTCACCGGCCGATTGCTGCTCGCCTATCTGGCGGCGATCGTCGTCGGTCGGCGCCACCTGCTGTGGCTGTTCCAGATTCCCGGCCTGGTCGTGGTGCCCGTCGTGTTCCTGCTGACGCCGACCTTCGGGCTCGCGATGGCGCAGTGGGGCGTCTTCCTCGCCGGGCTGACGACGATTGGCCAGTTCAGCTTCTGGGGGAACTACCTGCCGCGGGTCTACCCGACGTACTTGCGCGGCACCGGCGAGAGCTTTGCGACCAATGTGGGCGGCCGGATGATCGGCACGACGGCGGCGCTGGTGACGACGTCGCTCGTGGCGTATATGCCGCCGGGCCCGGTCCCGGTGCGGCTTGCCTACGCCGCGGCTTTGGTGGGGACCACGGCGTGCGTGCTCGGCTTTCTCGTCAGCTTCTGGCTGCCGGAGCCCAAGCATGCGGAGCTCCCGGATTAGGCCCATATATCTACGTATAATTGGCGCCGCCGTTCGGCATTGAGAGAGCGAAATCTCGAATGAAGCGCAGTACCGACCGCATTCTGACCACCCACACGGGCAGCCTGATTCGTCCGCCCCGGCTGCTGGATTTCGCGCGCGCCCGGCAGGCTGGCCAGCCAATCGACCAGGAAGCGTTCGAACGCACGCTCAAGGACGAGGTCGCCGACGTCGTCACGCGGCAGGTCCGGGCCGGCATCGACGTCCCCAACGACGGCGAGTTCGGCAAGTCGACGAGCTGGTCGCTCTATGCGCTGAAGCGGCTCAGCGGCTTCGAGCTGCGCGAGGTCACCGGCGTCAACCCATTCGCGCGCGGCGCGGATCGGGTGCGCTTTCGAGAGTTCTACGACGACCTCGAAGGGCGTGGCGAGGGCACGGACTGGTCCAACGTCACCACGAAGAATGCCGTCTGCGTGGCGGCGATTCGGTACAACGGTTTGTTCGAGCTCAAGCGCGACATCGACAATCTCAAGGCGGTCACAACCGCGGCCGGCGTCGACGAGGCGTTCCTCCCCGTCGCTGCCCCGTCGAGCGCGATCCCGGACCGCACGAACGAGTACTACAAGAGTGACGACGATCTGGTGGTCGCACTCGCCGAGGCGCTGAGGACCGAGTATCGAGCGATCGTCGAGGCGGGATTCCTGCTGCAGGTGGACGATGCCCGTGCCGCGGTGACGTACGACCGGATGGTGCCGCCGGCGACCTTCGAGGACTACTATCGATGGCTGGCGCGCCACGTCGAGATCCTCAATCATGCGCTCGAAGGCCTTCCACAGGACCGCATTCGCTACCACGTCTGCTGGGGCAGCTGGCCCGGACCGCACACGACCGACGTGCCGCTCCGAAAGATTGTCGACCTGATCCTGAAGGTCAACGCCGGCGCGTACCTCATCGAGGCCGCCAATCCCCGGCACGAGCACGAATGGAAGGTGTGGCAGGAGGTCAGGCTGCCGCCGGGCAAGATCCTCGTGCCCGGGGTCGTGAGCCACGGGACGAACGTCGTCGAGCACCCTGACCTGGTCGCCGAGCGGCTCCTGCGGTTCGCCTCGACGGTCGGGCGGGAGAATCTCATTGCCGGCACCGATTGCGGGTTCGCCCAGGAGGAGCTGAATCGGCGGGTCCATCCGTCGGTCATGTGGGCCAAACTGGAGGCGATGGCGGAAGGCGCGCGGATGGCGAGCCGGCAGCTCTGGGGACGCGCGGCCGCCGCCGTGTAGGCCGCCTTAGCTGCCCGGCTGCCCAAGGAGAGTCACAGGTGGCGTACATCTTCCACGACGATGAATTGCCGAAACTGGTCTCGGTCGTACCGGGCCGCGAGCGCACCTTCTTCGTCAACAAGGAACTGGCCAACATCGACGACATGTTGGCCGGCATCATGCGCTACGAGAAGGGAGCGTCCTCGCCGTTCCACCTGCACGAGAACTGCGAGCACTTCTACTTCATCATCGAAGGGCGGGGCACGGTGGAAACGCCGGAAGGCGTCCGCGACGTGTACCCGGGCATGATGGTCTTCATCCCGGCCGAAGCGAAGCACCGCCTGCGCGCGACCGAGTCGCCGCTGTTCTACTTCGAGTTCCAGGCGCCGAACCGCTTCAAGACGACGATCCTTGACGGCACGCCGGACGACCTCAAGTGGAACCGCGTCGACGGCCGCGTATGGATCCAGACGTGATGCCCCAGACGCTCTTCATCGACACGAACACGCTGCCCAGGGAGAAGTCGGCGCAGGGCGAGTTCACCCACGTGCTGAACGAGCAGCTGGCGGGCGCCAAGAACGTGGTCGGCACGCTTCGCTGGCTGAAGTCTGGTGAGTTGTTCAGAGCGGAGGCCGCCAACAAGCACCAGCTGCTCTACTTGATGGAAGGCAAGGGCAGCATCGACCTGGAGAACAAGAAGCACGAAGTGGAGAAGGGCATGGGCATCTACCTGGGCCCCTCCGAGAGTGCGCTCGTTCAGGCCGGCCCAGGCGCGAGCCTGAAGCTGTTCCACCTGGTGGTGCCGCAAGTCCCGAAGTAGCGTGGCTTTCATTGGCACGCAGCGTCCACTCCCCGGGGCAGCAGCCGCTGCCAGCCGGCACGGCCGCTGCGTGCCCGTGGAAGGGTACGCGCCCCGGGACCATCGAGGGGAATCGCGGCCACGGGCCGTTGGACCTCGCGTGCGCGCGCGTCAGACGGGAAACGCCGCCGCAGGCCCTCGCTCGCGCGCCGCCGCGGATTCGCCGAAGGCGAGGGACCTGGGCCCGATGCCGAACCGATTGGGGCTGTCGTGCAGATTACCCCAGGCGGCGTGCGCGTCGTGAGCGCACCGGCCGAAGGCGGCGTTTCCCACGCGAGCCGTCCCCGGCCCGTGGCTGCGATCCCCTCGATGGCCAGGAGGCCGCAGCCGTCGGCGCGCGTCACTCAAGTGAAAAATGCTGTAGCTAGCGAGCGTAGCAGGGCGTCGGATCCCAGCCCGAGGCGTCGGTCTGTTTCTTGAAGGTGTAGGTTCGCACGAACGGCTGCGCGAGGTACTCCGAGTCGTCGACCATGGCCGTCAGCGACAGGTACGGCTCGCCCTCGCCGCCGACGAGCACGTTGAAGTACTCCGTCAGCACCGCGTTTGCGCCGTAGGGCACGCCGTTCTTCCTGAGGTATCCCGGCAGCATGTTCGTGGTGACGGCGCGCAGCGTTCCGGCGCCGGCTCGAGCCGGTGCGGGCGCACCGCGGCGGCCTGCGCCGAGCACCTGCCAGTCGGCCGTCGCATAGCCCTGCCATGACGCTTCGCCGCGCGCGGCGGGCGTTGGCGGCGGGCCAAAGTGCAGCACGCGTGTTTGAGTGCCCGCGTCGGCCTCAATCTTCAGCGTGTTGTCATCCTGCCACGTGACGTGCAGGCGTCCGGGGCGTTGCATCACGCCGATGGCCCCGTAGGCGCGGCACGCCTGGCCCTGGGCTTCGTCTCGTGCCGGGTCCCACTGGTTGGCGGCGTCGCGGGCGCGCTGGTTGATCGGCAGATACGCGATATCGCCTCTCTGGGGGCTGACGCGAAAGCGCCACTCGTCGACGATGAGCGAGACCCAGTAGCCGGTCATGTCGAACGGCGCGCGGGCGCGCGCGGTAGGCGGCGCCTGCGGGGCGCCGCGCTGTCCCTGCTGGGCCGAGGTCGGCGCCAGCAGTGCGACGAGGACGGCCGCCACGATCGTGAGGAGTCGGACCATACGCGCTACTCAACCTTCGAGGATGCGATCTTCGGGTTCGTGAGGCTCCTGTAGATCGCCTCCACGAACATATCCGGCGTCCACGACGCGTCGGTGCCGAAGCGCGGATCCCAATCCTCGCTGGGTCTCGACGCCTTGATCTCGCCAATCGTCTTGCCTTTCTTGATCGACGCGTCGATTCGGTCGCGGACGATCGTCGTCATGTCGCGATAGTAGGTGAGATCGGCGACGTCGGCGAGGCGGCCGTGGCCCGGAATGATGAGGGTGCCGCCTTCGGAACGAAACTCCGCGACGGCCATGTCGAGCATGCGATTGAGCGCGGCCAGCACGCCGTTGATGCTGCCGCCTCGCGCGAGATCCATCGCCGGATAGCGCGTCATGTCGAAGATGTCGCCGGTGGCGATGACGTCGGCGCCGCGGAAATGCACCAGACTATCGCCGTCGGTGACCGCCGAGGGCACGTGAATGAGCTCGACGCCCTCGCCGTTGAAAAACGCGCTGAGCTTCATGAGCCTGCCGAAGTAGGTGTCGGTCGGGAGCGCCCGGACCGGCGCGCCGGCCCGCCCCATGCGGCTGAGGACGTTCTCGTGCGCGAGCACGGCGGCACCCTGAGCGACGTCGCCGAGCTGGCCGGTGACGTTGCCACCGGTGAACGTCCGGCCCGCCTCGGCCAGTCGAACGTTGCCGCCGACGTGATCCGGGAGCGCGCTGGTGTTCGCGATGTAGCGGATCGGCTTGGGAGGCGCGAACCGGTTGTACGGCTCGAGGTTGGTCGGCAGTCGCGTTTCGGCGCCCGATCGCGGCGTGGAAGGCGAGGCGATCTGCAGTTGTCTCTGCAGTTGCTGGATCGCCGCGACCACGCGATCGGCATGCTCGGCGAGGCCCGTGTCGACCAGAAACACGCCGTCCGGTCCGGCCGACACGGTGATGTTGCTGCCGGCGCCCGCGACGAGATAAATGTGGCCGCGGACCGGAATCACCTCCAGGCTTCCGGCACGATCCTGCTGCGCCACGAGCGTCGCGCGCACCGAGCCGGCCACCACCAGCAGAGCCGCACCAAGCACCAGCGTCCACGTTCGCATCGCGTTCTCCCTATCTTGTCGCGGAGGCATTCTTCTCTCTGATGATCTTTCTCGCCAGCTCCGGATACATCGTCGCCGCGCCGCCCTGGACCGCCTCCAACGGCAACTCGAAGCGCTTCGCGAAGTCTTCGAGGAACGGGTTCGCTCCGGGCAGATAGTGCGGCACGACACCGGAGGGCCGGTCCACTTCCTCGACGACGGTGCACGGATAGGCCGGGATCTGTTGATTGAGCGCGAGGCGGTACTCGGAGCTCCGGATCATCGGCTCGCTGAGATACACCGGATCGTAGGCGATGGTGACCCAGGTGAGATAGTCGCCGCGCCGGATCCAGTACTGCGTCAGCGTCGCACGGTCGCTCGACGGGACGCCGTTGCGCCGATAGTAGTCCTCTTTGAGGTGCGTGGTCGTGATCTTCAGGATGTCGCCGATGTACTCGGCGGTCGAAAAGCCGCCCCACGTGCGGGGCGCGAGGGCCGGCGGCCGCGGGCGGCCGTCCATGTAGTAAGGATTGTCGACGGAGCGCAGCCACTCGGCGTGCCACGCGACGATCTGGCGCGAGCTCGGATCGACCTCCTTCGAGATGCGCACCTGCGAGGGGCCGCGCGAGATGTACATCGCCCCGTGCGGCCGGCACTGCCACTGCGGCAGCGTGTACAACGAGGCGTTCCAGCTCTGCGCCCGCAGCGCGCCCGCGCGGCTCACCGGAATGCCGATGAACTCGCCGGTCAGCGGGTTGCCGGTGTTGTCTTCGTCCTGGACGGGCGTCCATTCGCCCGAGAAGTCCATCTGGGCCAGCGCCGGGGTGGCGGCGAGCACCGCGCCCAGCACCAGCACGGCAACGACACGTGGTCGCTTTGGGACCGACATCGCGTTTTCCTCTCTCCCCGGTGAAATGGCCGCGAGAACGCCCTACAATAGCGCAAAACTCGGCTCGCGAAAAGGCCTGCGCGGGATTGCCGCGCCGGGTGATTTCAGGGGATTATGATGCGCGAGGGCGCCCCCTTCTGACCGAGGGGCGTCGCGCGGCTGCACGCCGGCTCGGGAGGCCGGCCTTGGCGGAGGAGGAACCGATGCGGACACGGGCGCTTGTAGTCGTGGCAGCCGCACTGCTGGCGGTGCTTCACGCGCAGGTTGGCGGGCCGGCAGGCGAGGCCGGCAACTGGCCGACGTACAACCGCGATCTCGCCGGCACACGTTACTCCCCTCTGACACAGATCAACACGGGTAACGTCGCGAGACTGGCGCCTGCCTGGTCCTATCCGCTCGGCCGTAGGGTGACGACGCTCAGCCTGACGGGTGGCTCGGAGTTTACGCCGCTCGTGCTCGACGGCGTCCTCTACCTCACTGCGACCGGCAAGGTCGTCGCGCTTGACGCCGACTCGGGTCGTGAGATGTGGAGCTATGCGACGGCGGAAGTCACCCCGTCGCGGCGCGGGCTGGCGTACTGGCCCGGCGACGGCGGGCGGCCGCCGCGGATCTTTCTGACTGCCGGCCGAATCCTGATCGGACTGACGGCCGCGACCGGCGAGCCGGTCGCCGAGTTCGGCGCCGCCGGCCGCATCGACATGTCCGTTCCGTACGAGTCGGCGCCCACCGTCTACAACGATCTGCTGATTGTCGGCACCAACGGCGCGCCGGGCGGCATTCGCGCGTTCGATGCGCGCACCGGCGCCCGCGTCTGGCAGTTCCAGTCCGTGCCCCAGCCCGGCCAGCCGGGCAGCGAGACCTGGGGCGGGGAGAGCTGGAGGAATCGCGGAGGCGTGTACAGTTGGGCGTTCTCGCAGACGATCGATCGCGCGCGCGGGATCCTCTACGTCGTGTTCGAGGCCCCGGGGCCGAGCGACTACTGGGGCGCCGATCGGCCCGGCGACAATCTGTTTGCCAGCTCGGTCGTGGCGCTCGACGCCGCCACGGGCACGCGCAAGTGGCACTTTCAGGCCGTGCACCACGACCTGTGGGACTACGATCTGCCCTCGCCGCCGACGCTCGTTGACGTGACGATCGACGGGGCCACGGTGCCGATCCTCGCCTTTGCGGCCAAGACCGGCTACATGTACATCCTCAATCGCGTCACCGGAAGACCGGTGTTCGGGATCGACGAACGGCCCGTGCCCACAAGCAACGTGCCGGGCGAGCAGAGCGCCCCGACGCAGCCAATCCCGGTGAAGCCGCCGCCGATCGCGCGCGTGTCCTTCAAGCCCGAAGATATCGTGACGGCCGCCGACACGACCGAAGAGCACGCGAGGTTCTGCCGCGCTCTGTACGACCGGAGCGGAGGCCTCGCCAACGAGGGACCGTTCACGCCCTATCCGTATCGGGAGGCCAGCGGCCCGCCGCGCTCGATTGTCCTCTTCCCAGGCTCGATCGGCGGCGCCAACTGGGGCGGCGTCGCCGCCGACCCGACCCTGGGCTATGTGTTCGTCAACACGAACGACGAGGGCAGCATCGGGTGGGTCGAACGGAGTCCGGAAGGCAGCCGTGTGCCGTACCGGCGCAACAGTGTTGTCGGCCCGACGTCGCGTTTTCAGTGGGCGGAGGGCGATCTGCGCACGGGCAACATCATGGGAGGCGAGCGCGGCTGGCCGTGCCAGCGACCGCCGTGGGGCAATCTGGTGGCCGTCGACGCGCGGACGGGTGACATCGCCTGGAAGGTCCCGCTCGGCGTGACCGACGAGCTCGCGGACGGCAAGAAGAACACCGGCCGCCTGAACATGGGCGGTCCCATCGTGACGGCTGGGGGACTGGTGTTCATCGGCGCCGCGAACGATCGGCGATTCCGCGCGTTCGATTCGAGGACCGGCCGGGAGCTGTGGGCGGCGCGGCTGGCGATGAGCGCGCACGCGGTGCCGATTGCGTATCAGGGCAGAAGCGGCCGGCAGTACGTCGCGATTGTCGCCGCGGGCGCCAGCGCGCTCGACGAGCCGGCACCGCTCGGCGCCGACGCGCTTGTCGTCTTCGCACTGCCCTGAGCGGGCCCGCGAGCCCGTCAGAATATGTGGCCAAAGTCCAGCGGCGACTCGACGAGTTGACGAGGCAGGGTAGTCGCTGCGGGTCTACAACGATCGATCGTCGCCGATGCAGCGAAGGTCAGATTCTGAGCGCTGAGCGCGTCTTCTGAGGACTGGAGGAATCATATGGTGTCCGACCACTATCCCTACGATTCGGATCACGAACAGGCCGACGCCGGCAACACGTCGTTTTCGCGCCGCGATCTGCTGAGGCACGGCACCGCGGCCCTCATAGGCGGCGGCGCGGCCGTGCTCGGCGGCGCTCCCGCGTTCGCTCAGGCGGGCGCCCAGGCCGCCGCCCCGGCGAAGGGCGTCTTCGCCGACTGGCGTCCGGAAACGGCGGGCAGGAAGTTCCGCGCGCTCGTGCGCTATCGCACCAGCCTCGACGTGCAGACGCTGACGCTCAACGCGATCCACCCGCGCCAGGTCGTGACGCGCGTGGAGGCCGCGCAGGCCTGCTACACGATGCTCAACGCCCTCAACCCCTCGATACCCGTGATGAACGCCGCCATCTTCGGGCATGGCGCGATCGGGATCGTCGAAGAGGTGGGCCCGCTCGTGAAGCGCGTCCAGAAGGGCGACCGCGTGCTCATCGTCGTCACCGGACAGTGCGGCGAGTGCTTCCAGTGCCTGCGCGGCAAGGCCGCGAACTGCCAGGCGGGCTTCAACCGGCCGGCCCTGCCCGCTGCGACGATGGCCGACGGCACGCCCGTGATCGGGAACCTCGGCGGATTCGCAGAACTGATCGTCTCCTGGGAAGAGATGACCATCCCGATCTTCTCGAAGCATCCGGCCGTGGAGCTGGCGAATCTGAGCTGCGTCTCCATGACCGGCCTCGGGATGACGATGGTGCGCGCGCCTATCGACGCTGGATCGAACGTCGTCATCTTCGGCGCGGGGCCGATTGGATTGTCTGCCGTTCAGGGTGCGCGCATCCAGGGCGCGTCGCAGATCATCGCGGTCGAGCCGATCAGGTATCGCCGCGATCTGGCATTGAAGGTTGGTGCCCACGCCGCGCTGGATCCGAACGCGTTCCCCGACAGCGCGGCGCTCATCACCAGGCTGAGGGAGATGACGGCACCGCAGACCGATCGACCGTTTGCCGGCGGCAGGAACCCTGCCGCAGGGGGCCCCGATTTCGTCATCGAGGCGGTCGGAGGCGAGCGTTTTGTGCCGAGAGCCGAGCGCTACGCGCGCGAGCCGAACGGCATCGAGGTGCTGCAGTCGGTGTACACCTTGTGTCCGGGTGGCGGAACGATGAGAACGTGCGGCGTGGGGCACCCGATGGGTACGACGGTGACCTTCGGAGCGGGCGGCTGGTCCAACAGCAGCAAGAACCACGTGCCGGGGAATCTGGCGGGCGTCCAGATGAAGCGCGACCTCCCGCGGTGGACCCGCTTCTTCGAGACCGGGCAGTTCGACGGCAAATCGCTCGTCGGCGTGGCCGTGCCGCTCGACCGGTGGCGCGAGGCGCTCGAAGCTTCGGCCTACCGCTCGGCAATTACCGGCATCGTCACGTTCTCGTAAGGCACCAGACCGGCAGGGGCGACGCGTCGGTCGCCCCTGTTCCAGTCAACCAGCTTCCTCCAGCAATCAACGCGGAAGATGGCGTCTACAGCGTTTTTCACAACGTCGTAGTACGTAGTGTCCGGCTTTAGCCGGACCGGCACGCGGTCCGCCTGAAGGTGGACACTACAGCGTTGTGAGAAGCGCATTAGATCCTCTTCCGGAAGTCAGGCGCAAGCATTGAGCTGTTTGCGGCCATCGCCCAGCTCGCGGAGGGAACGCGTCAGTACAGGCCGCGATAGCTTTTTGGCATGATGCTGCGATGTCACGGCGTATGATGCAGCTTCTAAGGGAGGGTTCGAATGCGCCGATCATTGACGATGATTGCGGTGCTGGTGCTGCGCGCGGCGGGAATTGATCGCCGCTCTTACACGTTCTTTTCAAAGAGGTCCCGCGCCTCAACGTTCCGCTTGATCGCGTCGAACACCGCCCGCGCCAGTTCCTGAGACACGCGCTCGCGGATGGCGCCGCATTCGACGAGGGTCGTGCCGGCGATCGTCTCGATCGCGACATCCCACCGATCGCGCGCAATCCCATCGAGAGGGTCTTCGACTGCCGTGGGGGCCTCGCCCCCCCGCCCCGCGACTAACCGTTCGGGGCTTTGCCCCTCGACTGGCCGCTCGGGGCTGCGCCGCGAGATGTACGCCGCAAGGGATGCCCCGTTGATGAGCAGGCGCACGGCGACGATCGATTTCTTGTCGATCGGTCGGTCGCCATAATAGAACCGTTCGGCATCCTCGCTGACGATCACCAGCTCGTCTTTTGTCGGCACCTCGGCGACGATGGTCCGCCCAAGCGTGCGCTCGAGGTCGCGCGCGCGCTGCCGGCGCCGGCGGTACGCGGTCAGCGTGGTGGCGAGACTCGCCGCCGCCACCAGGAGCGCGATCGCGACAAGAGCGGCAACGACATCCCGCATCTCAAAGTTTGAGGACGTAGTGTCCGGCTTCAGCCGGACCGACTAGAATGCGTCCGTGCCTCCCTGGCCTGAACCGCTCGCGCGGGCGTACGCAGCGTGCGAAGCGCTGGCGCGGTCGCATTATGAGAATTTTCCGGTGGCCTCGGCGCTCTTGCCCGCGCCGATGCGGCCGCATGTCGCGGCGGTGTACGCGTTTGCGCGCCTCGCCGACGACATCGCCGACCAAGGGAGCGCCACGCCGGCCGAGCGTCAGGCCGAGCTCCGTGTCTGGCAGGACCGGCTGCACCTCGCCGCGGCAGGATCGATCGCCGAACCTGGCGCGAACGGTCGAGGGTCCACTCGCGACGACCTCATTACGTTCGCGCTGGCCCACTCGATGCGCTCGCTCGATCTGCCTGTCACGTTGTTCGACGATCTGCTGAGCGCGTTCGGTCAGGATACCATGACGAAGCGGTACGCCTCGTGGGCCGATGTCTTCGATTACTGCCGCCGATCGGCAAATCCAATCGGACGGCTCGTGCTGCGGATCGCCGGCTATCGCGAGGCCGCGCTCGAGGGGTCATCCGACGCGCTCTGCACGGCCTTGCAGCTCACGAATTTCTGGCAGGACTTCGGCCGCGACTGGCGCGTGGGCCGGCTCTACGTGCCCCGCGACGAGCAGGTCAGGGCGGGGGCGTGTGAAGACGAGCTGGCCGCAGGCTGCATGACGGCCGCGTGGAGTCGCGCCCTCGAAGGCTGCATCGAGGTCACGCGCGCGAAGTTCGACGAGGGCCGCTCGGTGTGCGACAAGCTGACCGGCCGGCTCCGAATGGAGCTGCGGCTCACGTGGCTCGGCGGCGTCCGCGTGCTCGATCGCGTCGAACGTCGGCGGATGGTGCTCCTCGACGACCGCCCCACACTCGGGGCCGCCGACGTCCCGGTGCTCGCGTGGCAGGCGCTGCGGTGGAGAACGCGATCGTAATGGCGAGAAAAACGAGCTTCTACTACTCCTTTTTCGTGCTTCCCGCCGACGAGCGGAGGGCGATTCTCTCAGTCTGGGATTTCTGCCGCGCCGTGGACGATGCCGTCGATGACGCGCAGCCGGAGGGTGGGCTCCCGGCCGGCCGTGAGGGAGTCGCCTTCTGGCGCGCAGAGCTCGCGCGGTGCTACGACGCGGGCGATCCGGTAACGCCGCAAGCCCGCCGTCTGCAGCCCTTCGTCAAGCGGTTCGATCTGCCCCGTCAGGCCTTCGAGGACGTGATTGACGGCGTCGCGATGGATCTGGACACGACACGCTACCAGACCTTCGCCGACCTCTTCGAGTACTGCCGCCGCGTGGCCTCGGCAGTCGGCCTGATTTGCATCCGGATCTTCGGCTGTCGAAGCGAGCGGGCCTGCGAGTACGCGATCAATCTTGGCGTCGCCCTACAGCTCACCAACATTCTTCGCGACGTCAAGGACGACCTGGCGCGCGGGCGCGTGTACCTGCCGCTCGAGGACCTCGCGGCCTGCGGGTGCACGGTCGCCGACCTCGAGGCCGGTGTGGTCTCCGAGCCGTTGCGGAAGGCGATCGCGTTTGAATGTCGCCGCGCCCGTCAGTTCTACCAGCGCGCGATCGAGGCGCGGCCGCCCGAGGATCGGCGCCGGCTCGTGGCGGCCGAGATCATGCGGGCCGTGTATTTCGAGACGTTGAGGCGGATCGAGCGCAGCCGCTACGACGTGTGGACGGCGAGCGTGCGAGTGAAACGTCCCCGTCAGGCGGCAATCGCGCTGAGGCAATGGTTATGGCCGTCCTAGGCGGCTACGACGCCCTCGTCATTGGCGGTGGCTTCGCCGGCCTGAGCGCGGCCGTGCGCCTGTCGCACCGTGGTGCGCGCGTGCTCGTGCTCGAGGCGCGGGCGCGGCTGGGCGGACGCGCCACCGCCTTTCCCGACCGCGAGACCGGCGAGCGTGTCGACAACGGCCAGCACGTGCTGGTTGGCTGCTACACGGAGACGTTCGCGTTTCTTCGGGAGATCGGCGCGCTCGGCCACGTGCAGACGACGCCTCAGCTGGCCCTCACGATGATCGATCGGTCGGGGAGACGATCGCGACTCGAGTGTGCGTCGTCGCTGCCCTCGCCGCTGGGGTTACTGGCCGGCCTGCTGGACTGGGAGGCGCTCGAGTGGGCCGACAAGCTGTCGGCGCTTCGCATGGCGACGCCGTTGCGGCTGGCCCGTCGACAAGCGCAGGGCGAGGGCCGGCGCGGCGTCGGAGGGTCCGGAAAGATCGCCGCGTCGCCGGGCGAGACCGTCGAGAACTGGCTGGTGCGCAACGGTCAGACCGAGCGGATCCGCGAGATGCTGTGGCGTCCGCTGGCGCTCGCCGCGCTCAATCAGCCGACCGATCAAGCTGCCGCGCCGCTCTTTGCCCGCGTGCTGGCGGAGATGTTCGGATCCGACAGGCGAGCGGCTGCCATTGTCTTGCCGACCGCTTCGCTCGACCTGATGTATGCGGAGCCCGCGCGCGCCTACATCGAGGATCGCGGCGGAAGTGTTCGCACGGGCGCGTCCGCGAAGGTTCGAATCGTGAACGGCGAGGTCGCGTCGGTCGGGGCGGAGGGCAACGGGTGGTCGGCCGGTACGGTCGTGTCGGCCGTGCCGTGGTTTGCCCTGTCCGCGCTGTTCGATGGGGAGCCGCCCGAGCTGGCCCACACGCTGCGACGGGCGGGCGCCATGTCCTCGTCTCCAATCGTGTCGGTTCACTTGT
>Ga0156016_116_pt5 | contig 23761 bp, 21 predicted proteins | sample RifCSPlowO2_02_FD_107670 | JGI IMG/M metagenome (GOLD analysis project Ga0156016, IMG submission 107670) | Acidobacteria bacterium RIFCSPLOWO2_02_FULL_64_15 | reverse complement strand
CACCCGCGCCGGTCGAGAAGCCGACGTCGTGCTACGCGGAAAAGCGGCGGCGCTCGTCAACCAGCCGTCTCAGAACGTACCGAGGATCCACGAGCTGAAGGACATGGCGACCGACTGGGGGCTGAAGGGCAAGGTCGTGCTGGTCACCGGAGCGAGCCGGGGCATCGGTGAAACTACCGCCAAGCTTTTCGCACTGCACGGCGCGAAGGTGATCGTCAACTACCACCGAGGGGCAGAAGACGCCCGCCGTGTTGTTCAGGAGGTCATCGACGCAGGCGGAGAAGCCACGGCGATCGCGGCCGACGTGTCCCAGGCCGATCAGGTCCTGGCTCTCGTGCGAAGGGGCGTCGAACGGTACGGCGCGATTGACGTCCTGGTCAACAATGCGGCCAGGGACTTCAGGCCTATTCCGTTTCTGAACCTCACGTGGGACGAGGTCCAGAAGGATCTGGACGTGATCGCGAAGGGGGCGTTCCTGTGCTGCCAGCAGGTGATTCCGCACATGCTGGAGCATGGCGGAGGGAAGATTATCAATATCTCGTCGGTCGCAACCGATAATCCGCCGCCCGATCAAGCCAAATACGTGATGGCCAAGTCGGCGCTCGTGGGGCTGACCCGCAGCCTCTCGATCGAGCTGGCGTCGAGAAACATTCAGGTGAACCTGGTGGTCCCCAACTTTGTCGAGACCGACCTGGTCGCCCACATCCAGGAAGGCTTTCGAAAGAAGATGGCTCGGGATACGCCGATGCAACGCCATGCCTCCACTGTCGACGTGGCGCGAGCCGTCGTCTTTCTGGCTTCGTCCCATTCGTCGTTCACCACCGGTCAAAAGATCATGGTCACGGGAGGGGGAGCACCTTACCTCTGATGGCTCTGGCGATGTTGAGGAGAACGCTCGCCCGCTGCCTGAACGACCGTCAGAAGCGGGCGCTGAAGTCGAAGATCAACGAGGGGCGGCAGCGATTCGCCCGGGCCTTCCTCAGTTACGACGCGACCCAGTTGAAGGCGAAGCTCCGAGAGATGGGAATCGCTAGTACCGACGCACTCCTGGTACATTCCAACTTCGAGCCGGACAGCGGTTTCAAGGGAACGCCGCAGGACCTGGTCAATGCCCTGGCCGAAGTCGTGGACGAGGGCAACCTCCTGATGGTGTCCATCCCGTTTCGAGGCACAGCCTACGACTACCTCGCGCAGAACAAGATATTCAACGTCAAGAAGACGCTGTCAATGATGGGGCTGGTTACCGAGCTTTTCCGGAGGAGGGACGGGACACTGCGAAGCCTCCACCCCACCCATCCGGTCCTTGCGTTGGGAAAAGATGCGGCGTGGCTCGTGGCCGGGCACGAGACGTGCCGGTTCCCATGCGGGCCGGGATCGCCTTTCGAGAAGTTCTCCACGCTCAAAGGCAAGATCCTCTTCTTCGACGTCGGCATCGAAGCCATCACGTTCTTCCACTACGTGGAGCATCTCCTGCAGGACCAGCTGCCCTTTCCGGTCTACGACGAGCGGCTGTTCTCCGTGACCGCAGTCGACGCCAGCGGACAGAATCATACCGTCCAGATGCAGGCCTACAATAAAGCGGTTCCTCGGCGGGCCGACAAACTGGGCACCGAGATGTCGCGACAAGGCAAGATCCGCAGAGGCACCATCGGCAACTCGCGGCTCCTGCTCGTCACGGCCGAGGATGTGATTGCCTGTCAGTCGGATATGGTGAAAGCCGGCAACTACCCGTATGATCTCTGACGTCAAGGCCAAGATCAAAGAGTTCATCATGACGGAGGTCAGCCCCGACCTCCATCTCGAGCGGATTGACGATCGCGAGTCGCTCGTCGAGTCAGGGATCATGGATTCCCTGGGCGTGCTGAAGATCATGGCGTTCCTGGACGAAGCGTTTGGCGTCGACCTCTCGTCGGGAGAGATCAAGCTGGAAAACTTCAAGGACGTGCAGACGATCTGCGACCTTGTCGAAAAGGAGCGGGCATCGTGAAGCATGCCGCCGGGCGGGCCCCGATGGAAGAACGGATCCGGGAGTTGTTTGCCACGATGCTTCAGGTGTCTCCGGACGCCGTCGACGATGAGACCCATCCCGCGAGCCTTGCGCGATGGGATTCCATGCAGCACCTGATCCTCGTGTCGGGCTTCGAGGAGGAGTTCGGCGTGGACGTCGATCCGGAAGAAGCCATCGACATGTACAAGGATTTCGCCACCTTCAAGGAGATCATGCTGCAGAAGCTCGAGGGCAGGAGCTAGATGCCAAAGTCGGTCTTTCGCGGCGTGAGAATCAGCGGCGTCGCGGGCGCGGTACCGAAATACCGCGTGGACAACCTCACGGACCACGCCTTCGTGCCCGCCGAGGATCGCAAGAAGATTGTCGATCTCACCAAGGTCGCCGGCTACCGGAAGACGCCGCCCGGCATGTGCGCGTCCGACCTGTGCCAGGCCGCCGCCGAGGCGTTGCTCTCCGGCCTCGGGCGGCGGCCAGACGACATCGACGCGATTGTCTTTGCCACGATGACCCCTGACTACCGCGTGCCTTCGACGGCCTGCCTCCTGCAGGATCGACTGCACTGTCAGACGTCGGTCGTGGCCTACGACATCAACATGGGCTGCTCGGGGTTCGTCGTCGGGCTCTATAACGCCTGCGCACTCATCCAGGGCGGTGCCTTGAAGCGGGTCCTCCTGCTCGCGGGCGACACGCAGACCAAGCTCTGCTACGACCAGGACAAGAACGTCGTCTTTATTCTCGGAGACGGCGGTACGGCCACGCTCGTCGAGGCCGATCCTGGTGCCGGCGAGATCGTGATCGAGTTGATGACCGACGGAAGCCGCTTTCAGAACCTGTACGTCCCGGCGGGGGGATTCCGGCGACCGTCGACCGAAGCCACACGCGAGGTTCGTCAGCAGCCGGACGGCGCCATGCGGTCCGACGATCATCTGTACATGAACGGGATGGAAATCTTCAAGTTCTCGGTGACCGACGTCGTGAAGAGCATCGCCGGATTCATGGACCAACAGCAGCTTTCTCCAGAAACCATCGACCTGCTCTTCCTCCATCAGGCGAACTGGTTCATGAACGACAAGATTGCTAAAAAACTCAAGTTCCCGTCCGACAAGGTTCCCTACACGATCGCGTTCTACGGCAACACGGGCTCGGCTTCCATTCCGCTGACCATCGCTCACCATTTCTCAGGACAGGGTTCAAGAGAGAACGCGCGCTGCCTGATGTCCGGCTTTGGCGTCGGGCTGTCCTGGGGCATCGTCTCGACGGTGCTGAGCGGCATCTACAGCCCGCCCATCGTCGAGATCGCCTGATGGTCTTCAGGAACTGACCACGTCAGCGCTCCCGTCATCCTTTTTCAACGGGAGCGACAACTCACCTCTCCTTCGATCCAGCCGACCGACATTTTCAAATTAAGAGATGAAAACCGAGAGCGTTGCGTTCAATGAGGCCGCCGTGCCGGAAAGGACCCTCAGATCGCGGGTGTTGCATGGTGTGTTCTGGCTGACCATGGTCAAGGTTGTTGGACAGCTGGTTTCATGGACCATCACCATTTACGTGGTCCGCATCCTGTCGCCGACCGATTACGGCCTGATGGCGATGGCTGGCGTCTATCTGAGCTTCATCATCCTGTTCAACGAGGTGGGACTCGGTACCGCCATCGTACAGAGGAAGGAACTCGCCCGAGAAGACCTGTCAGGTATCTATTGGACGGTTCTGCTCATGAACGTCGCCTTGTACGGCTTGTCCGTCTTGTCGGCGCCGGTTGTCGCCGCGTTCTACAACGAGCCTCGCGTCGCAGAGGTAATCAGAGTGGCATCCGTCGTATTCATCATCCGGAGCCTGGGACTGGTCTCCTATAACATGCTGACCAGAGAGATGATGTTCAACAGACAGTCCCAAGCCGAGATGATCGGGAATCTGTCTGGAGCGGTAGCCACGTTGGTCCTGGCGATGAAGGGGTTTGGCGTCTGGAGCCTCGTCTACGGAAACATCGCTATCGAGCTCATCAAGAATGTTCTCTACCTGCAGTTCTATCGATGGACGCCAGAGTTTTCACTGTCCTTCTCTCGGGTCAGAGGCATGATCCATTTCGGGTCCAAGGTCGCGTTGTCACGGCTCTGTTGGTACCTCTCGTCCCGCCTGGATCTTCTCATCGCCGGCAAGATCCTGGGGCAGAGCCAGCTGGGATACTACGCGATTGCGGTTCAGTTCGCTTCGATTCCCCTTGACAAGATGGTCGCGACGATTTCTCAGGTGGCGTTTCCGGCCTTCTCGAGAGTTCAAGACGATCGTGCGTTGCTGAAACGGTACTACCTGAGGATCGTCAAGGTTGTCGGCTTCGTCAGCTTCCCGCTGTGCTGCGGGGGGTTTCTCGTGGCGGAAAGCGCGGTCCCTCTCTTCTTGTCCGACAAGTGGACACCGGCGATTCTGCCGCTGCAGATTCTCAGCATTGTTGCGGCGTTTCGGGCCATCCACATCATGAATGCGCCTCTAGAGATCGCGATTGGAAAGCCGGGGATTACGACGCTGAACTTTCTGATCATGCTGCCGGTCCTCGCCTTGAGCTTCTTCATCGGATCGTCCTATGGGCTGGAGGGGCTGGCCTATTCGTGGCTGGTGTTTCCCGTCCTGTTCCTGATCACGACGTCGATCTCCCTGAACTTGGTCGGTCTCTCGCTCGGCGAGTACATCAAAGAACTGAGACACCCCTTCCTGGGGAGCGTCTTCATGGTAGCGGCCGTGCTGCTGATTCAGAGAGCCGTGCTCATCAATCTCGGTCTGGTCGCTCAAGTGGCCGGATCAATGGCTCTGGGACTCGCCTCATATGCTTCGTATTACTTCTTCTTCAACCGCGAGATCTTCGCCGAAGCCAAGGGAATGCTGAAGCGCTAATCATTGGCGCGCAGATCGGAAAAATAACATCTCTATGTGTGGCATTGCCGTAGTGTTGGGCCTCAACGGCCTGCAGGCCGACCGGGCCGTTGTCGAGCGGATGACCACGAGTATGCAGCACCGAGGGCCGGACGGAAGTGGTACGTACATCGCAGGTCCGGTCGGCCTCGGCTTCAGAAGACTCTCAATCCTCGATCTGTCCGAGACGGCCAACCAGCCCATGGCCAGCGAGGACGGGCAGGTGGTCTTGGTGTTCAACGGAGAGATCTTCAACTACGTAGAATTGCGGCGCGAACTTGAAACGCTCGGTCATCGGTTCAAATCTACTGGCGATACCGAGGTGTTGCTGCATGCCTACCGTCAATGGGGTCGAGATTGTCTCGACAGACTCAACGGCATGTGGGCGTTTGTGATTCATGACGTGCGCCGTGGGATTCTCTTTGGCTCTCGCGATCGCTTCGGCAAGAAGCCCTTGTATATCCACCGGACCAAAGACTGTCTGCTTCTCACCTCCGAGATTAAGGGGATTCTCTCGTCTGGGCTGTACTGCCAGGCACCAAACTGGAGGGTCATCAGCGAGTACTTGGTGCGCAGCCGGCTCGATGAAGGTGTGGAGAGTTTCTATGCAGGCATCGAGCAGGTTCCTGCCGGCACGGCCTTTGAGGTGGACCTCAAGGGGCAGTCAAGGAACTGGCGCTACTGGTGTCTGCCTGACGCATCGGCCGACGACATCCAGGACCCGGTCCCGCAGTTTGCCGAGCTGTTCGAGGACTCCGTACGCCTGCGCATGCGCAGCGACGTTCCTGTTGGCGTGTGTCTCTCGGGTGGGTTGGATTCAACGGCCATCATTTGTGCGATGGCGCGCCATTGGGGCGGATCGGAGCAGCCGCTCCATGCGTTCGCATATTACGCGCCTGAATTCGACGAATCCTCGTACATTGCGGACACCATCAGCATGACCCACGCCCACCTCAATCGGCTCGAAACGGATCCGCTTCACGCTTGGCGCACTCTCGGCAAAGTGCTGTCCTTCCATGACGAGCCCGTCCATGCGATGAGCGCGGTGATTGGATTTGAATTGATGGCGCTCGCCGCGTCCAACGGTGTGAAAGTTGTCTTGAACGGACAAGGAGCCGATGAGGTGATCGGCGGCTACTCCAGCTATTTCAGGGACTACTGGTATACGCTCCTCAAAGGCGGCGACCTCCGTGAGACGTGGAATGAGATTGCGAGATTCACATCGTTTCACGGCGGCAGCACAGCGAGGTTGTTCGGAAGCGTCCTCGGTCACCTGGCAAAGGTGACCCTTCGCCAAGCCGATATTGTCCAGCGCTTCGCCCGGTGGAAACACCACCGAGGCCGCCATCATCCATGGTTTACGACGGAATTATGTGACCACCTGAATCCTGACGCTCACGAAAACGATGATTGGACCTTGGGCGCTATTCTGAAACAGTCGGTCGAACGCGGGCCCCTTCCGCTGTACCTGAGATTGGAGGATCGAAACTCGATGGCGCATTCCGTGGAGGCCCGCTTGCCGTTCCTGGACTACCGCTTGGTTTCTTTGGCTTTCAAGAGCGCCGCGAAGTGGAAACTGCGTGGGCCCTGGAATAAGTACCTCCTGCGTGAGGCCATGCGACAGCGGATTCCGGAATCCGTCCGCACGCGAGTCACCAAATGGGGCTTTCCGGTACCGCAGGGAAAGTGGATGTCCGGCGCCTGGTATGCACAACTGCAGGAGTTGTTGGAGAGCCACGAGATGCGCGACCGGGGTATCTATAACTTGGCAGCGATCCGTCACGATCTCGAGTTGCATCGGCGAGGCACGATCGATGTATCTGGCAGGCTGTTCAGTGTCGTGCAATTTGAACTGTGGTCGAGGCAGCAGGTCTGAGGACCATCAACGTGCCGGATATCAATCCTGCGACTTTTGCCTTCAACGATTATCTCCGCCATCTGAAATCGGTCGAGGACGCTTCGGTTGGCAAGCCGCTGCGAGTGGCCGTTTTGCGAAGTTACACGGTCGAACCGATTGAGCCGGTGCTCAAACTGCGGCTCCTTCTCGACGGCTTCCGTCCCTCGTTCTGGTTCGGCGGGTACAACCAGTACGTCCAGGAAACCCTGAATCTCGAGAGTGCCCTCTATCAGTTTCGCCCCGACCTCGTGCTGCTGCTGGTGAGGATCCAAGAGGTCATGCCGGATTTCATCGACGAGTTCGCCAGCAGGCCGCCTGCAGAGTGGGAGGCGCGCGTGAAATCGGTGGCCGGAGACCTGGCCAACCTCGTGGAGCGGCTCGGGAAGGCATTGCCCGCCCAGATCGTCGTCCAGAACATGACGCTTCCGGGCAGGGGCTACTTTGGGATCTTCGATCCCCAGCATCCCGAGGGACAGAGCTATCTGGTCCAAACGTTCAATCAGACCCTAGCCGCGGCGCTCGGGAAACTGCAGTCGGCCTTCATTTGGGACTTCGACGCCTTCGTCCGGGCCAAGGGATACGAGAACCTCTACGACCCGAAGATGTGGTACGTGTCGAGGAATCCGTTCAAGCAATCCGCCTATCCGGCCCTCGTCAACGACCTCGTCCCGTATCTGCGAAGCGCCCTTGGGCAGATCAAAAAATGCATCGTGCTCGACCTCGACAATACCTTGTGGGGCGGCATCGCCGGCGAAGACGGCATCGACGGGATCCAGCTCGGTCAGACGTACCCCGGAAACTGCTTCCGCGACTTCCAGAAGGAGCTGCTGAAGCTGTACGAGCGCGGCATCCTCCTGGCAATCAACAGCAAGAACAATGAGGAGGACGCGCTTCGCATCATCGACGATCACCCGGACATGATTCTCAGACGGCGCCATTTCGCGGCGATGCGTATCAACTGGCGCGACAAGGCCGCCAACCTCCGCGACCTGGCCCGCGAGCTTAACATCGGGATCGACAGCATGATCGTCGTCGACGACAACCCGGTTGAATGCGAGCTGATCCGGCAGGCGTACCCTGAGTGCGATGTGGTGCTCCTGCCGGACAAGCCCTACCTCCTCCCCGCCGTGCCTGCGGGCTTCCCGGCGGTCGAGAACATCAGATTGACAGAGGAGGATCGGAAGAAGGGCGACATGTACCGCGGCCAGGCGGCCCGGAAGGAGCTCGAGGATCGTTACTCGAACCTCGACGAGTTTCTGCGGAGCCTCGATATCGAGGTCGGTATCCGCGCCGCCGACTCGTTCTCGATCCCGAGAATCGCCCAGCTCACACAGAAGACCAACCAGCTCAACATGACGACGAGGCGCTACACCGAAGCGCAGATCCAGTCGTTCGTCAACGATCCGGGTTGCTCGGCGTTCTCCGTCTCGTCGAAGGACCGGTTCGGCGACGACGGGATCATCGGCGTGTGCATCCTGAAACACTGCGGCGACGATTCTTTGATCGATACGTTTCTCATGAGCTGCCGCGTGATCGGCCGAGGCATCGAACAGCTCATGCTGGCCTTCATCGCCGACCTCTCGCGCACGAAGGGCGCTCGCCGGCTCGTCGGCGAGTTCATCGCGACGGCCAAGAACCAGCCGGCGGAGGGGATCTACGAGAAGGGCGGGCTCAAGAAGGTCAGCGAGACCCGCTTCCATGCCGATCTAGGAGCGACGTCTCTTTCCTATCCGCCGCACATCCGTCTTGTAACTGCCCCAGAGGCTCAGGATTGACCTCCGACTCTCAGGGCCCCGCACGATCGTGAGCATCGGAACAGAAATCCTGGAGCGCGCGAAGTACTACGCTTCGCTCGTCGATGGCGACGTGGTGAAGGGATATCTGAGTCTTCCTCGGAAGACGATAGACGATGGGACAGATCCCTTGGCCGAGGCGATCGCGTGGATCTGCCGGGCCCAGGACGCCTTCGACGACGGCGGTGTGGCCAGAAGCTACAGCCTGGCCTATCATCCGTATCTCAAGCGGAGGGGGTGGATTCCCTCTTACCCCGAGACCACGGGCTACATCATTCCGACGGTTTTCGACTACGCGAAGCAAACGGGTCGCGACGATCTCTTCCGTCGCGCGGTCAGGATGGCCGACTGGGAATGCGACGTCCAGATGTCAAATGGCGCCGTGCAAGGCGGGACGATCGATCAGCCCGCCGCGCCGGCCGTCTTCAACACCGGGCAGGTTGTCTTCGGTTGGATCAGAGCGTTTCAGGAGACCAAGAACGAGAAGTATGCCAGCGCGGCCATCAAGGCTGGGGATTATTTGCTGAGTGTGCAGGACGCCGACGGAGCGTGGCGCAAGAGCCTTGGGCTGTACGCGTCCGCTGACATGGCCTCCTACACGTACAACACCCGAACCGCGTGGGCACTGGTCGATCTGGCCCACTCGACAGGCTATGACCGGTACCGGGACGCGGCCGTCCGCAACATCGACTTCGCGCTCGGCGAGCAGCTTCCGAACGGGTGGCTCAAGAACAACTGTCTCTACGATCCGATCCGCCCGCTGCTCCACACGATTGCCTATTCGCTGCGAGGGATTCTCGAGACGGGGATTGCGCTCAACAAGCCGGCGTACATCGCGGCGGCACGCACGGCGGCCGACGCGCTGCTCGCGAAGCAGCGTGAGGACGGCAGTCTGGCCGCGCGATTCGACGAGCGCTGGAAGCCCGCCGTCGGCTTCAGCTGCCTGACCGGCAACGCCCAGATGGGCACCGTCTGGGCGAGGCTCCATCACGCGACCGGCGAGCGAAAGTACGTCGATGGCCTCGTCAAGGCCAACCATTTTCTGCGCCGCGTGCAGTGGCGCAACACCGGCAACCCCGGCCTCGAGGGCGGCATCAGCGGCTCGTTCCCGCTCCACGGGCGGTACGGCCGATTCGAGATCCTCAACTGGGCGGTCAAATTCTTCGCCGACTCGCTGATGTTCGAGGCGGAAGGAGCAAGGCGCCGATGACGCGGGGCCGATTCGCCGTCAAGCCCTGGCTGCAAGCACTTCGGCCGGCGCATTGGACCAAGAGTTTCTTCGTCCTCGCTCCATTCCTGGTCGGCCCTCGTTTTGGCGTCAACGAGTACCTGCTTCGATCGGTCAGCGGCGCGGTTCTGTTCGGACTCATCTCCAGCGCGATTTACCTGTTCAACGATGTCATCGACGCGCCCTCGGACAAACGCCACCCGACCAAACGCCTGCGGCCGGTCGCCTCGGGCCAGATCTCTCCGTGGAGTGCGGGCGCCCTGTCATCCGTACTCCTTCTCACGACGCTCGGGCTCGGTCTGCTGCTGGATCGTGGCTTTTTCATGATGCTCCTGGCCTACGGAGCCAACAACCTGCTGTATTCCCTGTACGTCAAGAAGAAGACGGTCCTCGACGTGATGTCAATCTCGGCGGGATTCGTCATGAGAGTCTATGCTGGCGGCATGTTGATCGACATCGACATCACCGACTGGCTCGTCGCGTGCGTATTCGCTCTCTCGCTACTGATGGGATTTGGAAAGCGCCGGGCGGAGTTCGAGGGCCTTCGAGACGACGCGCCAGGAGCCCGGAGGGGGCCCAATTCGTACACGACCGGTAAACTCAACGTCCTGCTCGGCATATCAGCCAGCATCACGATCGTGACCTACATGCTCTACTCGGTCGCTCCCGAGACGAAGGCCTTGCACGGGACCGACAAGCTCATTTTCACGACACCCTTCGTCGTCTACTGCGTCTACCGCTTCCTGCTGAAGGTCCAGGAGGAGGGGCGCGAGCCGGCCGATTTGATCGTCCACGACCGCGGCTTTGCGCTGGCGGGCTCGTTGTGGCTCATCTCCCTTCTGTACCTGACACATCCCATCCGATGAGCGACGTCAGAGCACACTTCGACACGATCGCGGAGCACTACAAGGAAGAGATTCCTGCTCACATCCGCGAGCATTTGAACGCCAAAGAGTGGGCCCTCGTGTCTTCCTACGTCAGCCCCGGAGCTCGAGCACTCGCCGCTGCGCAGTCTCGCCGCGCACTATGTGGTCGTTCTGAAGAAGCAAGACGTCAAGCGTGATGTCTAGAGCGACGGTCCAAGCAGAAGATCCATCCGTCCCGAAGCGGGCCCTCGTGGCGTTGCTTGTGATTCTGGTCTTCGCAGCAGCCCTGCGCATCTACATGTTTCGTGGCTGGGTCGGACTCGACGACGCGGAGTACGCCCGCTTTGCCGCGCTGTTCGCCGAGGGACGTCCGTTCCCCTCGGACTATTCCGGTCCGGCCGTGTTCCCGCTTCGAGTGGGTGTGTTCGTCCCCGCCGGTCTTCTGTTTCGGTGGTTCGGCGTCAATGAGTGGGCGATGGTCCTGTACCCGCTCGCCGTGTCGCTGACCTCGATTGTCCTTATCTACGCATCGGCGGCATTGTTCTTCGGATGGCGCGCGGGGTTGATGGCCGCTGCGCTGTTGAGCGCCTATCACTGGGACTTGGACAGTGCGACCAAGCTTCTCCCCGACCTCCCAGCGGCGTTCTTCGCCACCACCGGCATCATGCTGATTGTGGCGTTGGAGCGTCATGTATCCCGAACATGGTCGCGGGCGTTCGCTGGGGGCCTTCTGGCCGGGCTGGCATTTGGCCTGGCGTGGCTCTGCAAGGAAAGTCTTGCCTACCTGGCGCCGTTCATGTTCACGCTGTTGGCCATCACCGTTTGGCGAGGCGGCCCGCGCATGTGGCTCGTGTGGGCAGGCGTTGCGGTCGGTTCGGCGAGTGTTTTAGCCGGCGAGATGATCGCGTACCAGGCTGCCACAGGAGATTTCCTGTTCCGGTTCCATGAGGTCGAGCGGAACTACCGCCAGTGGCCAAACGGGTTCTTCACCAGCGGGAGCGACTTCGGATGGAAGGAAGGGACGACACGCAGCGCGGCGCTCATGGACCGGCTGTTCGTCAGCGGCCCACGAACGATTCTGTTTGATCCGTCTCTGTACTACGTGCCCTTCATCGGCCTGGCCGCCACTGCCTATGCGTGGGTAAGACGCGACCGGGCTTTCCTGGTTCCAGGGTTGTGGCTGTGGGCCTTGGTCGTGATGTTCAACTTCGGATCGAGTTCGTCCACCGAGTACATTCCGCTGGCGCTCTTCCACCGGTACATGTATCTGATGTTCTTTCCGGCCATCGTGGTGGTTGCCGGGTTTCTTGCGCGTACGCTGGCGCCTGTGCTCCACCTCGATATCCGGCCTCGCACACTCGTTGCAGCGGGCGGCGGGCTGGCCGCGGTCGTCCTGATGCTCTGGGCGGCCGCACCACACCTGTACTATGACGTCACAAATCCCCGAAACTGGACCGACGAGGTGAAGAAACTGCGCGCCACTGTTCGACCGGACGTTTCCGTATACGCCGACGGCATCACGCTCCGAGCCTTCGAGTTCTTCGCCGGCTACCCCGAGCGGACGGCCTGGACAGACTTCGCGAATATCGATTCGAGCAAGGATATTCCTCCGGGCAGCCTCGTGGTGGTGAACAAGCAGTACATCGCCTGGCTCAATCGGAATGCCGGGATGTGGGTGGCGTTTCCGCCGGGACCGACAGATCGGTCGGGATATCGAATGCACACCTTCTACGACCAGGCGCCTTCGAACTGGACCGAGATCTGGAAGAACGACAACGCACGATTGTACAAAGTCGCCGGCGCCGTGCCGGCGAGGTAGAGCGGGTGGGTGACAAGGTGACCGCGGCTCCGGTCTGCGTCGACCTCGATGGCACGCTGATCGCCGGAGACATGCTTTGGGAGTCGTTTGTTGCCCTCTTTCAGCGGAGTCCTCTCGCGGCATTGCAGGTCTCGTTCAGCCTCGCCAAGGGACGTGCCCACTTCAAAAAGCGCGTGGCGGAGTACGTCCCGATTGACCCGGCAGCCTTGCCATATCGAACCGATTTGCTCGAGGAATTGAAGGAGTTAAACCAACAGGGCGTGCCGCTCGTGCTGGCCACCGCAACCCACGAAACCTACGCGTGGGCGATCGCCGATCATCTCAAGATCTTCCAGCAAGTGATCGCGAGCGATGGGCGCCGAAATCTGTCGGGCCACCAGAAGGCCGCCTCTCTGGTCGAGCGGTTTGGCGAGCGTGGGTTCGACTACATCGGCAACGGCTGGTCCGACGTGCCGGTCTGGCGCGCAGCCGCTGGGGTGACCGTCGTCGCCGGTCCCGCACGGCTGGTACGACAGCTCACCAGCGAGCGAAGCGCCACTCGCGTGCTCGCTCGCCGCCGGAGCACGCTGGAGGCGTTCCTCACGGCGCTCCGCCCACATCAGTGGGCGAAGAACACTCTCGTGTTCGTCCCGCTCGTCGCCGGACTCAGTATCCCGTGGCTCAACATGCTGGCGTCCGGCATCCTGACATTCGTCGCGTTTAGTCTGTGTGCGTCCGCCACCTACATTCTTGACGACATCTCGGATATTCAGACCGACCGGTTAGATTCGAGGAAGCACAGCGGGCCGTTTGCGTCAGGAGAACTCAGCATTCCCGCGGGAGTAGCGGCTGCCGGCCTGCTGCTCACCGCCTCGCTATTACTTGCGGCGCTCGGTGTCTCGTGGCTGCTCGCAGCAATCCTCGGCGTGTACGTGGTTGTCAGCACGGCGCACACGCTGCGTGGCAAGCAGACGCCCGCGGCAAATGTTCTCATCCTGACGGGCCTACACGTCCTACGTATCATGGCCGGTGCCGTGGCCATGGACTGGCTTTAAGCTAAGGCAAGCGCCTGATCAGGCTCTATCGCCGCTTGAGTTGAGGCAAGCGGCGAGAGGAGGGAAACCGCGGATCCAAATCGGAAGTCGCACAGCAGCCGGCGCAAACGTGGCTCGGTCATCTCCAGATTCTGATAATGCCGGAAGCGGCTGATCAGCGAGCCTGTTAGCCGTGGTTGGGCCGGGTCGATTTCCCAGGGATGCAGATAGAACATCACGGCCTTCCCCTCGACCCTGTTCACGTGCTCGATCGCGCGTCGCGTCCACGCGTACGGCAGCAGCCTGAAATACCCACCTCCAGCGAACGGTAGATTCTGACCGCCCCACCGGACGGTCGAGCCGGGCAGCTCCCACAGGCTGCCGCGATCACGCGTCACGCGATACGGATGGCGGGGAGCGTCCGGAATACCATACCGATCGTGACGGATCGGGAAAATGCTTGCGTCGTACACGTAGCCTTCATCGACCAGCACATCCAGCGCCCACAGAGACCGCTTGGTGATCGAGTAGCTTGGCGCCCGGTATCCCAGAATGGGCGCGCCACATGCGTCCTCGAGCGCCCCTTTGGCCCGCCGCAGGTCCTCGCCGAATTCCTCGGGCGTCATCTCGTACACGAGACGATGCGCATACCCGTGGGAAGCCACCTCGTGTCCTGCTGCGGCAATCCTGCGAACGAGCGAGGGAAACCGTTCGCCGACCCAACCCAGGACAAAAAACGTGGCGGTTACACGCCCTCGCTCGAACATCTCGAGCAGGTATTCGGTGTTCCGGCACACCCGGCTCTCGAACGTGTCCCACTGGCGGCGCGAAACGTGCCTCTCGAACGCGCTGACCTGGAAATAGTCCTCAACATCCACCGTCATCGCGTTGACGACCGTGGGGACCGTCGCGCCGATCTTCGGCGGACACACAGCTTGCTGCGAAACCCGCGTGTGTGCCGGGCCAAGGAAGGACATTGTCGCTGTCGCTCGTGCAAGCCCATCGCCAGAATGGACCGGGGACATACGTCGCTAACTGCAACCGAATCAATTACTTAATGAGATAATTGAGGGCCGATGAAACCGGGGCGCGTGTTATCTTCCCAGGCGGCGACAAAAGTTGTCCTGCCTAGCGTCTTGCGGCCACGGTCGCCGCTTCGGCGCCCGCCAGCTCGCGCAAGGCGCCTTTGTCGATCTTGCCCACGCCAGGCAACTTCGGGATCTCCTGACAGAAGATGAACCGAACGGGCACTTTGTAATGCGGCAATTTCGAATGGCAGAACGCTGCGAGGCTCTCGGCGTGCACGACGGCATCCTTCTCGCGCGCCGCCACAAACGCCACGGGCGCTTCGCCAAGGATCTCGTGCGCGACGCCAATGACCGCGGCCTCGAACACCTGCGGATGCTCGTGCAGCACATCCTCGATCTCTCGGGCGCCCACCCGTCGGCCGCCAACCTTGATCATGTCGTGACGACGGCCGACGAGGAATAGAAACCCGTCCTCGTCCACGTACCCGAGGTCGCCGGTCCGATAGCCGAGCGCACCGAACTTCTCCCGCGTCTCCTCGAGATTGTTCCAGTACCCGGGCGAAATGTTTTCGCCGCGGGCCACGAGTTCGCCCACCTCGCCAAACCCCGCGATCCGGTCCCCGTCGGCCATCACGCTGATTTCCACGCCGGGAATCGGACGCCCGATCGAGCCGAGCTTCCTGCGGAGATCTGCCGGTGGCAGATACGTCAGCCGTGCGGACGCTTCGGTGGCCCCGTACATGACGTAGAACGGCACCTGAGGTCCGCGTTCCAGCCACTCGCGCACGCGTGCAGGAGGCATCCCGCCGCCGGCCTGGGCAACGTACCGCAAATCCGGAAATTTCATGCCGGCCAGGTTCGATCGATGCAGCAGAAGCGCGAATGTCGAGGGCACGCCGGCCAGCCCGGTCACGCGACGGCGCTGCATGGCCTCGAGCACCACGTTCGGAAAGACGAATCGATTGTCGATGACGACCGATCCTCCAACGGCCACGTGCGTGTGGAGCAGCGAGAGCCCGAACACGTAGTGAAACGGCAAGATACACATCACACGGTCGCTCGCCGTGAGCCCTTGGTACTCCACAATCGATCGCGTATTCGCCACGATATTGCCGTGCGTCAGCATGACACCGCGCGGCGTGCCCGTGCTGCCGGAGGTGTAGATGATGGCGGCGAGCTCGGCCGCGGTGACCGGGACGCTCGGCTCGTTGCTGCCAGCGGTTTCCAGGCCCTTGCCGAGGTCGTGCCCAAGGGCCGGAGCCTGCGCACCACGAGTCACGGCGGCTCCCCGACGAATAAAGATCGACGGAATGTTGTCGAACGTCGGCGCGAGCTCTCTCGCCAGCCTCTCCTCGATGATCGCGACGCGCGGCGTGCAATCGGAAACGGCGCCGATGAACCGATCGCTCCGAGGGCCCGGCGGGAGAGGGACCGCCGCAGCTCCGGCTCTCATCGCCCCAAAGTACGCAGCCACCAATTCGACGCTGTTCTCGAGCGCCAGCACGACACGATCGCCCCGCTTGACGCCGGCGCACAGCAACAGGTTCGCAAAACAGTTTGCCATCCCATCGAGCTCGGCGTAAGACACCGACCGCTTGGGCTCAATGAGCGCGACCGCCTCCCGATCGCGTGCGGCGGCCTCGTGGAGGAGCTGATGAACCAGCATGGGAGCGAACGCGAATCTAGGTTCCCCGACGTAGAAGGACCGTCTGGATGGTCTTGAGGACGATGAACCAATCGAGGCCGACCGACAAGTTCTTGATGTAGAAGAGGTCGTACTGCAGTTTCTCCAGGGCATCCTCAACGCTCGCGCCGTACGAGTACTTCACCTGCGCCCACCCGGTGACACCGGGCTTGACGACGTGGCGCTGCCCGTAGAACGGAATCTGCTTCGTGAGGCCCTCGACGAATTCCGGACGTTCCGGCCTGGGCCCTACCAGGCTCATGTCGCCGCGCAAGACGTTCCAGAACTGGGGCAACTCGTCGAGCCTGGTCCGGCGCAGGAAGCGGCCCACAACGCTCACCCGCTTGTCGTCCTGGCTGGCCCACACGGCGCCTGTCAGCGCTTCCGCGTCGTGGCGCATGGAGCGGAACTTGTACAGCGTGAAAACGCGACCGTCCAGTCCCACACGCTGCTGACGGTAGAGGATCTCGCCTGGCGAGGTCAGCTTGATCGCCATGGCGATGAGGGCCAAGAGCGGCAACGAACAGAGCAACCCGACAGTCGCCGCGAGGAGGTCGGTCGTCCGTTTCACCGCCTGCAGCATGCGGCTCTTTCTGAACCCTTCTGAAAAAATGAGCCAGCTCGGGCGGAGATTCTCAACCGCAATCTTACCCGTGTACTCTTCATAGACCGACGCGAGATGATCGAATGTCACGCCGTCGAGCTTCATCTCAAGCAGCTTGTCCATCGGCAGGCGGCCCCTGGCATCGGCCAGGCTGACGACAACACGATCGACGCCGCGCGAGCGGACGATCCCAGGAATGTCGTCGATCGTACCGATCACGCCGGGATTGAGGACTGGCGCGCCCACGCGGGCCGGATCGGGATCGATGAAGCCGACAATCTGAACCCCAAGCTCGGTCCGATTGTAAAGTTCGCGCGCCAGCGACACCGCCGCCGCGCTGGTGCCTACCAGTAGCAGCCGCTCGCGGTACCCGAGACGACCGGTCACCCACTCAAACAGGATGCGCCAGCCGCCCACGGCCGCGATGACAAAAAACGACGAGAGGAGGAAGACGCCGCGGCCGATGATGAGCGACGGGAACCAGAAGTAGAGAACCGCCAGGATCAGGGACGTTGATCCAAGCGCCTGCATAAGACGCACGAACAGCTCGCGGCGATCCGACAGGATCCGGAAATCATAGAGATCAACGTAAAACAGGCACACCTGACACACGACGGCAATCAGGAAGGCCTTCGGCACCCAGCCGGCGGTCATGCCCTCCGAAGAGAGACGGAGATAGGCGGAGATCATTACCGCTGCAACAATTAGCGCGGTCTCTGACGCAATGAGCGCGACCAACCGCCACGTGATGCGCTGCTTGAAGACTCTAGCCATCCTTCGCACCCGACGACGGGTAGTAGTGCCGGTAGTACGCGTCGGCCGTGATGGTCTGCTCCTCGACTCGATTGAGGACGATCCCGATGAGCCGATCGGGACCAAGCGCCGCAACCGCCCGCTGTACCAGTGGATACGGCGTTTTGGCGGCGCCAATCACGAGCAGCACTCCGTCAACCAAACCGGCCAGAAACTGCGCGTCCGACAACAGCCCGATGGGGGGCGTATCCACCAGCACCCAGTCGAATCGGGGCGCAGCGCCGTCAATCACCGCCTTCATCCGGTTCGAGGCCAACCCGCCGACCGAGCTCGCATGCAATGGGCCGGCGGGAAGGACCGTGAGCGTCGGCGAGAGTTCATAAAATGGTATCTGCACGCGTTCGGAGCGCAGTCCGTCGCCGAGCCCCGTAGTATTCGGCAGGCCGAGAATCTCGTGGATGGACGGATGGCGCAGATCGCCGTCAATCAGGAGCACGCGCCGGCCGAAGTATTCGCTGAGCGTCAGGGCCAGGTTTGTGACGGTCAACGTCTTGCCTTCCCGCGGCAGGGCGCTCGTCACCATCAGCGTCTTGACCTTGTGCTCCGCCTGCATCTGGTGCAGCACCGCCGCCAGTCGCCTGTATTCCTCTTGCGAGACCGGGCGCATGCTCCCCGTCACGAGCTTGCCAGCAATGCTCGGATCGAAGGGCCCGAGCTGGACGCGCCGGCCCGCCGGCTCCGGCCGCACGGGGGCAGGCGGCTCGACATTTCCTTCTCGCCCCTCACCGGTCCACGGCACCGAGTGATGTTCCGCTGGATAATGGTCGAGCGACGAATCGCCGAAACTCGTCGCCCGCGACTCCGCAGACTCCGCCCGTCTGGGGCTCGGTGAAGGTGCGCGGGTCACCCGTTTGAGAGCTTCGTCGATTCGGCTCATGACGAGGGCCACAACCTCCAGAAAGCGATTGCCGCCGACCCGAGCACGAGCACGGCGACGCCGCCGGCCAGCAGCGCCCGCCGCCGCCGGGTTTCGCGCTCGACCGTCGAGATCATCGTCGGCACGAGCGCCAACACGGGCAGCGACAGCACACGGGTCACTTCGTCCTCGGTCTTGAAACTCGAGTCGCGATACTCCCGCAGTCCCACGAACAACAGGCCGATCATCAGGCCCGAGGCTGCCCCCATCAGATCGATCTGCCAGCGAATCGGGCTGAACGGCCGCTCGGGGATCCTGGCCGGGTCCAGCACTCTGAACTGTTCGCCGATGTTCCGGCGCTCCAAGTTGGCAGCGATCTTCGCGTCTTCTCGCTTCGCGAGGAGGGCCTGATAGGCCGTCTGCAGCGTGGCGTAGTCTCGCGTCAGCTCGACGAGGTCCGATTCGCGCCTCGGCAGGGCAGCCAGTCTGGCCTCGTACTGTGCGATGACTTTGCGCAGTTGCTCGTCCTGACCCTGCTTCTCTGCGAGCTGCCGATCGATGTCGGCGATATCCGCTTTGAGATCGCGAATGCGCTTCTGTCGCAGTGCCTCGGTCGGCGTGACAGGCGTCTCAGGCACTTCGCCGTCGGCCGGCTGGCTACCCTCGGCCGCGAGCTTGGCATCGAGGTCGCGGATCGACCGCTGCAGCGTCCGCACATCGGGATGATCCGGTGTGGCGTGGGACAGCAGCAGCTCCAGACGCGCCTGTGCTGCCTGAAGCTGTTGCGCCGTGGACTGTGGAGCGCCCTGTGCGCCCGTCGGAGTGACGGCCGCGATGGCCAGGGGATCCGACTGCAAGTCGACCATCTGGCGTTCGAGGAGCAGGCGCCGCTCCCTGGCGCGGTCGGTCGCCTCCGCCAGGCTTCGCAACTGCGTCTGCAGGTTCTGAATCGCCTGCAGATTAGCGGTGGCCTGCGACGGCAATTCACCGCCGTAGCGACTGCGGTATTCTTCCAGCTTCTTTTCGTACTCGACCAGCCGGCGCTTGGCGTCCTCCAGTTGGGACTCGAGGAATTGGTTCGTATCCTCGGCCAGGTTCTCTCGGTCGCGGAGGTTCTCTTCGATGAACAACGACGCGAGCCGTTCGGTGGTCTTCTGCGCAGTTCTCGCGTCCTGATTGACATACGAGATCCGGAACGACTCCCTCCCCTCGATCCTGATGGGATCGATATCGCTGCGCATGCGCTGTACGACGTCTTCCATCGGCAGCGTGCGCCGAAGCGCCGAGTATAGATCCAGATCCAGGATGATCCGCTCGAGGCGCGACCGGCTGAGAAGCTGCTCTTGCAGCGTGGCCAGCCGGTCTTCGATGCGTGAGGTGACCGTCGATCTGACGTAGCTGTCGGGAATCCGTTGCGGCACGAGCATGATGAGCGTCTCGGAGCGGTACCGATTCGGGAGGCGGCTCCCAATAGCTGCTCCGGCCGCGGCGCAGACGACCAGTGGGATGACGACGAGCCACCACCGACCGACGAGGATTCGGACGACGTCTTCCGGTGTGTAGGTTTTGCCTGGCAGCACGGTTACCTACCCATGAGAGAAACCGAGAGCGTCAAACCCGCCCGAACGCTGTGTCGTCTCAGATTCGGCGACACGCCAGGCGACAACTGCAGGCTCTGGTTGAAGTTATAGAAGTAGTACATGTAATCGACGTACGTCGCCCAAGTCCGCGAGATGGCGAAGCGGACCTCTGCATCGCCCGTATAGGTGTCGAAACTGTTGGAGGAGACGATGGCGAGCGCGGAGTTGCCCGTCGAATAGGAGGTAGACATGACCACAGTGGTCCGTCGGTCCAGCGAGCCGCTCGTGGTGACCGTCACAGCGTCCGAAAACACCGGATCTTCAATCCCCTCGATGAATCCCACGCCGCGGTGATACGCCCCTTGAAGCTGCCACGTGCGACCCATCTGGTGATTCAGCGATGCATCCACCACAAGGCGGAACTGCCGTCGCGTCTGGGTCGAAGCACTGGAAACCGGTCCGGTCACTACGGCCGAACCGGCGCTGAATCCAAGCGTGGTACGCCGAGCGGACGACAACGGCCACTGGTAAGCGATCCCCGAATCGATATCGTGAGTGCTCGGTCGCTGCTGGGTGCTCGAATAGGCCGCCTGCCGATACGTGTAGCCCAGTCGCAGCGAGCCGTCTCGACTCAGGAGATGCGTGAAGCGCCCACCGACGTCATACGACCGCAAATCTGAGGCCCCGGCAGTGTTACCGACAAAATCGGTGTATCGATACGCCGAATTGAACGACACGGTGTCGCGACGCGTCACGGCGTGGCTGACGCCCGCGCTCGTGCTGTACTGGTACGAGGGCTGCCCGTTGACCGCATAGCTCGTGGCCGGATTGACGGCACTCCCCATCGTCGCCGGAGCGGCGTTTGCGAACAGCCCGTGCAGATACGATGGGGCGTAGGCGACGCCCTGATTCACGCTGAGCCTGGTGCGTCGCGTGAGCTCGGCGGAAACGCCCGCGCCCACGTTGTGACCGATCGAGACCAGCCGGTCGAGCTCGCGATAGTAGCGAAGCGTCGAGCCGGAGGTCGCCGTGATCTGCGCCGATCGTCCGCGTGATGCGAAGCTCATAGTTGGCGTCAAGCTCGTATAGGATCCGCTCTGCTGAAACAGTGTGGGGCTGACCGCAGTCGCACCAGCCCGCAGGTTGCTGTCGTACGCTTCGACCAACGAAACCGACAGGGTCAGGCTCTGCCTCCCGGCACCGGCGGCGCCGCCGCCAGCCTGGAACAAACCCTGGGCCTGAGGCGCAGGCCCGGCCTGTGCCAGCGCGAGGTCCGGTATCGCACACGCCAGCAGAGCCATGACGCCCGCCGCCGCCGAACGGACCCAGGTACTCAAAACATCCCCTCGCGCTGCGCCGCGCCTACGGCACGACGACCGTGTCGCCAGGCTTGAGGGCAATGTTCTGCGCGGCGTTCTTCTGTTTGACGACGTCCTTGTAGTTGAACGGGTGGTGCTGCTGCCGTCCGCGTTCCGTCCGGATGATCACGACGTTCTTTTCGTCTGCAAAATCGAGCAATCCTCCGGCAAGCGCAATCAGCTGCAGGACGTTGATGTCGGTCAGCAGCGGGTACGCGCCCGGCCGCGCGACATTGCCGGTAATGAACACGTTTCTGCTGTGAATCTCCTTGACGACCACCGTGACGTTGGGCTCTTCGATGTACTTCGCCGCGGCCTCCTTGAGCTTGACGTGCAGCTGCTCGGGCGTGAGCCCGGCAGCCTGAATCTCGTTGAGCAACGGCAGCGAAATCTTTCCGTCCGGGCGGACCATGACGGCATCGACCGACATGTCAGCGTCGCGCCAGAAGACGATCTGCAGCACATCCTGCGCGCCGATGACGTAGTCGGAGGGTAGCGGCGACGCCGTCGCCGCACCACCGCTCGGGGGTGGCGCCTGAGCCGCGGCCCTGGCCGGCTGCTGGGCCGTCACCGCCATGACCGGGCCGGCGGCCAGTGCCAGAATCAGAGTCAGCGTCGAATGTGTGCCCACAACCACCTCTACTGCCGGTATTCCTTGAACGACAGCTGACAGTCGTGCTTCCGCAGGAAATTCAGGAAGCGCTTGTACTCGCGCGCCTCCATGTTGAACAGGCGCAGCACAATCTTGTAGTTGCCGCGCGCCTGCTCGAGGCCCTTGTGCACCAGATCCCGCACGTTGCTGCGCGTAATCTCACGATTCATATAGAGCGGATACACGGCCGTCCAGAACGATTCGCGATCCTCGACGAGCTTCCTGAACAGGTCGTCGGCGACCGTCCGCCGCCGTTCGCGCCGGGGACGCACGTTCAACTGCGACGGCGATCGGAGCTCGAGCGGCAGATCGCCGAGATCGATGACCTCGTGGCGGCCCGTCACGACCAGCTTCTCGATCACGTTTTCGAGCTGCCTGACGTTACCCGGCCAGGCGTACTCGGCGAGCGCCGCGACGGCTTCGGGCGCGATCGCATGCACGAGCGTGCCGTGGCCGTTGCCTGCGGCGCCGTTCCCGTTCCCGTTGGTGAAGCTCTGCAGGAAATGATCGACGAGCAGCGGAATGTCCTCGCGCCGCTCGCGCAGGGGCGGAACGGTCAGGTGAATCACGTTTAGCCGATAGAAGAGATCTTCCCGAAACAGGCCCTGTGTGATCAGCTCGCTCAGCTTGCGGTTGGTCGCGGCGATCACGCGAACGTTGGCGGCCATGACCGCGCGCTCGGCGCCCACCGTCTGGATCTCGCCCGTCTCAAGAAAGCGGAGCAGCAGACCCTGCATGCGAAGCGTCATCTCCCCGATCTCGTCGAGGAAGATGGTGCCGTTGGTGGCCATCTCGAGCTTTCCCGGCTTGTCACGATAGGCGCCGGTGAAGCTTCCCTTGCGGTGGCCGAAAAGCTCCGATTCGAGAAGGGTCTCTGGAATACCGGCGCAGTTGACCGGGACGAACGGGGCGTTCGCGCGGAGGCTCGAGGCGCCGATGGCCCGCGCCACGATTTCCTTGCCGGTGCCGCTTTCGCCCGTGATCAGCACTTTGGCGTCTGCGCGAGCCACGCGCTCGATTTCGGCCTTCAACTCCGCAATGGCCGGGCTCGAACCAATCAAGTCGACTCTGCCGTTCTGTCTCATCGGCGTTACCTGACCTTACAAAAAATTGACAGCGGCGCCTATTGAGCACTGCCATCCCGACGTACGAGAATCCGGTGCTGGGCAGAGTTGCAAACAGGCCACCAAAGCGGTCAGGTTGACATCATTTAGATATCTTCCTTTGTTTCAATTAGTTACAGTCGGTTATCGAAGGCTCGCAATAATCGGTAGTTAGATGGAATTTCTTGGGCAGGTTCAGACGGATGAAAAAAGTCTTCTCTGGCGTGGACTTTTTGTCTCGGCTAGGACGTTCAAAGACGTCCCCTCAAGTGACTCACACACTCATGCCACGGCCAGGGCCGCCGAGGTAGGCGCGGGCTTGGTTGCCGCGAAGGGTCGCCCGGCGCGGGCCAACTCGAGAAGCGCGTTCGCGAGCTGATCGGGAGCATGCCGGATCTTGCCTTCTTCAAGCTGCCAGACGAGGTCGCGCTCGACGAGACACGTCCGAGCGCCGATCGCGGTCGTGTCGCCGCGGCGGACCGGCACGGACCCTCGGCGCGCGTATCGCGCCGCCACCGACGGATCGATGGGTCGGCGATTGACGAGGACGTAGTC
>Ga0156016_107_pt10 | contig 24919 bp, 24 predicted proteins | sample RifCSPlowO2_02_FD_107670 | JGI IMG/M metagenome (GOLD analysis project Ga0156016, IMG submission 107670) | Acidobacteria bacterium RIFCSPLOWO2_02_FULL_64_15 | reverse complement strand
CGTTTGAACGTGCCGCACCTCGCCGGCACTTGCGATCTCGGCATCGATCCGATGACCGCCATCGTCCGGGCGGAGAGCTGGGGATTCAGCGTTTTGGGTTGCGGGCCGCCAGCGCCGCCTCCAGCGTCGGAATCTGAGCCAAATCCTTCGGTCGCCTGGCGGACACCAAGCGCATTGAGCGCCTCGAGGAGGGCTCGTTCAGCGGGCGTGAGGACGAATTCGGACACGGCTGAGACCGCGGCGTAGACGCTCGGCCGGAGGCAATTCCAACGTTCGCAGGGCGTGGTAGACGTCGCCCACGTCGACCCCGGCATTGTCACGGACGATGGCGTGCGCCCTGCGCCAGACCTGCTCGCTATGGAGAATCCACGCGCGCTGATCTTCAGTGAGTCCTTCGAGGCCGGCGGTCATGGCGAGCACGAGCTGATTATGCCATACGCTTTGGGGACGACGGCGGCCATGGACGGGCCAGAAAACGTATAATCCGACGCCGCTTTATCCATGTCACTCGTGCCAGGCGCTCGTCTCGGCCCTTTTGAGATCGTCGCGCTCATCGGCGCGGGTGACAAGCGTGGCGCCGAGATGCCTGGCCGTCGCCACGATGATCTGATCGGCCGGGTCGCCGGAAAACGGAGGCGGCAATCGACCGCTCTCGACCAGGACGGTACGCGTCAAGTCGGCCAGATGAAGCCCGGGCGGCGTCGACGCCGCGTCAAGCCCTTCGAAGCGTGCTGCCGCGTCCTGCCTGCTCCTCCGTGAACACGCCGTCCCTGGTCGTCCGTGCCGGCTGCTGCGCATGCAGCACGCCGATCAGCGCCGCCCCAAAGACGGCTCCGAGCGCCAACCGCCTCATCGTCATCGCACCGCGGGCAGGCGGAACGCCACCAGCTCGCCGCTGTACGCCCCTCCACTGATCGCGACCACGAGATACTGCTTGTCGCCCATCATGTACGTCATCGGCGATCCGGTCTGCGGCGCCGGCATGTACACGGCGCCGACTTCCTGTCCGGTCGCCTTGTCGTAGGCGCGAAGCATCGCGCCGCGCCGGCCGTTTGGCGTCGTGAAGAAGCCGCCCTCGCCCGCGATCACCAGCGTCTTGGTGACGAGCGTGCCGATGCGGCCGGCGCGTCCCGTCCGCGGAATGGTCACACCCCTGAGCGCCGGATGATTGCGAATGCTGTCGGGCGTTTCCCCGTGCGCGATCTGCCAGACGAGGTCTCCTTTGTTCAGATCGATCGCCGTAATGCGTCCGTACGGCGGTTTCACGAGCGGCAGTCCCTGCACCGTCAGACCGACGCCCCCACCCTCGCCGCCACCACCGGCCGCGGGCGCCGCGGGCGGGGGTGGCAAACTCGGATCGCGGAGCTGGCCCGAGGCGCTGCGGATCGATCGCGGCATAGGGGAGCCTCCTTCAGGCTTCGACTGTCACGACCGTCTTGACCGAATTGGCAATGTAGCACTCGTGATGCGCCTGATCGTGCATCGCCGTCAGTTCGGCCGCCGTCGGGCTTTTCTCACCTGAAAACTGAATTTGCGGGCTGAGGACAACGCGCAGCATGGCTGTCCGTCCTTCGTCGTTCTTCCCCATGTGGCCGATGGGCCGATCGACGTACGAGTCGACGACGAAGCCGCGCTTGGCCGCGAAGAAGAGGAAGTAGAGCATGTGGCAGCTCGAGAGTGAGGCGACGAAAGCTTCCTCAGGATCGACAGCGGCGGCGTCGGAGAGCGGCACCGGTACGACGTGGGGAGAGGAAGACGCCGGGACGACTGCGCCACCGTCGAAGGTCCAGCGATGGGCGCGCGGGTAGCGGTTGTCGGTGAACTTGGCGGCCCCCCGTTCCCAGGCCACAGTTGCCGTGTAGGTTGCCATCAGGATCCTCCGGCGAGGGATCGGAGCGCCTCGCCCGTCATGCGATACATTGTCCAGCCGTCCATCGGGCGGGCGCCGAGCCGCTTGTAGAAGCCAATGGCCGGCTCGTTCCAGTCGAGGACGGACCATTCCAGCCGGCCGCACCCGCGCGTCACGGCCGCTCGCGCCACGTGTTCGAGAAGTTTCTTGCCCAGGCCGTGGCCGCGCCAGCGCGGCTCGACGAAGATGTCCTCAAGGTAGAGGCCGGGAGCACCAAGAAACGTCGAGAAGTTGTGAAAGAACACGGCGAATCCCACCGCTTCAGTCCCCGCGTAGCCGATGATGACCTCCGCGAACCGCCGCGGGCCGAACAGCGTGTCGCGCAGGCGTTGTTCAGTGACCACCACTGCGTCAGCCAGCTTCTCATACTCGGCCAGGCCCTTGATCAGCCGCAAGATCACGGGCACGTCAGCGTCGGTGGCCGGCTCGATGCGAAAGTCCTGGCTCACGCCGCTCTGCCCCCTGGCATGGACGTGTTCATGGAGCGACGCCTTCCACTATCTGACGCGACAACCCGTCGCACGCGAAGTGTCATCCTTTCTTCTTCCTCGTCACCCTCGACGTGTATGGTCCGCGCCGCGGCGGCGGTCGGCCGCGCATCGGACCGCCCAGACGGCGGCGCCGGCCAGGGCGACAAGGCCGAGAGCACCTGCGAGGAGGCCCGAGCCACCGTAAAACAGGATTCTGGAAGGTTCGGAGGTGATGCCGAACATCTCGGGATTCGACATCTGCGAGAGCCCGAGGCAGGCAAGCGCCGCCACGGCGCTACCGATGGTGACCGGTTTGAGCATCAACCTGATCCCGCGCGCTGCTTCTCTATTCGATCCACGCGGCGCACTCTGCGAGCGCCGCTTCCTCCGGCAGGTGTTTCGCAGCCGTGCGCACGCTCGACGGAACCCAATCTGGGAAGGGGACTTCTTTGGTCACGTGACGTCCCGAACTCGTGTGAACCTCGCGCACCCGCGAAAGGTGAGCCGATGGAAGACGGCCCGCCGCTCGGACAAGGGCAGGCCACAACCGCCGATGGACAAAGGTGACTTTGCCCTTGATTAGCCGGCACACGAGGACATCGTCGCTTTCGCGGATAGCTCGCGTCACCGCGAATATCTCGCGACCTTTCGGATGAGACCACCAACTACGTCTAACTGGTTGTCCAGCGATGACCTCAGCAAGCGACGGGACCGGCCCTTGCGCGGCCTCGAGTACGACGCCGTGCTTACGAATGAACGCGAGAGCTTGGCGTGAAGTCATCGCCACGTGCTCTTTCCGTCGGCCCGACAAGTCGTAGGCATCAGGCTTCTTCCACCTCGACACCGGCGCGTTCGGCCTTGGCCGCCGCGATGATCTTGGTCTGCTGATGGGCGGGCACCTCGTCGTAGTGCGAGTACTCCATGTGGTACGAGCCGCGGCCGCCGGTCGCCGACGTCAGATGTTGTTCGTAGGTGAGCATCTCGGACATCGGCACCTGCGCCTTGATGATCGTCGTGGTCCCGCGCGTGTCCATGCCGCCGATGCGCCCGCGACGGCCGTTGAGGTCGCCCATCAGATCGCCGGCGAAGTCTGACGGTGCGTACACCTCGACGTTCATGATCGGCTCAAGAATCGTCGGCTTGGCGCGCGTCATCGCGTCCTTGAAGGCGAGCGAGCCGGCCAGCTTGAACGACAGCTCGTTGCTGTCGACGTCGTGATAGGAGCCGTCGAAGACCGTCACGCGGAAATCGACCATCGGAAAGCCGGCCAGATAGCCGCGGGTCCGCGCGTCCTGGATGCCTTTCTCGACCGCGGGCACGAACTGCCGGGGGATGGAGCCGCCGAAGATGTCGTCCACGAACTCGAAATCAGATCCGCGCGGCAGCGGCTCGACCTTGATCTTGCAGTCGCCGAACTGGCCGTGGCCGCCGGTCTGCTTCTTGTGGCGACCGTGCGCCTCGGTGGCCACCTTGATCGTCTCGCGGTACGGAATGCGCGGCGGCTTGAGGTTCACGTCCACGCCGAACCGCCGCTTCAGCTTGGCGACCGTCACCTCGATGTGCAGCTGCCCCTGGCCGGCGAGCAGCAGCTCTTTGGTTTGCGGATCGCGACTGTAGTGAATCGACGGGTCCTCCTCTTCGAGGCGATGCATCGACGTGCTGATCTTGTCCTCGTCTCCACGGGTCTTCGGCTCGATGGCATAGGCCAGCACCGGCTCGGGAAACTTGATCGCGGGAAACATGATCGCATCGGCTTTGTCGCCGATCGTATCGTTGGTCAGCGTCTCCTTCAGCTTGGCGACGGCGCCCAAGTCGCCCGCCTTGATTTCCGGCACCGTCGTCTGCGTCTTGCCCTGCAGCAGGACCAGCGCGCCCAGCCGCTCGGGCGTGTCCTTGGTCTTGTTCAGCACCGTCGAATCGGACTTGAGCGCACCCGAGACGACGCGGAACATCGTGATGCGCCCGGCAAACGGATCCGCGATCGTCTTCCAGACAAAGGCCGAGGTTGCGGCCTTGTCGTCGGCTGCGCGGGTGACCTCGGCACTCGACTTGTCGAGGCCCTTGAACGGGCGGTCCGTGGGTGCAGGCACAGCGGCCAGGACGGCATCGAGCAGCTGCGGGACGCCGATGTTGACGAGCGCGGAGGTGCACACGAGCGGAAAGATCTTCGCGGCGCTCGTGGCGCTGCGCAGTCCGGCGATGAGCTCCTGGTCGGTGAGCGTGCCGGCCTCGAAAAATCGCTCCATGAGCTTCTCGTCGGCTTCGGCCACCATCTCGACGAGCGCCTCACGCGCCTGGTCGACCCTGCCGGCCATGTCGGCGGGAACGGCGTCCTCGCTGAACTTGCCGCTTCCGTCAGCTTGGAAGATGAACGCTTTCTTCGAAATGAGGTCGACGACGCCGCGGAACGCCTTTTCCTCGCCGATCGGGAGCTGAATCGGAATGATGGTGCGGTTGCACGCCTCCCGGAGCGATTGTAACGAGCGGTCCAGGCTGGCGCGCTCGCGATCCAGGCGGTTGACGACCACCAGCCGCGGGAGCCCGAGCTGTTCGGCCGCCGCCCATACCTTTTCGGTTTGCACCATCACGCCCGACACACCATCCACCACGACCAGCGCGGCGTCGGCCACTTGCAGCGCGGCGCATGCGTCGGCCAGGAAATTGCCGATGCCGGGCGTGTCGATCAGGTTGATCTTGTGCTTGTTCCACTCGGCGTAGGCGAGGCTCGACGAGAGGGTGTGCTTACGCGCGATCTCCTCTTCGTCGAAATCGGTGGCCGCCGTCCCCTCGTCCACCTTGCCGAAGCGATTGATCATGCCCGCATCGGAGAGGATGGCGGAGGCGAGCTGCGTCTTGCCGGATCCGGAGTGTCCGACAAGCGCAACGTTTCTGATGCTGGTGGCGTCGTAGACCTTCATAATCGGGCATCATATTGCGGCGTGCTTGGCGGCTGCAAGGACTGCCGACTGTCGACTGCCGACTGTGGCTATTCGTAGCGGAGGGCCTCGATGGGGTCGAGCCGCGAGGCTTTGACGGCAGGCCACATTCCGAAAAAGATGCCGACCGAGGCCGAGAAGCCGAGACCGATCGCGAACGACCACCAGGGGAGCGAGACCGGAAAGCCCGAGATGAGGTGCACGGCCCATCCAATGGAGGCGCCCAACAGGATGCCGATGACGCCGCCGACCGAGGTCAGAAAGGCCGCTTCCATCAGGAACTGGAAGAGGATCTCGGCGCGCCGCGCCCCGAGCGCCTTTCTGACCCCGATTTCCCGCGTTCGTTCGGTAACCGAGATCGACATGATGGCCATCACGCCAATCCCGCCGACCATGAGCGCGATCGACGAGATGACGACGAGCGCCAGAAACGTGCCCTGGCTGATCCGGTCCCACAGTCTGAGAAACTGATCCTGGGTGGTGATGTCGAAATCGTTCGGCTCGTCGAGCTTCAAGCCGTGGCGCGTCCGCATGATCCGCTCGACGTCGGCGATGGCGGCCTCCAGGCTGACGCCGTCGCGCGGGAGCACGGAAATCTGGACGGCGGCGCTCGTGCCGTTGCGGTTGGTGAAGACTCGAACGCCGAAGATGCGCTGGTAGGTCGAATAGGGGATGGCGATAAAGTCGTCGGCGCCGAGGTTGAAGCCGCCCGCCGTCGGCCGCTCATCGAACACCCCGACCACCTCGAAGCGCTGGTTGCCGACCCGGACCTGCTTGCCGATCGGATCGATCCCGAACGGCTCGAAGAGCACTTTATAGGAGGTATTGCCGAGCACGGCGACGTTACGGCGGTACTGGAGCTCGGTGCCGTTGAAGTAGCGGCCCGCCAGCATCGGAATGCGCGTGCCGTTGGCGAAGTGCTCCGAGGTCCCGAAGACGAGCTGGGGTCGCGTCTTCTGATCGCGGTAGAAGGCGCGCTGCTGGTTGCTGGGCCCCGGTCCGGCGCCGAACTCGAGGTCGACGTACGAGAGCGTCGTGTTCTGCTCCTCGAGCGCGCGCGCGTCGGACAGCGACAGGTTGGGCCGCTTGAGGAGGTCGGTGAGCTCGGCGCCGTTGGCGAAGCTGGTCACGCCGAACCGCTGGATGAAGATGAGGTTGGGGCCGATGGTGCGGATCATGTCGCGCAGCGACTGGTCGAACCCGCGGACGAGCGACGTCATGCCGACGATTGACGTGATGCCGATGACCACGCCGAGCACGGTCAGGCCCGAGCGCATCTTGTTGCTGCGCACGGTGTCGAACGCCATGGCGACGACTTCGTCGATGAGCCCTACGCGGATCGCCATATGGTCTCATTCACCACGAAGGACGCGGAGTAGTGGTCGATCTCTTGTCTACTCACGCCGCAGCGCCTCGATCGGGTCGAGCCTGGCCGCCCGCATCGCGGGATACAAGCCGAAGAACAGGCCCACGAGCGCGGTGATGCCGATGCCGAGCGCCACCGACCAGGCCTCGATCGACGCCGGAATCGGCGTGAACGAGGAGATCACGGTCGCGATGACGCCGCCGAAGAACGTCCCGATGAGGCCGCCGAACATCGAGAGCACGACCGATTCGGTCAGCATCTGCGCCATGATGTCCGACCGGCGCGCGCCGAGCGCCTTGCGGAGGCCGATTTCACGGGTCCGCTGGGTCACCACCATCAGCATGATGTTCATAATCACGATGCCACCGACCACGAGCGACAGCGCGACGACGCCGACCAGCACGGCGAAGATCCCGGTGGTCGCCGAGCGATAGATGTCGAGAATCGTGTCTGAGGTGAACAGCGCGAAGTTGTCCGCCTGCCTCGGCTTGAGCCGCCGGGCCATTCGCAGCGCGAGCGTGGCCTCGTCCATCGCTTCGGCGACGAGCGAGATGTCGCGCGGCTTGATCATCAACGCGAGCTGCCGTCGCGCGCCGAACAGCATCTGAAACTGCCCGAGCGGCACGATGGCGAACTCGTCCTGAGACCGGCCGAGAAGCGTCCCCCGCTTGGCGCTCACGCCGACCACGCGGAAATGCGTGCCTTCGATCTGGATGATCTTGTCCAGCGGGTCGAGCTCGCTGCCGAACAGCCGGTCGGCGGTCTGCCAGCCGACGACCGCCACCGGGCGCGCCGAGTCCACCTCGGTCGGGCTCATCAGCCGCCCCCGCTCGGCGTCGAAGCTCGAGAAATCTCCGAACTCGCCCGTTACGCCCTGGATCCGCATGTTGTCGATCGAGCGCCCCTGATAGCTGACGCGGCCGCCGGCATCTGAACCGGCCATCACGGAGGTGACGAGCGAGCTGTAGCGGCGGATGGCGCGGGCGTCGGCGAGCGAGATGCGTGGGTTGTTGCGCGCCTTCTCGAATTCCTCGTCGGTTCTCGTAATCGGGAACCGCTGGACGTTGAACGAGTCCGCGCCGGCCTGATTGAGGATCGCCTGTCTGACCGAGGCGTTCAACCCCTGGATGAGCGACACCACGGCGATGATCGAGGTCACCGCCACGATATTCCCCAGCACGGTCATGAACGACCGCAGCTTGGCCGCCCAGATGGCCTCGAGCGCGATCGTCGCCGAGTCGAGATACTTATTCACGGTTTCTTGTCGTCTACCGACACCAGATCACCATCGGCCATGCCACGCACGGAGTTGTAGGGGCCGGTCACCACTTGCTCGCCGTCTTTGACGCCCGAGAGCACCTCGAAATACTTGTCGCCGGCAATGCCGACCTCGATCGGCACGAACTCCGCGCGGCCCCCGCGCACGACGAACACGCCCTCGGTCTCCTTGCGCGTCTGCCCGGCGGGAAGCTCCGCCGCGGCGGCCGCCGGCTGGGGCGTGCGGACACGGCTGTCGGTCCTCTGCTGTCTCACGATCTCGCCAGCCGCGTCATACACGAGCTCGCGGACGGCGACGGCCGGGATGGGCGCCGCCGTGACTTGCGTCCGTGTGGCGGTCGTGATGTCCGCCGTGCAGGTGAATCCCGGCCGGATGTCCGGCACTTTCTCGTCGAGGACCACGACCACTTTGAAGTTGGTCGCCTGCGAGCCGGCCTGGGCGGTGGTGCTGGTCTGGATGGGGCTGTTACCGATTTCCGTCACGTGGCCGGCAAACGTCTTGTCGGGAATCGCGTCGATCGTGATCTTGGCCTTCTGGCCGATCTGCACGCTGGGGATGTTCGTTTCGTCGACCTCGACCTCGGCCTGGATCACCGACATGTCGGCCAGCGTCAGGAGCACCGTGCCCGCATTGTTCATCGTGCCGACCACCGCCGTCTCGCCCTCCTGGATGTTGCGGCGCGTGACAATGCCGTCGATCGGCGACTCGATGCGGACCTTGCTCAAGTCGTAGCGGGCGCTCTCGAGGCCGGCGCGCTCCTGCTCGATGCGCGCCGCCTGCGCGTCGGCGCCGTGCTCGCGCTCCTGGAGCGCCGAGTCGGCCGCGCTCACGTCATTGGTGGCCTTGTCGAGCGCCTCGCGCGTCGTGAGTTGTCTCGCCCAGAGATCCTGCTGCCGTTTGAGTGTCTGCCGCGCCTGCTCGAGCTGCACGCGCGCGGTCACGATCGATTGCCGTGTCTGGTCGAGCGACATCTGCGCCGCCTGCAGCGACGCTGTGCCGCTGTCGACGCGTGTGCTGAGCGACTTGGGGTCGATCTGCAGAAGGAACTGGCCTCTCTTCACGCGGTCACCTTCGCTCACGGCCAGGTTCACGACCCGGCCGAAACTATCGGCGCTGATGTTGACGAGGCGCTTGGGCTGAATCTTGCCGGAGGCCGAGACCAGGGCTTCGAGGTCGCGCGCCTTGATGACCTCGGTGGTCACCACGAGCGGCTTTTCCCGCTTGAAGTACAGATTGGCGCCCACCACCGCCGCGCCAATGACGACGATCGCCGACACCATCAGCACATTCTTCAGGGTCATCTATGCACCTGCCAGTGCGGATCTGACAGCGGCGATCGTCAGACCGATCCCGCCGTACGCTACAAGCATTGCTGTTGCGATGGGCGCCGTGCGGTGCTGGGAGAGCACACCGAGCCCAATCGCGAGGCTGATTAGCCACCAAATGACGAACAAATCAATCGAGCCGAGCAGCCGGGCGACAAATGAACTCTCGTCGAGAACGGGCATGAACGCCGCCAGCGTGGTCGGGCTTGCGAGCGTCTCCCGCACGTAGTCGAGCGGCAGCACGAAGAGCGACTGCAGCGTGAGCACGACGCCCGAGTGGGCCACCACGGCAAACACCTGCTTGAAGGTCACCCTGGCGCCCAAGACGGCGTGCACGACGGCGAGCGCGATGCCCGACACGGCGAGGGCGCCGATGAGCAGGCTGAAAGCCTGGCCGAGGGCGCCGATCACGGGTGCTCGACTGCCGGCTTGCTGCAATCGCTCGTACGTCGCGTCGTTGACCGTGATGCCGAACGATTCGATCGCACGCAGTTGCTGGTCGAGCACGGCCTGCCTGCCGACTTCGGTCGACAGGAACGTCACGAGAGCCGAAATCGAAATCATGAGGACGACGACCATCACCCCGAGCGCGCGCGGGCGGGCGACGACGTCGGCGTAGGTGGCCCGCGGCGACGTCAGGACGCCGAAAACACGCGCCGGCAGCCCTTTGGCCAGGTTGGAGGTTGGCTCGGACGTCACCTAGACATAATACGGCCTCCTTGCGGCTCGTGTTCCAGGTTCCAAAGAGGTTCTATAAGGTTGACACTGGGAAAGCTGGTGTTTACCATGCAGGTCCCAACTCGTCGACAAGGAGCGTGACGTGATCGGATTCGTTCCCAAGGAGATGTTCTTCACCAAGGGCGTCGGCAAGCACCGCGAGAAGCTGACCTCGTTCGAGCTGGCGCTGCGGTCGGCTGGTATCGCGGCCTGCAACCTCGTCCGCGTCTCGAGCATCTTTCCGCCGAAATGCCGCATTCTTTCCCGCGCGCAGGGAAGCAAGCTCCTCGAGCCGGGCCAGGTCACCTTCGTCGTGATGTCGGAGGCCGCCACGCGTGAGCCGCACCGTCTGATTGCCGCGACCGTCGGCGTCGCGATTCCTCGGGACAAGAACACCTACGGCTACCTCTCCGAGCACCACAGCTTCGGCGAAAGCGAGGACATCGCCGGCGACTATGCCGAGGAGCTTGCCGCTGAGATGCTGGCGACGACGCTGGGGCTCGAGTTCGATCCCGACAAGAGCTGGGACGAGAAGAAGGAAGTCTACCGGCTGTCGAACGAGATCGTCCGTACGCAGAACGTGACGCAGACGGCCGTCGGCGACAAGAAGGGCCTGTGGACCACGGTCGTGGCTGCCGCAGTGCTCGTCGGCTAACAGAAGAAAATCCCGGTACAATTGACGCGATGAACCGAGAAGCCATGCGCTCGACGGGCTGGCTCTGTGTGTCCTTCGTGTTCTGTGTGTTCATGCCGGCGATCGTGGCTGCCCAAGCCCCAACCTTTGAGAGCGTCGGCGTTCGCGCGCGGGGCATGGCCGGCGCGTTTGTGGCGGTGGCCGACGATGCCACAGCCACCTGGTGGAATCCCGCCGGTCTGGCGAGCGACGCCTTCTTCGACGCGACCCTTGAATTTGGCCGCGCGGCCGATCCGACCCGGACGCGCGCCGGCGGCTTTGCCACCAAGGTGCTGGGCCTCGGTCTGAGTTATTACCGCTTGCAGCTCAGAGAAATACGGGCTGTCGGCCCTGTAGGGCCAGCGCCGGTGAACCGAGAAGATCGATCAGTCGTCAACCTGTTTGGCGTGACCACCGGTCAGTCGCTCGGCGAGCACTTCGCGGTCGCCTCCACGCTGAAGATTGTTCATGCCGGTGAGACCCACGGCGATTACGACGTCGGAGTGATGGCGGCTGCTGGCGGCGCGCGCGTGGGCCTCACGGTGAGGCACCTCACCGCCCCGACCTTCGGCAGCGGCGCGGATGAGTTCGAACTGACGCGTCAGGTGCGCACCGGCCTGGCGCTCACGGGCCGGGGCCGCGGATCCATAGATGAGCTGACCTTGGCCTTCGACGCCGACGTGACGACGACGCCGACGCCGTTTGGTGATGCGCGTCACATCGCGGGCGGCGTCGAGGCGTGGGTGAGGGGCCGGCGCGTCGGTGTTCGGGGCGGCGTGAGCGTCAGCACCGTCGGGGAGGCGAATCCGGCTCCGAGCGGCGGGTTGAGCGTGGCTCTTGGCCGGGGGATGTACCTCGATGGCGCCGTCACCGGCGGCTCGGACCAGGCCCGTCGAGGATGGGCCATCGGCCTGAGGGCGACGTATTAGTGATGTATCAGAGATGCATCAGTTCCATCGTTGACAACTTTTGTCACCACGGTTAGGCTTCATTCTTCATGGCAGTCCGCATCGGCGAACTCCTCCTCAAAGAGAAGCGCATCTCGGCTGAGCAGTTGCAGCAGGCGCTGACCCACCAGAAGGCCAACGGGGGAAAGCTCGGCTACAACCTGGTCAAGATGGGCTTCGTGAAAGACGAGGAGATCACGGGTCTGCTCAGCAAGCAGTACGGTGTCCCGTCGATCAACCTCGCACAGTTTGAGATCGATCCAGCCGTCGTCCAGCTGATCCCCGGTGACACGGCGAAGAAGTATCAGATCGTGCCGCTCAGTCGCTCGGGCGCCACGCTGACGCTCGCGATGACCGATCCGACCAACGTCTTCGCGATGGACGACATCAAGTTCATGACCGGCTACAACGTGGAGCCGGTCGTCGCGTCGGAGACGGCGGTCATCGAGGCCATCACCCGGTACTATCCATCCGGCAGTAGCAGCGGCAGCGGCAGCGGTGGCGGTGGCGGCGGCAAGGCCGCGATGGCCGTGACGATGGCGTCGGGACCGAGCGCGCTCGATATGGCCAGCAGGGGCCTCGAGGAGCTGCAGCAGCAGACGATCGACGCCGGAGCCGATGTCGAGGTTCTCGAAGAGCTGCAGGAAATCAGCGCCGATGCGCTGGCCAAACAGGGCGAAGACGCGCCGGTCGTGCGGCTGGTGAACGTCGTGCTGATGTCGGCGATTCAGAAGGGCGCGAGCGACATCCACATGGAGGCGTACGAGAAGGAGCTCCGCATCCGGTACCGCATCGACGGGATTCTGTACAACATCATGAACCCGCCGATGAAGTACCGGGACGCCATCGTGTCGCGCGTCAAAATCATGTCGAAGCTCGACATCGCCGAGAAGCGCCTGCCGCAGGACGGCCGCATCAAGATTCGCTTCAACGAGAACGGCTCGCCGAAGGAAATCGACTTCCGCGTCTCGGTGCTGCCGACGCTCTTCGGTGAGAAGATCGTCATGCGGCTGCTCGACAAAGACAAGCTGATGCTCGACATGACGAAGCTCGGGTTCGAGACCGAGTCGCTCTCCAAGTTCGAGGCGGCGATCCTGCGTCCCTGGGGCATGGTGCTCGTGACGGGCCCGACCGGCAGCGGCAAGACGAACACGCTCTACTCGTCGATTGCCAAGATCAACACCCCCGAAACCAACATCATGACGGCCGAGGATCCGGTCGAGTTCAACCTGGTGGGCATCAACCAGGTGCAGGTGAAGGAGAGCATCGGGCTCAACTTCGCGGCCGCGCTTCGCTCCTTCCTGCGTCAGGACCCCAACATCATCCTCGTTGGCGAGATCCGCGACTTCGAGACGGCCGAGATCGCGGTCAAGGCCGCGCTGACGGGCCATCTGGTGCTGTCGACGTTGCACACCAACGACGCGCCGAGCACGATCAACCGGCTGATGAACATGGGCATCGAGCCGTTCCTGGTGGCGAACTCGGTCCATCTGATTTGCGCGCAGCGTCTCGTGCGCCGCATCTGCAGCAACTGCAAGGAGCCGCATCCGCTGCCGGTGCCGGCGCTCGTCCAGGCCGGCTACTCGCCGGAAGACGCCAACGCTGTGAAGCCGATGAGGGGCGTGGGCTGCGAGAAGTGCAACAAGACGGGGTACAAGGGCCGCGTCGGTCTCTACGAGGTGATGGAGGTCGGCGAGCCGATGCGCGAGCTGATCCTGGTCGGCGCCTCGGGTCTCGAGCTGCGGCGCAAGGCTGTCGAGGAAGGCATGATTACGCTGCGCAACAGCGGCCTGCGGAAGGTCCAGGCCGGCCTGACGACGGTCGAAGAGGTGGTGAGGGAGACGGTCAAGTAGGGCCGCGGTGTGCCAAGACAAGAGCGCCTGCGGCCATGCCGGGGCCCCCAGCGCGGCAGCCGCGCTGGGGTGGCGTGCCGAGCCGAGGCCATGCGAAGCCGAGGGCGAGCATCAGCGTAAGTTCGCGCTGGGGGTGGGGCCCCAGCGCGAGTGAATATTGATTGGAGCCAAGAATGGCGACCCTTCCGGACCTGCTGAAGACGACGCTCGACCTGAACGGCTCGGACCTGCATATCACCACCAATACGCCCCCGCAGGTGCGCGTGCACGGCCAACTGCAGCGTCTCCAGATGCCGGAGCTGACCCCGGCCGAGACCAAGCAGCTCGTCTACAGCGTGCTGACCGACGCGCAGAAGAAGCGCTTCGAGGAGACGATGGAGCTCGACTTCTCGTTCGGCATCCGCGGAATGGCGCGGTTCCGATGCAACGTGTTCAACCAGCGCGGTGCCGTCGGCGCCGTCTACCGGCTGATTCCCGAAAAGATTCGTGCCTTCGGCGAGCTCGGGCTTCCGGCCGTGCTCGCGACGCTGGCCGACAGGCCGCGCGGCCTGATCCTCGTCACCGGGCCGACGGGCAGCGGCAAGTCGACGACGCTCGCCGCCATGATCGACAAGATCAATTCCGAGCGCCACGAGCATATTCTGACGATCGAAGACCCCATCGAGTACATCCATCCGCACAAGAACTGCCTGGTCAATCAGCGCGAGGTCCACGCCGACACCGACAGCTTCTCGAACGCCTTGCGCGCCGCGCTCCGAGAGGATCCCGACATCGTGCTGATCGGCGAGATGCGCGATCTGGAGACGGTCGAGGCGGCGCTCAAGATCGCGGAAACCGGCCACTTGACATTCGGGACGCTGCACACCAACTCGGCGGCGCAGACGATCAACCGCATCATCGACGTGTTCCCGGCCGGTCAACAGGCGCAGATCCGCACGCAGCTGTCCCTCGTGCTCGAAGGCATCGTGTGCCAGGCCCTTCTGCCCAAGGTCGGTGGCGGGCGCGTGGTCTCGCTGGAGATCCTGGTGCCGAACTCCGCGATCCGCAATCTGATCCGGGACGACAAGATTCACCAGATTTACGGCACGATGCAGTCCGGGCAGGAAAAGGCGGGGATGCAGACGGCGAACCAGTCGCTGGCGAGCCTGTACATGAAGCGTCAGATTACGCTCGAGGCCGCCATGTCGGCCTCCTCGATGAAGGACGAGCTGCAGGACATGATCAATCGTGGCGTGGGCGTGGTCGCGGGCGCCGGGATGGGGGGGAGACCTGGCGGGGGCCCGCCGCCGCGGCCGGTGCCGGGCCGGTGACGACGACAGAGCGCCTGCGGCCATCCCGAGCCGAGGACATGGAAATCCGAGGCGAGGGATCAGCGTAAGGTCGCGCTGGGGGTGGGGCCCCAGCGCCAGTGAATAAGAGGACATATGCCGAATTTTGCTTACGCGGGACGGACCCGAGCGGGAGAAAACGTCAGCGGCGAGCGGATGGCGGACACCATGGACGCTGCGGTGGCCGCGCTGCGGCGCGAGCAGATCCTGGTCACGCGGATCACGCCTGCCGCGGGGAAGGCGGCGGCGGCCGCCAAGAGCGCAAAGCCCGGGGTGCTCGGTAAGGGGGTCGCGACCAAGAACCTGGCGGTCTTCACCCGCCAGTTCTCGGTGATGATCGACGCGGGCCTGCCGCTCGTGCAGTGTCTCGACATCCTCGGTACTCAGGAAGAGGACAAGAATTTTTCCGCCGTGATTCTGGCGACGCGGGCTGATGTCGAATCGGGCGCGACGCTGGCCGACGCGATGCGCAAGCACCCGAAGGCGTTCGATGCGCTCTTTTGCAACATGATTGCGGCCGGCGAGGCGGGCGGTATCCTCGACACGATTCTCAAACGGCTGGCGACCTACATCGAAAAGGCCGCCAAGCTGACGAGCGAGGTGAAGGCGGCGATGATGTATCCGGTCTTCGTGATCATCTTTGCCGGCATCATCGTCGCTGCGATCATGGTGTTCGTGATCCCGACGTTCGCCAAGCTGTTCAACGACCTCGGGGCGACGCTGCCGCTTCCCACCCGCATCGTCATGGCCATGAGCTCCGGCCTCGTCAGCTACGGAGTCTTCATCCTGGCCGGGATGGCGGCGGCCGCGTACGGCATTCGCCGCTACTACGCGACCGACGCCGGGCGGCACGTCATCGACGGCGGGCTGCTCAAGCTGCCGATTCTCGGGCTGATCCTGCGCAAGAACGCCGTGGCGAAATTCTGCCGCACGCTGTCGACGCTCGTCAGCTCGGGCGTGCCTATCCTGGACGGCCTCGAAATCACGGCCAAGACGTCGGGCAACGTCGTCGTCGAGGACGCCGTGCGGTCAACACGCAAGAGCATCGAGCGCGGCGAGACAATTGCGGCGCCGCTCAAGGAGACCAAGGTGTTCCCCCCGATGGTTACGCAGATGATCGGTGTCGGAGAGGCGACGGGTGCGCTCGACACGATGCTCGCCAAGATCGCCGACTTCTACGAGGAGGAAGTCGAGACGGCCGTCCAGGGCATGATGAAGCTGATGGAGCCCATCATGATCGCGTTTCTGGGCGTGGTCGTCGGCGGCATCGTCATCGCGATGTATCTGCCGATCTTCGGCCTCATCGGCCAGCTCTCGGGCGGCTAGAACGTGCGCGTGCGGGACGCGGGGCTCCGGCGCAAGCTAGCGTGGCTTATCGGCATCCGCGCCATTGTCGGCACGATCCTGCTCGGCTCGGCGACGCTGCTCCAGATTACGGCGCCCGGCAGCTTCGCCATCGATCCCGCATTCTTCCTGATCGGCCTGACCTACGCGCTGACGATCGGCTATGCCATGACGCTGCGCTACGCCGAGGCGCATCGGTGGCTGGTTGACGCGCAACTGGTCGGCGACGCGCTTGTCGTCTCCGCGTTCATCTCCGTCACCGGCGGCATCACGAGCTATTTTTCGTCGCTCTACGTGCTGCCGATCGTGGCCGCCAACGTCGTGCAGTTCCGGCGCAGCGGCCTGCTGGTCGCGACACTGAGCGCGGTCCTCTACATCGGGCTGGTCCTGGCGCAGTACCTCGCGGCCTCCGGGTTGCTGGCCGACGCGTGGCTGATGGGAGGGGCGGTCCAGCTCCCGACGCGATCGTTCGCGCAGTACACGGTCGCGCTCAACCTGTTCGGGTTCTTCGCCGTCGCCCTGCTCAGCGGATCGCTCGCCAACAGTCTGCAGTCGGCCGGCGTGCGGCTCGAACAGGCCTCGACGGAGATCGCGGGTCTACAGGCGTTCAACCAGCACGTCATCGACAGCCTGCCGAGCGGCCTGGCGACAACCGATCCGGCGGGCAGCGTCCTGACCTTCAACCGCGCGGCCGAGGCCATCACGGGCGTGCCGTCTGGTGGCGCCATCGGACGTCCAATCGGCGAGGTGCTGCAATTGCCTTCTCCGTTTGTCGCCGCGCTCGGAGGCGGGTTGGGCGAGGCGGGCGCCCGGCGGCTGGAGTTCCGCTACCGGCCCGTCGACGGCCGCACCGAGATCGAGTTGGACCTGACGGCCACTCACCTGGAGACGCCGGAGGGCATGGCCGGCTTTCTCTTCTCCTTTGAGGACGTCACCGGCATTAGGAGGCTCGAACGCGACGCGGCCATCCAGCAGCGGCTCGCGGCGGTCGGCGAAATGGCCGCCGGCATCGCGCACGAGATCCGCAATCCCCTGGCGTCGATGTCGGGATCGATTCAGATCCTCCGCCACGATCTCGCGCTGACGAGCGAGCAGGAACAGTTGATGGAGATCGTGCTGCGCGAGTCGGAGCGGTTGAACACCACGATTCGATCGTTTCTCGCCTACGCGCGGCCGCAGCGGTTTCAGATCGCCAGCTTCGACCTTCGCCGATCGCTCAACGACACGGCGCTCCTGTTGCGTAACAGCTCAGAGGTGCACGACGGCCACCTCATCGAGGTTGACGTACCGCCTCAGGAGCTCCGGTACGAAGCCGACGAGGGGCAGATCAAGCAGATCGTGTGGAACCTCGCCACCAACGGCCTGCGCGCCATGCCCGGCGGCGGCCGCTTGCGTCTCGTTGGGGCACCTGAGCCGTCGTCAGAAGGCGTCGTGCTGACTGTGCAGGATCAAGGGATGGGCATTCCGCCCGAGGAGCTCGACGGCCTCTTCCAGCCGTTCCACGGGAGCTTCGCGAAGGGTAGCGGCCTGGGCCTCGCCATCGTCCATCGCATCGTCACCGACTACAACGGCGAGATTCAGGTGAGCTCGCAATCCGGCGTTGGCACGACCGTGTCGGTACGGCTGCCAGCCCGCACGGTGGCTGCCGTATGAAGACGGCCGTTCAGCCCGAGGCGCCCGCCACCGACCGCCGGCCACCGCGCATTCTCGTGGTCGACGATGAGCAGTCGATGCGGGAACTCCTCGCCATCGTGCTCCGCCGTGAAGGCTACGAGGTTCTGCTCGCCGAGAGCGGGCGCGCGGCGGTCGCCTTACTCGAGCGCGAGCCGGTCGATCTGCTGATTTCCGATATCAAGATGCCCGATCTGAGCGGCGTCGACGTGCTGCGCGCCGCCAAGAAGATCGATCAGGACATGCTGGGCATCATGATCACCGCGTTCGCGTCGACCGAGACCGCCGTGGAAGCGATGCGGCTTGGCGCCTGCGACTACTTGAGCAAGCCATTCGACGTCGATCTCCTCAAGATGAAGGTGCGGGAAAAGATCGAAAACCGTCAGATCCGGCAGGAGAACGTGTTGCTGAAGCGGACGCTCGGGCTGACGCATCAGTTTTCGAACATCATCGGGCGCAGCAACGCCATGCTCGATGTCTTCAAGATGATCGAGACGGTCGCGCGCACGAGCAGCACGATCCTCTTGACGGGCGAATCGGGGACAGGTAAGGGGCTGGTCGCCCAGGCGATCCACTTTCACTCACTGCGCCGCGACAAGCCGATGGTGTCGCTCAATTGCGGCGCGGTGCCAGAGACGCTCCTCGAATCGGAGCTCTTCGGCCACATGCGAGGCGCATTTACCGGCGCCGACACCAACAAGAAGGGCCTGCTCGAGGTCGCCGAGAAGGGCACCATCTTTCTCGACGAGATTAGCGAGATGAGCGCCGTCATGCAGGTGAAGCTGCTGAGGGTCCTGCAGGAGCGGCGCTTTCGGAGGGTCGGTGGCCTCGAAGAGCAGGTCGCGGATATCCGGGTGATCGCGGCCACCAATCAGGATCTGGAGAAGCTCGTCGCCGACGGCCGATTTCGCGAGGATCTCTACTATCGCATCAACGTGATTCCCATCGCGCTGCCGCCGTTGCGCGAACGGCGCGAGGACATCCCGCTCCTCGCCGACCACTTTCTCGCGAAGTACAGCGAGCAGATGGGCAAGCGCGTCTCGAGCGTGTCCCGCGAGGCGATGGACCTGCTGGTCGGCCACGACTGGCCCGGCAACATTCGCGAGCTGGAGAACGTCATCGAACGCGCCGTGGCACTCGAAGCCACGCCGACGATCCTGCCCGACAGCCTGCCCGCCGGCATCCGCGTGGACTCGCCGAGCGCCGCCGCGACACCGCCCGACACCCTGCCGGAAGCCGGCTTCGACCTCGAGGCCCACGTACAGAAGATCGAAAGCGACTGCATCGCCGAGGCCCTGCGTCGGGCCGGAGGCGTCCAGGTCAAGGCGGCCGAGCTCGTCGGGATGAGCTTCCGGTCGTTTCGGTATTACGTGAAGAAGTACAACCTCAAGTGACAAACTCTGTCGGTCCCGGCTGACATTAAGCTGTCAATTGCAAATGATTGTCAGTGTCCTGTTTAGATACTTCTAGTATAAGTTATAGAGTAATAAGGTCTTATCAAATAAGAGTCCGCGAATACATGCTGGCATTCACGTTGCTCTGTGCCGTGACGCGACAGTGCGCAAACCTGGCTTTCCGGAAACATTCATTCGAGGAGAGAAAGAAATGAAGATGCGTGACTCCAAGGGTTTCACCCTCATCGAGCTGCTGATCGTCGTGGCGATCATCGGCATCATCGCGGCGATCGCGATTCCTGGTCTTCTGCGTGCCCGTATGTCGGGTAACGAGGCGTCGGCGATTGGCTCGCTCCGCGCCATCAACAGCGGCGAGGCGGCTTTCTCGTCGGCCTGCGGGCGTGGCGGGTATGCGACGACGCTGGTTCAGCTGTTTGCGCCGCCGACGGCCGGCGGGTCGGGGTTCATCAGCCCAGATCTCGCCACCGACCCCAGCGTCAAGAGCGGCTACACGATCTCGTTGGCCGTGGGCACGACGAACACGATCGTGGCGGCTCAGGCTCTGACGTGCAGCAACAACGCGGACGCGTTGGCGACGTATTTCTCCGCCGCGTCCCCGACGGCGTTCGGCGGCACGGGAACACGTCACTTTGGGACCGACGCGCGCGGCACGATCTTCCAGGACACGGCGGACGTTCCTCTGACGGCGGCCACGCTGGCCACGGCCGGCACCATCAGCCCGGCTCAGTAGCGCACGCGGGGCCCAAGGCTTAGGGCTCAGGGGTGGGAATCAACCATCCCTGAGCCCTTGGTTCTTAAACCCTGCCTTGACGGCGTCCTCCACGTCGGCTACAACTCATACTTGCCCATGAGCAAGACGGCAGCTCGGCTGGCGCTTCTGTGTGCGGTCGTGGGCCTCGGCGCTTCCGTCGTGGCCGTCTACGTGCACTATCACCTTCTCTACGACCCGCTCTACACCAGTTTCTGCGACGTGAATGCGACGGTCAGTTGCACCGACGTCTATAAGAGCCGGTTCAGTACCGTATGGGGCATGCCGGTCGCCGTTTTCAGCGCAATCTGGTTCGTGCTGGCGGCGCTCCTCTCAATTGGCGGGCTGGTCGCTCGTCCAAGCGTGCGCGAGAGCATTCCCGGGTACCTCTTCACGCTGTCCACCTTTGCGCTGGCCGCCGCGCTCTATCTGGCGTACGTGTCGACCTTTATTCTGCAGACGTATTGTCCGGTCTGCCTCGTCATGGATGCCGCCGTGATTGGGCTGTTTGTGATCTCCGGCGCCGCGACTTCTTATCCTATGACCACTGTGCCCCGCCGTGCGCTCGGCGATCTGCGCGTGCTCGCCGCAAGCCCGCTGGCGGTCACCGTGACAGTGCTGTTTGCCGCCAGCGCCGCGTCCACGCTCGCGTTTTTTCCGCGTGAGGCGCCCGGTGAAGGGGCGGGTACCGCACCCGCGGTGAGCGCGGAACAGCAAAGCGAGCTCGAACGGTTCATGGCCACCGCGCCACGAATCCCGCTCATCGTCCCCAACGAGGGTGCGAAGGTCTTGATCGTCAAGTTCAACGACTTTCAGTGCCCGGCTTGCAGCCATTCGTACCTCGCCTACAAGCCGATCCTCGCGAAGTTCGAGGCTCAGTCGCCTGGCGCGGTCCGGATGGTCCTGATGGACTATCCGCTCAACACGACGTGCAATCCGGCCAGCTCGATGGTGCACCCTGCGGCCTGCGACGCCGCGGTCGCCGTCCGCCTGGCGCGGTCGCGCAATCGCGGCGAGGCGATGGAGGAGTGGCTCTACACGCACCAGCCCTCGATGACTGCGGCCTCGGTGCGCGAGGCCGCCCGGACCGTCGGGGGCGTCACCGATTTCGAAGAGAAGTACGCCTCGACGCTCGCGCTCGTCAGAAGCGACGTCGCGTTGGGCAATCAGCTCGGCATTCGGTCCACACCGACCTTCTTCATCAACGGCGTGAAGGTCGAAGGCGAGATGGCCCCTCAATACTTCGACCAGGCGATTGCCTACGAGCTCCAGAAGGCGACCACCAAGTAAGCTCCGTGAGCACTCCGGCGCTTGCGACGTTCGACCTCACTAAGGACTTCAGCATTGGCTTCTGGCGCAAACGACCCTATCGGGCGCTGGATCGACTGACCCTCGAGATCACCGCGGGCGAGGTCTTCGGCCTTCTCGGTCCAAACGGCGCCGGCAAGACCACGACGCTGAAGTTGCTGATGCAGCTGATCTTTCCGACCTCCGGCCGCGCCGAACTTCTCGGGCGGCCGCTTGGAGAGCTGAGCGTCAAGCGACGCATCGGCTACCTGCCCGAGAACCCGTACTTCTACGACTACCTCACCGCCGAAGAGCTCTTGACCTATTTCGCCGGGCTCTTCGGCTATACCGGTCGGGAGGGCCGCACGCGCGCCAGCCGGCTGCTCGACCAGGTCGGGATTGGCGCCGAGCGACGGCTACAGCTCCGCAAGTTCTCCAAGGGCATGCTGCAGCGGGTCGGCATCGCGCAGGCCATCATCAACGATCCCGAGCTCGTCATCTTCGACGAGCCGATGTCGGGTCTCGACCCGCTGGGACGCCGCGACGTACGGGCCCTCGTTCTGCAGCTTCGCGACCGTGGGTGTACCGTCCTTTTCAGCTCGCACGTGCTCGGCGACGCCGAGGCGCTGTGCAGCCGTGTGGCGATCCTCGCCCGCGGCCGGCTCATCGCCGACGGCAGCCTGAGCGACATGCTGGCGTTCAAAGCGCGCGGCTGGGAGCTCGTGGTCGCCGGCATTGACGAGCGGTCGGTGCCCGTGGCCGGATCGCGGGTGCGTCGCATCGTCCAGATCGGTTACGGCCGGTACGCGTTCGAGCTGCCGCTCGAGCCGCCCCCTGAGCAGCTGATGGCCGAGCTGACCGCGGCCGGCGCGCACCTGGTCTCGCTCAACCCGATTCGCGAGTCGCTCGAGGACTTTTTTATCGAGCATGTCACGGCGCCCGACGTGACGTCGATACGGCGCGAGGTGGCGGGGGAATCGCGGCCATGAAGGCGACCGCCCAGATTGCGATCAACGTGTTCCGCGAGTCGGTGCGCGATAAGGTGCTCTACAACCTGGTGCTGTTCGCCATCCTGCTCATCGGCGCGTCGTATCTGCTGGGCCAGCTCACCGCCGGACAGGATGTGAAGATCATCAAGGACCTCGGGTTGTCCGCCACGTCGCTGTTTGGGGTCTTTATCGCCGTGTTCATCGGCATCGGGCTGGTATCGAAGGAGGTCGAGCGCCGTAGCATCTACGCGTTGCTGCCGAAACCGATTTATCGTTATCAGCTGGTTCTCGGCAAGTATGTGGGCCTGCTGTTGACGCTGGCCATCAACGTGGCCGTGATGGCCGTGGCGCTTTATGCGGTGCTGCTGTATGTGTCCTCGGGCGTGCCGGAGATCGTGCGGCGTGGGTGGGACGCGCCGGCGCTCGACCCAGCCCTCCTCAAGGCGATCGGGCTCATCCTGGTCGAGCTGATGCTCATCACGGCCATCGCGCTCTTTTTCTCGACATTCTCCACGCCCATCCTCTCGGCCGCTTTCACCTTCGGACTCTTCATTGCCGGGCATTTCAGCGCCGATCTCAGGAACTTCGATCAGGTCGTCGACTCGCCCTCCGCCGTGCGCCTCGCGCGAGGGCTGTATTGGGTGCTGCCGAACCTTGCCCAGTTCGACGTGAAGGCACAGGTCGTTCACGGGCAGCCGGTCTCGCTGGGCTATATGGCCCTGGCGTCCGGCTACGCCGCGCTTTACATCGCGATGCTGCTGGCCGTGGCGATGTACGTGTTCTCGCGGCGTGATTTCAAGTAGTCCCAGTCAGTGATGCACGTGATGCTCAGATCTCTCGCTGGTGGGCTCGGGATTGCGGCCCTCGCCGGCGCGCTGCTCGCCGCTGCGATCCAGGTGCAGGCCCTGCGCGAGCGCACCTACCCGCCGCCGGTCGACCAGCAAGACGCGGTGTACCTGACGTCGGGAGCGGCCATTCGATGGCTGTCAGGCGCCTACAGCGCGGTGATGGCGGACGTCTATTGGATCCGCGCTATTCAGTACTACGGCGGCCTGAAGCGCCGGCTGAATCCTCGTCCGGACGCGTCGGCCTCGGCCGCGCCCGTTGCTCCCGGGCCCACGCCCTATAGCCAGCTCTACCCGATGCTCGACATCACCACGACACTGGATCCCCGATTCAACATTGCCTATCGGTTTGGTGCCGTCTTTCTGGCCGAGCCGCCCCCCTCCGGACCAGGGCGGCCAGACCTGGCGATCGGGCTGCTTGAGAAGGGCCTTCGTGAACGACCCGATAAGTGGGAGTACATGGAAGACATCGGGTTCGTGCACTACTGGTACCGCCGCGACTACGGCGCCGCCGCCGCCTCGTTTGACCGGGCCGCCGGCATGCCTGGCGCGCCGTGGTGGCTGCAATCGCTCGCGGCGACGACACTGGCGCAGGGGGGCGATCGCCGGTCGTCGCGCCTGATGTGGGAGGCCCTCCGCGATTCGGCTGACAACGACTGGCTGCGCCAGGATGCCGAGCGCAGACTCGCTCAGCTTCGCGCGCTCGATGACATCGATGTGCTGCAGGCGGCGGTCGGGCAGTGGGCCGCGCGCGGCGTGCCAGTCACCGACTGGCCCACGATCATTCGGGCGGGCGTCCTGGCGGGCACCCCTATCGATCCGAGCGGCACGCCCTACGAGCTGACCCGCGAAGGCCGCGTGCGGCTGTCGCCGGCGTCTCCGCTGTGGCCGCCGCCCGACGAGCCAGCCGCCATCGTGGTGCAGCCGCCTTCGTGATGGGCGTCTCCCCGGCCTTCTTCACTATCTTCTCAGCGGCCGTCGGCGCCGTCATCGGCAGCTTCCTGAACGTCTGCATCTACCGGCTGCCGCGCGGCACGTCAATCGTCTGGCCCGCCTCTGCATGTCCGAGCTGCCGGCGCCCGCTTTCCTGGTTCGAGAACATCCCCATCGTCAGCTATCTCGCCCTTGGCGGACGCTGCCGTACCTGCCGAGCCCGCATTTCGATTCGGTACCCCGTTGTCGAAGCGCTGACTGCCGCGATGTTTGCGCTCACTTGGTGGTACTACGGTCCCAGTCTGCTCCTTGCGTCGAGACTCATCTTCGGCTGCGCGCTCATCGTGCTGTTTGCCGTCGACCTCGAGCATCATCTGCTGCCCAACGTCATCACGCTTCCCGGCGTGGTCGTGGGGTTCGTCCTGAGCCTGGGCGGCGAGCCGGGATGGCTGGCCTCGCTCCTTGGCATTGCACTCGGAGCCGGTCTCCTGTACGGCGCGGCCGAGGCCTACTACCGGATCCGCCACGAGGAGGGGCTTGGCATGGGCGACGTGAAGATGCTGGCGATGGTCGGGGCTTTCCTCGGCTGGAAGCTGACGCTCGTGACGTTGATGATGGCGTCGCTCAGCGGTTCGGTCGTTGGTGTCGCGATCATCGCGACCAGAAAAGGGGATCTCAAGTACGCGCTGCCGTTCGGGACGTTTCTCGCCGTCGGGGCGGCGGCGGCGGCGACCGTCGGGCCAGCAATTCTCGAGTGGTACGTGGGCCTGTTGCCATGACGGCTTCCGGCTACACGCTCCTCCCGTTTCTGGCGCTTGTCGTCGGCCTGGTGGCGATGCTCGTGTACGCACTGCTGCGCGTCGCCTCGGTCGCGCGGGATGCCC
>Ga0156016_148_pt12 | contig 25112 bp, 30 predicted proteins | sample RifCSPlowO2_02_FD_107670 | JGI IMG/M metagenome (GOLD analysis project Ga0156016, IMG submission 107670) | Acidobacteria bacterium RIFCSPLOWO2_02_FULL_64_15 | reverse complement strand
CCGCCGACGAGTTGACGACCGTTGATTTGATCCAGCATGGGAGTCCTCATTCTTCTTCCTTCTTTCGAAGGTTTGATGCTAGCAGGATCGCCGGACAGGCGGCTGTCGTATTATTCCTACGCGGGCCTGGCTCGCGGACCCGCTGGAGGAGCTTCACCATGTATCGTCGAAACGCCGCTCAGGTGCTCGTTCTCGTCGCGTGCTCGCTCGTTGCATCTGTCGCTCTCGCGCAACAACGCGGCCCTGTGGCCGACCCATTGGTCAAGGAGGGCGTGACCGTCAAGCTGGGCGATCACACCTACGCCATTCCCGACGGCAACGTCGGCCTCGTCCCCAACGTGGGCATCGTCGTCGGCTCCCGCGCGACGCTCGTGATCGATCCGGGCCTCGGGCGCCGCAACGGCGAGGCCGTCCTGCGCGAGGTGGCCAAGGTCAGCAGGAACACCGAGATCTATATCGCCTCCACCCACTTTCACGCCGAGCACACAACCGGCTACCTGGCCTTCCCTGAGAGCGCCAAGTACGTGAACTCCACGACGCAAGAAGCCGAGTTTGCCGCAGGGGGCGCGCAGCAGATTCAGGCTTTCTCTGGCCGGTCGCCAATGACGGCTGAGATTCTCAAAGACGCCACCGGCCGCAAGGCCGACATCACGTTCGACCGCGAATACTCGCTCGATCTGGGCGGCGTCCGCGTCCGGTTTCTCGTCGTCGGCCCGACGCACACGCGCGGCGACACGGGCTTCTTCGTCGAAGAAGACGGCGTGCTCTTCTCCGGCGACGTGGTGATGAACAACTCGTTTCTGGCGGCCAATCAGGCATCGAGCATGAAGGCCTGGCTCGCGGCATTCGACGCGTTCGAGGCCATGCGCCCCCGGACGATCGTGCCGGCTCACGGCGCGGTGGGTGCCGGCGCGATCATCGCGACCAATCGCTCCATCATGCAGGGGGTGCAGGCGCGCGTGCGTGCGCTCAAGGCCCAGGGACAGACGGCCGACGCGGTCGCGATGGCGGTGCAGATGGAGTTCCTGGCGCAGCACCCGGACTGGCCGCGAGCCAACGGCCTGGCTGCCGCAGCTCGATCGGCGTTCGCCGAAGCACCGTAGGACGGCCAGTCAGTCCGGCTGAAGCCGGACACTACATCCGGACACGACATCCGGACACTACAGACCGTTGGCGTGTCGGCGACGCTGGGCGCGGACGGCGAGGCTGGCCACGGCGCCGAATATGGCAAAGGGCGCGACCAGCAGGACCGCGATCCCACTTCTCAGAGCGGCAATCATCTGCTGCCCTTCGGGCGACTGCAGCGCCCGGCGGCACATCGCGCACTGCGCAGAGGCTGGCGTCGCCTCGAGCACGGCCAGCAGCGCGATCGCGATCCCAACCGCAAGCGACCCTCTCACCGCTGGCCGCCTTCAACCACCATCTCGTGGATGCGCGCCGCATCGGGCACGATGAGGATGTAGAGAATCACCGCCGTGACCAGCAGTCCGACGATGACCGTCAGCACGAGGCTGGCCCGCTCGAAGCGCAAGTGCATGAAGTTGGCGCCGATCATCGAGGCCTTGGTGAGCATGGCCGCAATCATGAAGACGACGAACGCCAAGCGTGGGATCGACGCGGTGTCGGCCCACAGCATGACCACCGTGAACACGAGCAGAACAAACCAGGTTATCCAATAGCCGCGCATCGGTACCCGCCTACAACAGATAGAACAACGTAAAAATGAACACCCATACTAAGTCCACGAAGTGCCAATAGAGTCCGGCCATCTCGACGCCGTCGGCCGTTGACCATCCCTTCGCCGTTCGAATGGCCGTGGTGATCAGAATGCTCACACCGGTCAGCACGTGCGACCCGTGGAATCCCGTCAGTAGGAAGAAGTACGCGCTAAACGAGGCGTCGCCCCAGGGATTCGTGTTCAGCCGCGCCCCTTCCTCAATCAGATGCCACCACTCGTACGCCTGCATCCCCAGAAACACGGCGCCGCCGATCGCGGTGAGGACGATGAAACGGAGCGCGAGGCGTCGCTTCCCTTCCTTCGCCGCCTCCACGGCGCTCGCCATCGTCGCGCTGCTCGTGATGAGCACGAACGTCATGGCCGCGATGTAAGGAAGGCTGAAGACGGTGGACTGATCGGGCCAGCGAAGGGCGAGGATGCGAGCGTAGCCGTACGCGCCGAGAAAGCCCGCAAACAGCAGTCCGTCGGTGATGATGAACCACCACATCATCACCTTGCGCCAGCCCGCGTCGAACGGACACGTGCCGCCGCTCCATCGATCGATCGTCGTCGCCGCCGGCTGCGTCATGGACTCCTGTAGTGTCCGCCTTCAGGCGGACCTGAGATGAACCGATTCCTAGTACAGCGACACGAGCGCGAACAGCACCAGCCAGACCGCGCCCAGGTAGTGCCAGAACGTCCGGCAGAGCTCCATCCGCGCCGCCCATGCCGGCACGTCCGTCGCGCCCGACCGCGTGGCCACAGCGCCCCACGTCAGCACGGCGAGCGCGGCCACGACGTGCAGCGCGTGCGCGCCGGTGATCACAAAGAAGAATGACGCATGCGGACTCGTCGGCAAATAGATGCCCGCCGCCATCATCTCGCGCCACGCCACGAACTGTCCGGCCAGAAAGCCCAAGCCCCCGGCGAGCGCTGCGCCCATCGCGAGTTCCGCCTGGCGCCAGCGCAGCCTGAAGCCGCTTCGACTTGCGGCCTCGAGCGCCACGCTGCTCACGGCAAGAATCAAGGTGTTCACCCAGAGCATCGCCGGCAGCTGCACCTGCCGCCAGTCGGTGCCGCTCCGCCGCACGATGTATGCACTGACGAAGGCGGCAAACAGCATCGTCACCGTGGCCAGAAACATCCACAACCCGAGACGCAGTTGATCCTCGCGCAGAGACACGGCACCTGGCTGCGACGCTGCGAGAGAGCGAGAGTCCATCACCATATTCATGCGGTCACCGGGACATTCCGGGCCGGAACTGTTTGTACGGCGAAGTCACCGTCGGTCGTCTGCACGCCGTACTCGTAGGCCCAGCGCTCGACGACCGGCTGGGTCTCGAAGTTGCCATGCGGCGGCGGCGAGGCCGTCGTCCACTCGAGCGTCGTGGCCTGCCAGGGATTGGCCTTCGCCGCGAGTCCCCCGAACAGGCTCCAGACGAAGTTCACCAGGAACAGCAGCTGGCCCGAGACCAGCAGTAGCGCCGCGATACTGATCGCCAGATTCTGGCCTCGCGTGTCACGCAGGTAGTCGAACGCCGTGAACGCGTAGTAGCGCCGCGGCGCGCCCTGCAGACCAAGGAAGTGCTGCATGAAGAAGATGACAAAAAACGGCCCGAACGTGAACCAGAAGTGCAGCCGCCCAAGCGTCTCGTTCATGGTCCGGCCGAACATCTTGGGGAACCAGAAATAGATCGCGGCGAACGTCGCGAGCAAGGTGACGCCGCCAATCATCATGTGGAAGTGACCGACGACGAAGTACGTGTCGTGCAGCTGCATGTCGGCGGTCGCGTTGCCGAGGAAGAGGCCGCCGAACCCCCCGCTGCCGAACATGGCGATGACGCTGAGCGCGAAGAGCATCGGTGTTCGGAGCTCGAGCTTCGCCCCCCAGAGGCTCGCCAGCATGTTGACGCCGAAGATCGTCATCGGCACGGTGATGGTCAGCGTGACGAGCGAGAAGTACTCGCCGGTGAACGGGCTCATGCCGCTCACGAACATGTGGTGGCCCCAGACGATCATGCTCAGACAACCGACGGCCACCAGGCACCACACCGAGATGCGATAGCCGAACACGGGCTTCCTCGTGAATGCGGGCAGGATGTCGAAGGCGATGCCGAGCGCCGGCAGGATCAGCACGTAGACCTCAGGATGCCCGAGGAACCAGAAGAGGTGCTGCCACAGGAGCGGGGACCCTCCCGTGTTGGGTAACAGCTTGCCGGCGACCACCAGCCCTGATGGCAGAAAGAAGCTCGTGCCGAAATGGCGATCGAAGAGCAGCATCACGGCGCCGGCCGTGAGCGGCGGAAACGCGAGCAGGCCGAGGATCGAGGCGATGAAGAACGACCAGACGGTCAGCGGCAGGCGCATCATCGAGAGGCCGGGCGCGCGTGTGCTGAACACGGTCGCGACGATGTTGAGGCCGCTCATCGTAAACGACGCGATGAAGAGCGCCATGCTCAGAATCCAGAGGGTCTGCCCCATCTGCGACCCTGGCACCGCCGACGCCACGGCGCTCAGCGGCGGATAGGCCGTCCAGCCGGCGGCGGCCGCCCCGCCTTCGACGAAAAACGACAGGACCATCACGACGGCCGAGAGCAGCGCAATCCAGTACGAGAGCATGTTGAGGAACGGGAACGCCATGTCCCGCGCCCCGACCTGCAAAGGCACGAGGTAATTGCCGAATCCACTGACGAGCACGTACGAGATGAAGAAGAACACCATGATCGTGCCATGCATCGTCACGACCGCCAGGTAGAACTCCGGCGTCATCACGCCGCTCGGCATGCCCTTGGGCAGCAGACGCGACAGAAACACCCACTGATGCTCGGGCCATCCGAGCTGCAGGCGGATGAGCACGGCGAGCCACGCGCCGACGATCGCCATGATGAGGCCGGTCAGGATGTACTGGATGCCAATGATCTTATGGTCCGTGCTGAAAATATATCGCCGGACAAACCCGTTGGTCATCGCTGATGGTGCCTCACCTTGTGGCGGCCTGGGTGCTCAGCCAGGCGCGGAATTGCGTCTCGGACACGACGTTGAAAAACCCACGCATGCGGTAATGGGCGAGGCCGCATAGCTCGGCGCAGGCCAGCTCGAAGCTGCCGGTCGAGGTCGGGAAGAAGACCATCTCCGGTGTCATGCCCGGCACGGCGTCCTGCTTGACCCGAAAGTGGGGCAGAAAGAAGCTGTGAATGACGTCTTTCGCGTGCAGGCGGATGCGCACCGCGCGGCCGAAGGGCACCGCGATCTCGTTGATCGTGACGATGTCGTCTGTGGCGGCCGGATCCGAGCGGTCCAGGCCCAGCGGATTGGTCGTCTCGTCGACCAGCTGCGGAGCGGTCCGCCCGAAGCGTCCGTCGGCGCCCGGGTACCGCACGTTCCACATGAACTGCTGCGCGGTCACTTCGATCACCGTGGCATCGGCAGGAGGCGCCGCGTCGAAATACTCGGTCCAGACCGGCATGCCGATCCCGAGGACGCCGCCTTCGGCGATAACCGCCATGCCGAGGCCGAGGACGACCGACAGGACGACTTCGGTCTTATGGCTCGCGAGCCGCGTGCCGATTCTGTCGCGGCGTCCGCCGCGCCAGATCAGGTACGCAAGGGCGAGGTAGCCGGTGAGAAACAGCCCGCCGACCGTGACGAGCAAGTACAACAGCATGGCGTCGATGCCGGCGCCGTGCCGGCTGGCGAGCGGCGGCATCCACGACCGCGCGCCGTAGACAACGCCGCCAATGCCGACGACGGCGAACAGGGCAGCAGCAAGCGCGGTTTCGAGTGATCTGCGCATACGAATGCCGGCCCACCCCCGCAATACGGGTGCCAGCCAAAAGCTGGCTAGAATGACGAAGTCTGGTTAGCGGAGCGACTATTGCGCCGATAGCTCGAAATCATCGACGGTAGCCTGGATAGCGCGCTCCTCGCTCCGCATACGGCCGTATACAGATTTGCGCGATGGTCGAGGGGGATGCTCCTCGTGCGCCAGGAGCTCAACCTCTTTGTTCGGCGCCGTCGGGGGCGGGTACACGCGCGGGTCCGCACAAGTTTTCAGTCGTGACGCCAGGCGAACGTGTCCACAACGTCATTGCGTCGGTCGGGATTGTCGTGCGGTTCTGAACAACCTCTCGAAGGTGTGGTAGGCTGGGCACCATCCTGGGCGCGCGGTATGATCACGCTCCGCAAGATCGACCCCTCGCCTGTCGTTCGCGAGTTCGTCCGCTACTACATGTACCGCCAGGGAGGGTCTGAAGGGCGCGTCGTCGCGCGGCCGATTCCTGCCCGCCCGGACATCTTCCTCGGCTTCTTCTTGCTCCATTCCTACGATGCGTTCGACTATCGGAGTGGCCGCACCGAGACGCTGCCCTCGGCACTCGTCGTCGGCCCTCAGACGCGCCACGTCGCCGACCTGCTCCTCGAGGGACCCCACGCCGAGTTCTTCGTCTATTTCGAGCCAGCCGGTTTCTACCGGTTGTTTGGCGTGTCCCCTGTGGAGCTGGTCAACCGCGCCGACGACGCGTCGGTCGTCGTCGGACCTCGGGCCGGGCTTCTGCTCGAGGAGCTCCGGCGGGCGACGAACGTCGAGGCGATGGTTCGCGCGGTCGAGTGCTTTCTGCTGGCGCATGCGGCAAGCGCCCGACCTTTCCATCCCGTCCAGCAGGCCGCGTCGATCGTGCTGCGCAACAAAGGCCGCGTGAGCCTCGCCGAGCTCATCGGCGCGAGCGGAGTCGGCGAGCGGCAGTTCGAGCGCAAGTTCACCGAGCAGATCGGGATGACGCCGAAGCTATACGTGCGCGTGGTCCGCTTGAACCATGCGCTGCAGCTCAAGGAACAGCGTCCGACCCTCACCTGGACCGAGGTGAGCCATCGGGCCGGCTATTTCGATCAGACGCACCTGGTTAAGGACTTCAAGGCCTTAACCGGCGCCCGACCATCGGACTTCATGCGCCGGTTCACCGAGGCCGCACCGGAAGCCTTCCTGCCCGCCCTCTCCTAAGGTCCGGCTGAAGCCGGACACTACATAGGGTCCGGCTGAAGCCGGACACTACGTCTGAGTGGGCTAGAAGGCCGGTTTTTTACTAGGCCGCGTCACATCCCGCGGCTATCCTTGTCCCATCTGACGCCCCGATCTTCGAATACTCTTCTGGGAGCCACGATATGGAAAGGCCCCGTCGTATTCCTCACGTTCACGCGGCGACGCTCGTCGGCCTCCTGATCCTGCTGGCGCCCTTCGTGGCCAGCACGCCGGCTTACGCGCAGGCTGACTTTGCCGGCAACTGGGCTCCCCTCTATCACGAGGATTTCCCCGAGCGCATCCCCGGTCCGGAGCTCGGCGATTACGCGGGGATTCCCCTCAACGAGGCGGGCCGTCTGCGGGCGGACAGTTGGGACGCGGACCGGATCTCGGTGGTGGTGGAATATCAATGCCGGCCGCACGGCGGCGACTACATGATGCGGGGCCTGTCGAACATGCGGATCGACGCGATTCTCGATCCTCTCACGCAGCGGGTCGTGGCGCTTCGTACGCGCATGAACTTCCAGGAAATGGAGCGGACGATCTGGCTCGACGGGCGGACCCGTCCGTCGCCGAACGCCCCGCACACCTTCTCGGGCTTCTCGACCGGCGTCTGGCAGGACAACGTGCTGAACATCTCCACGACTCACCTCAAAGAAAACTACATCCGCCGCAACGGCATCCCGGCCAGCGACAAGCGCACCTTCACCGAACACTGGGTCCGGCACGGCAACTACCTGACCGTGCAGACGGTCATCACCGATCCGGTCTTTCTGACCGAGCCGCTCGTGCGCAGCCAGACCTGGACGCTCGACCCCACCCAGCAGCTCGGCCGGGATGTCTGCGAAACGGTCCCGGAAATCCCGAAGGCGGCCGATGTGGTGCCGAACCACCTGCCAGGTGCCAATCCGTTCCTGCGCGAAGTGGCGGATTGGTACGGGCTGCCCGCCGCGGCCACACGAGGCGGCGCCGAGACGATGTATCCGGAGTATCGGAAGACGATGGGGAGTCCGACAAACCCTCCGCCGGCCATCTGCAAGCGGTACTGCAACTGCGGTCTGAACGGCGGCGGCTGTAATCTGCAATAGCCATGACCAAACATCTGACGCTGGCAGCGGTTGGCCTCCTCGCCCTCGCCGCGGCCGCTTCGCTCGGCGCACAGCAGGCGGCGACCGTCGAACCGACACCGCTCGAAGTGCTGAAGGTCCAGGGCAACGTCTTCATGCTGGCCGGCGCCGGCGGCAACATCTCCCTACAGGTTGGCCGAGAGGGTGTGCTGATGGTCGACACCGGGCTCGCGGCGGCGGCACCCAGGATGATGGCTGAGGTCCGGAAGCTGTCGCCCGGTCCGATCCGCTGGATCGTCAATACACACCTCCATCCCGATCACTGGGGAGGCAACGAGACCATCGCCGGTCTTCCCCCCGACAACCTGCAGCCGCTCAAGATCGCCGCTCACGAGAACATGCTCAATCGCCTGACGACGCCCGAGGCCAGCGCGCAGGCGCCGGCGGTGCAGCGAGGCTTGCCGCTCAACGAGTACTTCACGCCGACCAAGGATGTGCACTTCAACGGCGAAGCGATCGTCCTCTATCACGAGCCGAAGGCTCATACAGACGGCGACACGGTCGTGCTCTTCCGCGGCTCGGACGTCGTGAGCACGGGCGACATCTTCACCCCCGGGGGCTACCCCTTCATCGACGTCGACAACGGCGGCACCGTCAAGGGCGAGATCGACGCGCTCAATCACATCCTGCAATTGACGGTGCCGGCAAAGACGCAAGAGGGTGGCACGTACGTGATTCCAGGCCACGGGCGCATCTGCGATGAAGCCGACGTCGTCGAGTTCCGCGACATGGTGGTCATCGTCCGCGACCGGATTCAGGATGCGATCAACAAGCGGATGACGATCGAGCAGGTGAAGGCGGCACGGCTGACGCGGGACTACGACACCCAGTACGTGTCGCCGACGAGCTTCGTGACAACCGATCGATTCGTCGAGGCGGTTTACAAGAGTCTGTCGGCAGCGAGCACCCCGGCAAGGGGCCAGACGCCCGCACCTGGCGGGGCTGGCAGAGGGCAGGCGCCCGGCGGCAGGGGCCAGGCGCCAACCGGACGGAGATAGCAGGCGCCTATGAGATCGGTGACGCACAAGACGCGAACGCCGCGAACGAGCGGCATCCTCCTGGTGTTTGTCTGCGTGGCCGGCATCCCCGCGCTGCTCGCGAGCCAGGGGCGCGGCGGCCAGCCGCCTCAGTCGCCCAGGGCGGCAGCTCCCATCGATCTCACGGGCAACTGGGTGTCGATCGTCAGCGAAGACTGGCGCTGGCGAATGGTCACGCCGCTCAAAGGCGACTCGGCAAGTATTCCGATCAACGCGGAAGCGAGGAAGATCGTCGATGCGTGGGACCCGGCCACAGACGAAGCCGCGGGCCTGCAGTGCAGGGCCTACGGCGCACCAGCGATCATGCGCGTGCCGGGACGCCTCCGCATCACCTGGCAGGACGACAACACGCTGCAGATTGAGACGGACGCGGGAACGCAGACGCGCCTACTCCGTTTTGGAGGACAGGCGCCGCCAAGTACGCCGCCGAGCTGGCAGGGGTACTCCCTAGCGCGGTGGGAGCCCGGGCTGGCCGCAGTTCGGGGAGGCGCCGGATTGGGCTTAGGGCCCAGGCAGGGAGTGCGAAGGCGTTCCCTGGAAGTCGTGACGACCAACCTCAGCCTCGGATACTTGCGCAAAAACGGCGTGCCCTACAGCGAGCGCACGACGCTGACGGAGTACTTCGAGCGGTTCAGCGAACCAGACGGCGCAGAACGGTTGATGGTCATGACCATCGTCGCCGATCCGGTTTACCTCGCTGTACCGTTCGTGACCACGTCGGACTTCAAGAAGGAGCCCGACGGCTCGAAGTGGGATCCCACACCCTGCTCGGCAAGATGAGCCATCGCCATCTGCGACCCAACCTCGGCACCGGGCGATAGCCTGAACGGCACTTCCACCGCGCCTGTCACGACTCTCACCAAACAATTGATTCCCAGAACGTAAAAGATGTATAAACTCCCGCTAGCTAGTCTCCCGAGGGCATCTTGAACCGGGCTGAGGAGGAACTCATGTTCAGACACGCGTCCCGTTTTGTTCTCGTCGCCGTCGTTCTCGCTGCCACCTGCGCTCTTGACGCCCGTCTGTTCGCGCAAGGCCGCGCGCGAGGGAACGCGCCGGCTGGCGGCCCGCAGGTGACCGCGGCCGATCCGTTCATCGGCACGTGGCGGCTCGATCGCGCCAAATCGACCTTCCCCGGCGCGGTACCGGAGTGGCGCACGCACCAGTTCGAAAGGGTCGCCACCGGCCTCAAGCATACGACCCGAACGATGCAGGGCGAGGTCACCTACACGATCCAGTACATGTTTCAGGTCGACGAGAAGGACTATCCGGCTGACAATGCCATGTCGGTCAACACCGTGTCATTCAAGAGGATTGACGCCAACACGCTCGAGCGAACCGGCAAGTACATGAGCGAGGTGGCAGAGACAGTCAAGTATCAGCTCTCGGCGGACGGGAAGGTCCTGACGGCGACGCAGAACATCCTGGCCAACAACACCAACAGCATCCAGATCTTCAACAAAGAGTAACGATTCGCCGCGGCATGGATTGATGTAGTGTCCGGCTTCAGCCGGACCTCACTCGTCTATTTCTCCGGCACGAGCGTCGACCAGTCGCTCAGCACGTGCAGGGCGCCGTCGCTGTCGTTCTGGAACGCCAGGACGTCGCCTGCAACGGAGACAGAGTACGCAGGGCGGTGCGACGCGGCGTCCAGACGTACGTGGTCGGCCAAGGTCACGGGCATACCGTATAGTGCCGCTGCCGTGGTATCGAATCGCTGGGCCATCACCGATCGATCGACCGAGTAGACGAGGAACTCGCCAGTCACAGCGCCCGTGCCCGCCTGCGGCACGAGCTTGAGGGCGTTACCGCCGTCGAGCGCTGCCAGCCACAGACCTTGGCGGAATGCGACGTCGGACCGCACGAAAAACAGGAACAGCCGCGCCCCGGGCACGAACCTCGGCGCCTCGTGCTGGTCGCCGGAGATGGGGTGGGTGACCTGGCGTATGGTTGCCCCCCCGGCGGCGGCGACACGACGGATCGGCTCGCCTCGGGCGGCGACGAGCAGCGTGTCGTCAACGCCCCAATCGAACACCGCGTCGGCATCGAGATCGACGATCGTTTCCGCGGGACCGCCGGCAGCCAGGACGCGCCGCAGCTTCGCGCCCGATACGAACGCGATGCTCTTGCCGTCGGGAGACCAGGCGGGTAGCGACGTCGCACCGTCTGTGCCAGCGAGCGGTCGCGCCTCGAGCGTCGCCAGTCGCCACGTCCACACCTCGACGCGATCGGCCAATCGCAAGGTCATCGCGATCTCGGCGCCGTCGGGAGAGACCGCGAATCCGGCCGGATTGGCGGCAAACGTCGCACCCTGCGGCAGCGCGACGACGTGCTGGTTGGGGCGTGCGGGGCGCACGTCTGACCCGCGCCCGCGCCACAAGACCCCGACGGCCGCTAGGACGATGGCCGTCACAGTCACGGATATGACGATTGACGGCCGTCGGCGCAGCGGGGATGTCATCGCGCGCCGCCCTACGGACCGCTCGACAGCAGAATAAGCAGCGCGACAAACATTCGCTGCATGAAGCCTTGAGCCGAGGGGTGATTGCCCGCTCTTGGCATTCCTGACACATTCAGTGCTGCCAGGTGTGGATGACCCAGACCGGGCACCTGGCCTGTCGAACTACTTGGCGAGTCACGCTGCCAAGCACGGTGGCCGCCACCGTGCCGCTTTGCGATGCCATGGCAATCAGGCTGGCCTTGCTGGCCTTGGCCGCGGCCAGGATCGATTCGGGCACGAAGCCCGGGTGTTGCCCAATCGCCACCTTGGCGGTCACACCCCTCTTGCCGGCGACCGCCGCCCAGGCCCTGCCCTTCGCGCGCTTCGCCGCCACATCCCGTTCGAAGAACTGCTGATAAGCCGGCACCGAGCGCACTTGCGCGGCCGTTTCCGGCACGAGGTACTCGCACTGCGAGAAAAGCGTGACCGTGGTCCGATGGCGCTTTGCTACGGGAAGAATCGCCTGAAAGGCCGACCGAGAGCCGGCGCTGAAGTCGGTCGGGAACAAGAGACGCCGAACGTCGCGGAGATCACCTACGCTGGGATTGACGATGAGGAGCGGGATGTCGGCGTGCAACAGCAGGGTCTCGGCGAAGCTCCCCATCACGAAGCGATCCAGCCGCGTGCGCGCGTGCGTGCTGACCGCGACAAGCGCCGCGCGAGTCTTCCGTGCGTATCGCAGCAGCGTGCCGACGGTCTGTCTCAGCGAGCGGGTGTCCTGCACCAATACGGTCGGCGCAGAGACGTTCGCAATCCTGGAGGCCGCCACCCATTTCGACACAGTGTCCCGCGCCTGCTGCTGGTAGCGCATGCCCGGCGCCAAAAAGACGCCCGGCGCAATTCTCAGGCCGTCTGGGCTCACCACCGCCACCGGCTCAATGGATATATCGGAGCGGCCCCGAAACACGCCCACGGCCTTGAGCGTTCTCAGCTGCAGCGTCCTGTCTTCTGGAAACGGATCGACGGCCCAAACGATTCGTCCTGGCCTTGGCCTCGCTGACATGGCGTGATCTCTTTGCCCTTGGGGATTCGCGCGTCAGCCAACGTCGCCGCTGGCCATCCGAGCTCGGCTCTCAGTTCAGCGCGATCGGCAGCTCGGCTCGAGCTCGATCGCTCTGAACGGTCAGAATGTAGGCGCCGGCGTCCCAGAGGCCACGCGGGGACTCGAAAAACAAGCTGCCGACCGCCAATCGGTCGTTACTCACCACGAAGTCATCGTGGACGATGCCCTCGAAGGGGCGCGCGAAAAACGTCATCCGCTGCGCCTCATTGCGACGGAGATTGAAGTACGAATCGACGGGATGGTTTTGGGCCGCGGCGTTCTGAAGCAGAAGCGTCACACGCTGGAGGTCCTCGCGGAACCGGCGCTGGCTGGCTAGTTCAATGATGCGCACGTCCGGCGTGCGTAGGAAGATCCCGTCGCGGTGGATCGTCATCGGGCGGCTGCTCGTGACGGCCAGCTCGATCAAGATCCATCGCGAATCGTGTTCTCGCTGCGAGTAGTTATACGCCACCACCGCATGGAGGGCGTCGTCTTTGTACTGGCTCACCGCCCGACCGAGTGCCTTGACGTTCGGCAGTTCGTCCTGAGCCGCCGGCGTACGCGCGAAGACAACGATACCGCTCGACACCGCAACGAGCAACGTGGCGAGGAGCCGTCGCATGCGCGTGATTATACACGAGCGACTGTACTGGCGGGCGACAGCGCGCGGATCGAGCGGCGCTTCAGCGGACAGCGATGTCGAACTGAATCTTGATCTCGTCTTTGACCTTCACCGTGCCGCCGCCGATGCTGATGGGCTCGATGCCGAAATCCCGCTGCTTGACGAGCACGCTGCCGCGGTACTGCCCACCCTGACGGAGGGTGTCAAAGGTGACGGTTCGCGTCTGACCGCGAATCGTGAGACGGCCGGTCACCTTCCATCGGTCCGCGCCTGCTGCCTCGACCGCCGTGGAGGCAAACGTGATGTCAGGATAGGTCGCCGCGTCCAGCACGTCTTTGCCAAGCATCCGCGTCTGCACTTCAGGCCGCCGTTTGACGTCGAGCGTGGGGTCGAGCACCTTCAGGCTGGCGGCCCGAAAGGCGACCTGGACGGAGAGCGGCGCCTCCTCGGACACCGACCCGTCGTCAATCGGGGCGCTGATGACGTGATCGTGCGCAAAGGCGGAGAACAGCCCGGACTTGTACGCGAAGACGGTCACCGTGGAACGATCGGTGTCAATCGGCTTGGGCTCCGCCCGCACGCCGGCCACCACACCCACCACGATCGATACCGCCAGACAGGCTGTGCGCGTTCGCATGACGCACTATCCTAAACCAAGAGCGGGCTCCCCTTCAGGAGGCGAGCGTCGGAAGACGACACGGTCCGCCAGCATGAAGTTGACCAGCCCACACACCCCGACGGCCGCGGCGTTGGCGGCCACGGGATGCAGGCGAGTGGCGGAAACGAGGGCGGCGGTCACGGCCGTATTGCCGGCAAGCGACACGAGGCCGTTGGCGAGGACGAAACGGGCGAAGGCGGTCGGCATCGCCCGGCCCGGGACCGTCCGATCCACCCACGTCCATCGCTCGTGCCAGAAGAAATTGTGCACGATGGCCGCGCTGACCGCGACGCCGGTTGCGAGCAAATAGCCGACGTCCAGGGCATCGACGAGTACCCACAAGACTGTGAGCTGCACGCCGATGCCCAGGACGCCGACCGCGGCGAAGCGAGCGAACCTCAAGAGCTGGCTCATGCCCGTGGAAGGGGCTCGGCCCGGTAGAGCTCGCGCGTGTGCGTGAGGGCCGAGACGATGAGCGTGGCAATGAGCGCCAACGAGGCAATCGCGCCGCTGACGTCAAACAGCAAGTACTCGCGGCCGAAGAGCTGTGAGGTCGGGTGCACGAGCACGACCAGATTGCCAAGGGCCAGAAGGATTCTGAGTTCGGTCGGTCCGATCTTGAAGTAACTGATCGTGAACGTCCCGAGGGCATAGGTCGCAAGATACACCTCGATCGAGAGCATGAAGTAGGCCACCAGCAGACCCAGCGCGACGTACGGGCTCATGAACCCGGAGAGCGCCATGCCGCCGACGAGAAACGCGACCGCAAAGGCATCGACGACGTGATCGACGTAGAACCCGTAGCGCGGGCGCTGGCGGTTGCGCACCCGCGCGAGGGTGCCGTCCAGGCTGTCGCCGAACCAGTTGATGGCCAGACAGACGTTCACCAGCAGCAGCCCGACGAGCGGCATCACGCTCGCCAGCCAGTACGACAGGCCGGCGCCGAGCATGGCCACCAGCGCAAGCGCCGTCAGATGATCGGAGTTGATGCAGGCGGGCAGGCGGCTCGCCAACCAGATGAGACAACGCTTCTCGATCGGCGAGAGGACACCCGTCAGCACGCGAGTCGCCTCGCGGAACGAGTGGCCCTTCGCGGTTGCAGCCAGCGGGACGTCCATGTGAGCTCGACCTCCTCATGGACTAATGCGCAAAAACCCTTACTTAAGGATCAACGGCATTCGCGCGGCTAGCGGCCGATGGCGACGAGATTGCGGTCGGTGCGGATATACCAGCGGCCGTCCACGAGCGCCGGCGACGCGAGCGTCGCCTCGCCGATCCGGTTGACCTGGAGCACCTCGAACTTCGGGCCAGCCCGCAGCACGAACGTCTCGCCTTCGTCGTTGGTGAAGAACACCTTGCCATCGATGGCGACCGGCGAAGCTGCTCACGACGATCTCGTGGCGATCCCCGACGGCAATCGCGACAGGCGTCCTCCACCCCACGCTTGCGTCACGTCGGGTCCGCCAGATTGGCGCTCCCGTGCGGGTGTCGAACGCGCCCACGAAGGAGTCGGAGGAATCCTGATAGAGGATGACCCGGTCGCGGTACAGCAGCGGCGACCCTGCCTTGCCGTGGTACGCATTCATCGGGCCGAGATCTCGATTCCAGACCAGCGTGCCGTCCAGATCGAGGGCGAGCAGTCCGCGGCTGCCGAGCGAGACGTAGAGGCGCTCGCCGTCTGTTGCGGGCGTCGCCGAGGCGTGACCGTTCTTGAAGTGCGCCGACCCCACAAGGCCCAGCGCGACCAGTACCGCGCGCCTTCTCCCTCCACGGGGATCAGGCGGACGTCAGAGGCCTGGGTGACAACCGCGGCGCCGGGGCTCCCGGCTCCCCCCTGAGCCAGAAGGAGCCGCGATGGCCACGCCATCGAGGCGAGCGCGCCCAAGACGGCCCGGCGCGTCGGCCTCGGCGTCCGAATGCCGGTCGCGTCTCGAAGTGGAATCCTCCTCATGGTCGACAACACGCAACTCTACCAGATGATTCTGGCACCGCCGGGCCATGGTAGACTGCGCCCGGAGGCATACCGAATGCATGCGCAGATGACGCTCTTCCCCCCTCGCCTGATGGCCTGTCTCGCGCTCTTGACCGCCGTCTCGGTCTGTGCGGCGTGCACTGCCGAGGCGCCACCGGCTCAGCAATCGGCCACGCCAGCGCCCGCGCCAGCAGTCCCGGCGGCGAGCACGAATCCCATGGTCATGTTCATGGCGCCGCAGGACGGCTCGACCTCTTCGAGCCCAGTGCATATCATGTTCGGCGCCGAACACTTCGAGATCGCGGCGGTCCCGCAGGGAACGGTCGAGACTACCCGGCCGGGAATGGGCCACTACCACGTCGCGGTGGACAGCGAGTGCCTGCCGACCGGCGAGACGATTCCGAAGGCGGCACCGTGGACCCACTTCGGCGACGGGAAGAACATGATTGACATGCAACTTCCTCCCGGCAAGCACACCTTGACGGTTCAGATCGGCGACGACCTGCACCGCACGATCGAAGGGCTGTGCAAGACCATCACGGTGACTGTTCAGTAGAGGCCCATCACCTGTAGGCGTCATCGACCAGCGTCGAGGGATTGTCGGCTGGCATGGTGCCCTTGATGAATGTGAAGACGTTGTTGAGATCTCGGCCTTCCATGAAACCGTCTCGGCGCAGCGCCGGCGCTTCCTCCATCCCGAACACCACGCCGCCGCTCAGGTCGTCCATGTGGCAGGTGCTGCAGTACGTGGTGTACGCCGCCTTGCCGCGATCAGCCTGAGCAATCGACTTGCTAATGGGCTGACTGCTGCGCAGCGGACTGAGCCGGCTGTTCCGCAGCAGGCGGGGCTGGAGGTTCCGGGTGCTTCTTCATCAGCTCCTCCAGAAGATCCATCGTCCGGTGATTCGCCGGCCGCGTGCTGGGATTGCCCATCCCGTCCACATCGTCAAGGCCACCTTTGGCGATATCGAGCGGCGTCTGCCCGACGACAGGCACTCCCCCACGGGTCGGCTGGGGCGGTGGAGGCGCAGCCCCCGCGGCACCGCCGCGGCCGGCCGGCGCGCCCGCCTTGGTCCTCGCGTACAGGTTCGCGCCGCGATCGACGAGGAACTGGATGAGCTTGTTCGCGTCCCGCTCTTCGGTTCTCGCCGCCGCGCCGTGCAGTGCCGTCTGGCCCTGATCGTTGGTGGCGTTGATATCGAGACCCTACTCCAATAAGAGTTTGGCGGCCTCAACGGCATCATCCTGCGGACCAACGCTGGCCTGAGGCTGCCAGTTTAGTCCCGCCACCATCATCAGCGCGTTCGTATTGATCTGATTGGTCTGGTACGGATTGGCGCCCCAATCGAGCAGAAGGCGCATCATTTCGACATCGGATTCACGATGTCGGCGCTGCCGTACTGCTTCTCGGCCTTCTTGGGCGCGGGTCGATTGAACCGCCACTCGAGCGAGTGCATGTCCACGGCCTGATAGAGCGCCGTCCGTCCCGTCCGATCGGCCGCGTTGAGGTCAGCGCCGTTCTGGATGAGCATCCCGGCACAATCGTAGTGGCCGCTCAGCAGGGCGACGAGCATCGGTGTAATCCCGTCGGGATCGGCGAGATTCGGGTCCGCGCCGCCCTCGATGAGCACCTTGGCCGCGGCCGCGTTGTTGTCAATCACCGCCCACATGAGGGCCGTCTGGCTGTACCAACTCTCCTTCGCATTCACGTCAGCGCCGTAGGCCAGCAGCATCTTCACCGCCTCGGCGTTTCCCGTGCGCGCCGCAGTCATGAGCGTCGTCTCGCCCTGCGACATCGTCGCATTCGGATCGGCCCCTCCCTTGAGGAGCACCTCGATCATCGCCGCGTTTCCGTTGGTGGCAGCCAGCCACAACGGCGTCGCGCTATAGCGGTTCGCAACCTTGACGTTCGCGCCGGCGCGAATCAGCAGTTGCGCGGTCGCCAGGTCGTTGGCGCGCACGGCCCAATGCAGCGCCGTCGTCCCATCGGCCTCCGGCGCATTCACGTCGGCCTTCTTGGCGAGGAGGGCCCGCACGGCCGCCGCATTCCCCGCCCTGACCGCCTTGGCGACCTCAGCCGAACCGGCTGCCCAGAGGCCGGTCATCGAGACGAACACCGCGAGCGCCACCACGGCGCTGCTCAGTCGCACGCTTCTTCGCATCTGTGTCACTCCGCCGGTTTCGCTAGAGATCGACCGTGCCGTTGCTGAGACCGAACTTGTCGATCTGCACGCCAGCCTTCTGCGCGATGGTCAGCATGAGGTTCGCGTGCGGCGTCTCCGACTGACGCGTATGGACAACGTGACGGCCACCCCTGACATCGCCGCCCGCCACGACAAACGGGATGCCGACGTGGCTGTGCGCGTTGCCGTTGCTCATGCCGCTGCCGGTGACGATGGTCGCGTGATCGAGCAGCGAGCCGTCGCCGTCCCGTGTCTCGGCCAGCTTCTGCAGGAACCGTGAGATCAGGCTCATGTGATACGTGTTGACGAGCGTGAAATGCGCGATCTTCTCCGCGTCGCCGCCATTTGAAGGAGAGCAGGACGGGAGGTAGCTCTGATAGATGCGGGGATCGCGACAAAAAACAACGGGGCGGCGGTTTCCCGCTGCCCCGTCATCACAATCGACGAACTTCGTGATCGATCTGTCTGCCTGCCCTATCTGCCGATGGCGGCCAAAACATCCTGCCTGGTCATCGGCCGATCGGGATTAGGAGCGTGCACGCTGACCACGCTCTGGTAGTCGAGTCCAAGCCGCTCTGCGTTCGCCACAAACACCACCGTGGCCACGTTGACCGGAGCCGGCGCGGGAGGCGCCGCCGGCGGTGGGGCATTCGGGTTTGGCAGCGCAGGCACGTTGAAGAGATCGGCCTGCAGGACGATCTTCTCCTTCGGCAGGTACGCGACCAGCATGCCGTCGGCGTGCGCGAGGCCCTTGATGACGTGCAGCTCGAGGGTGCGCGTGGCATCCTGCAGCACCCGCTTGTCGCCAGTCACGGTCTCGATCTTCGCCTTGACCGTCCCGCCCTTTTTCGCTAGGAGGTCGTCGCCGAGCGTGCGCGGCGCGCCGAGCGCCCGTTCCCACAGCGCCTTGTTGTTCTGGTGCGTGATGACGGTGATGCCTTCCGCAACCATCGCCGGGATCCCACTCGAATGATCGATGTGGTGGTGCGTGTTGACCACGTACCGGATTGGCTTGTTCGGCACCACCTTCTTCGCTTCCGTGAGGATCGCCGTCGCACGTGCGTCGCTCTGGCCGGATTCGACGATGACGACGTGATCGCTGAACTCAACGACCAGGGCGGTGTATCCGCCGGTGATCTTCCACACACCGTCTGCCATCTTCTCGGCTGCAGCTACGGCCGGCGCACCACCCGGTCCGCCTGGTCCACCGCGACCGCCCGGGCCACCCGGAGCCGCGCCGCGACCGCCACCCGCACCACCGCCCTGTCCGCCCACCGCCGCGCCGCCTGCAGGAGGCGGACCGCCGGCGCCGGGGCCGCCCCGCCCGCCGGGACCGCCGCCGCGACCCGCCGGAGGCGCCATCAGCTGCGCAAGGTTGGCAGGATTCGCTGCTGCAAACGCGATCTGGGCTTCGAAGGTGGGCTGGCCGGCCGACTTCTGCACGATGTTGGTCGGGTACTTAAGGCCGTTGTTATCACGGTACTCGCTATACGTCGTCTCGACCAGCATGTCGCCGAACATGATGTTCTCGACCCAGGTCTCGACCTTCTCCACCAGATTCTGATCGTTGATGTAGCCAACGACCCTGTACGACTGGCCGGAGGGCGACTTGGGCGCGGCGGGACTCCAGGTCACGACGTTGTAGCGCTTGCCGCCAATCGTCTGGACTCGGGTTGTGGCGGTGTTGGCCGCCGCACCTTTGAGGAATCCCCACGGCGAGGTCCAAATGTTCAGCTGCTGCGCCCACGCGGTATTCATGGGCGTGATGTTCTGATTGAACACGCCCGCCGCGGAGGCACCGCCGCCACGGCCTGGGCCGTAGGTCTCGGCTGACGCGCGCAAGCCGGGCGTCGTGAAATCGACCGTGCGCACCAACTGATTGATGTTCGCTCTCGGGTAGGGCCCGTTGGCGTTGGTGTTCTGACCGAGGTTGAAATTCGCGCCAGCGCCGGTCATCGTGACCGAATTCAGGTTCTCGACGCCCATCGCCTTCGACGCGTTGCTCACCACGGTTCGCGCGTCCTGGGCCGTCGCCACGGAAGATAGGAAGGTGACAAAGACCAGAGCCGTCATGCACTGCTTGACCATATTCATGCTTCTCCTCAGTTGCTATCGATAGTGGGCTCCCCAGGTTGCAGGGTAGCCGCGCCCACGGATCTTACTCTCTATTTATGTCCCTCTTGCGCTCTGTCACGGTTAATTCACAGCAAAGCAATAGAGGAGGCCGGCCCCACCCGTAGCAACCAGATCCGGCTGGCTGCAGCCGCGGCTGCCGTGCGACGAGTTCCATGTGCTGTTCGCGCCCCGGCCCTGCCGGTCGATGTGGCCGAGCTGCGCCGAGCCCATGCCAGCGGTGTTACTCGTCCAGTTGCCGCACGTGTGGTCCATCGCGTCGGTGTACGCGCGACCGTCGATCTGCGACCCCGTCAAGGCGTCGTGCTGGTTGGGCATGTCGCCCATGCCATTAATGATTCCTCCCTTTTCGGAGACCGAGTTGTAACGACCGAGGCCGTTGCCGGCGCGCGCCTCCTCGATCGTGTCTCCGTGCAGTTGGCTGACGGTCGTCGCGACCGCCTAGCCTCGGGCGTTGTACCAGGGGCCGGTCCCAATGCGGTCTCGCGCGTTCACCGCACCGGGCCCCTGCGTGCTCAGATACGCGCGCCACGTCGCGGCGCCCCGTCCGGCCGCGGCGGCGAGCGCCTGGCAATGGGCATCCGCGCCGGCCAGGCCACCCAGGTTGGCGCCGTCACCTTTGCCGACGCTCGTCACGAAAAACGACATCGGCATCGGGGCAGGCGCCGGCGCGCCCGCGCCGCGGCCTGGCGCCTGGCCTTGCGGCGGCGCGGCCGGCTGCTGCGCGACGACGAGTATCGCGCCGATGACGATCGACCCAGTCAGGGCGCCGAGAAACAATCGCATGTTCTTCATCATCAATGCTCCTGATTGAAAGGGTTATCTACTGCACGCCGCGGCCCACGACCGGCGGCGTCACCTCGCAGGGTCGTGGGCTGAACTTGGATCCGTCCGCCTCTCGCTTGTAGTGCGTCGTCCGCGTGAACGGCACCGTCAGGTAGCGCGGATCCTCGACGATCGACGTCAGGACAAGCCACGAGTCGCCGTTCGCCTCGTTGGTGCGATCGACGTATTCCGTCATGACGGCGTCGCCTTTATAGGGGATGCCATTGCGTTGAAGATATCCGGGCCGCATCCTCGTGGTCGTCACCTTGAGCGACCCGCTGAGCGGAGCGCCCGCCGCGACCGCGGCGCCGACGGCGGCCGGGGCGGGTGCCAGGCCCTGGCCTTGCGCCTCGGTCTCCCAGTCGGCGACCGAGAATCCCTGCCACTCGGGTTGTGCCGGCGGCAGCGTGGACTTGTCGAACCGGATCAGCCGCGCCTGGTTGCCGCTGTCGACCTCGACCTTCAGCGTCGTGTCGTCCTGCCACGTCACGTTCAGGCGCACTGGCATCCGCATGATGCCCGCGGCGCCAAACGCACGGCATTGCTCCCCGGCCGCGATGTCCTTGGCGGGATCGAACTCGTCGGCCACCCTCCGGCCGTCCGCATTCAGCGGCAGACCACCCGAGACATCGCCCTTGGGCGGCGTGACCATCCGCAGCCGCCAGTCCTCGGTGATGACCGAGACCCAGTAGCCGGTCAGGTCGACCGGCGCGGCGGCGCGCGGCGTGCGCGGCGCCTGCGGTGCGGCGACCTGTCCACCTCGTCCCTGTGCCGCCAGCGTGCTTCCCAGCAAGAAGAGCGCGCTGCCAGCCGCGAGGAGCAGGCGGCGCGGGATCGCGACTGGCGCGGCATCCTGGTACCACGGCTCATACCGGGTTTCAGCTCTCCCTAGAGGGGCTGCACGAACACAAAGGACACAAAGGACACCGAGGTAAGGCCAATGGGTCATGCTCATCGCAGTCGCACGGACTCAGTGCGCAAGCGGATTCGGGCGTACCTGGAAATGTACGGCCTGCGGCCGCGCGCCCTTCCCGCCTTCGATGTGCCATGGATTTCGTACCTCGTTGGCCGCCCACAAACCGCGGCCCTTCCAGCCGCCCCTCGGGTTGTCGATCCGGCCGGCCATGTTCCGCGTATAGAACCCCATGGGATAGGGCACGCGCAGCACGACCCAGGCTTTCGAATCCGGCATCATCGCGAGCAGCGAGTCCGAACCGGTGCCTGTCGCCAGCGACACGTTGGCGCCCAGGCCGAGCGTATTGAAACGGTCGACCCAGTTGGAATACATGAAGTCCGCGCTTCCGCCGGTGGTGACGTTCTTCATCTGCGGCCCGGGGACGGCATAGAGCGTCCAGCCTTCCGGGCAGTGCTGGGGATCGAACGTTTCCGGACCACGCTCTATCGCGCACTTGGTGCGGTCGAAGCTGGCAAGGTGACCGCTTCCGGCGAGACCCGTCCAGACGAGACCGTTACTGTCGACATCCATGCCGCGCGGGAGGTATCCGAGTTTGTCGGGTGCCTTCGGATTGTAGAAGGGCGGCTCGTACGCTTCGGAGCGGCACGTGTCGGGAGGATTTGCGCCGATGTCTATCCGAACGATCTTTCCTGGTGTCCCGGGAACCGCATACCAGACGCTCCCGTCCTTGGGGTTGACCGCGATGTAGTAGCCGCTGCCGGCAATAAGCCGGTCGCCATCTCTGTCATACCTTCCGTTGCCATTGACGTCGTAATACGCCGGGCACCAGCCCTGCGCCGCCGCCGCATCCCGAGTCTGATCCCACACCCTCGTCTTCACCCACCCAACGGCGGACGGGAGGCCGAGGGCCGCGTTGTACATCGTGTCGTCCGCGTCGGCGGCAAACACGCCGTGATGCGTGGTGAAACACGTGTCGACCATCGTGGTCTGCTTGGTCTTGAGATCGTAAAAGGCGACCTGCCGGCCGCTCTGAGTGAGCGGGAAATTCTGCGCGAACTTATTGGTCGACCCTGCCTTGCACCAGTCCGGATTATCCGGCCGCCGGAACGCCAGCATCATCCAGAGCCGCCCCTTTGCGTCCACCATCTGGGCTTCGGTCTTTTGACGCTCCTGCGCGATGAGCTGGTCGCCCCAATAAAGCGACGGGTGCTCCATGGTCTGCGGCGAGAACGTCGGGATCGACTGCGGATCGTCGCGATACGGCATCTTGATCTCTTCGACCTTGCTCTCGAGGGGATCCAGAACCCAGAGGCTCCCGTGGTTGAAGTCGCTGGCGATGACCGGCCCGTCTCCGTTGATCGTTGGATTTCGTCTGTCCGTCTCGTACAGGTCGTGCAGGAACGAGGTGGGCGTGGCGATGTCCCACAGGCTCACGACGACGTTCCGCTCGACCCCGCTCGGCCGCGGAGGGGCCGGAGGCACTTCGCCCGCTGCGATGCGATCGGTCCAGTCGGCGTACATGGCGAGCGCGCGGTCGCGTCCAAGTCCCGTGATCGTGTTGAGCATGCCCGCGCCGGACTGGCCCATCCGGATGCGATGGTCCCATGCCGCGATGCTCGAAGCGAAGATGCCCATGGCCGGCGAGATCTCGCGTGTAATCTTGGTCCCTATCTGGTGGCAGATCACGCACCCCTTGATGGTCGCGACCCAATGCGCCTGCGTCGGCACGCCGCCGGGCGCTCCTCCGCGCCCGCCGCGTCCGCCACGCCCCTCCGGTGCGGCGGCGGGAGCGGCGATCGGGAAATCGCTCGTCGGCGGCACCTGAAGGAGCGAATGCCAGTAGTTGGCGGGATAGTACTGTGCAGCAGCACGGGCATCGGGGGCCGCCGTCGCCGTCAATGCGAGGCGTTGTCCCAGCCTGCCGTTCACCGGCGACGAGTCGACCAGGCCGTAGCCGCGGACCCAGATCTGATAGGTCGCCGCCCTCGGCAAGTCCGGGATCACGAACCGGCCGCGGTCGTCGGTCACGACGATCTTCCGGAACGTCGTCGGCAGATCCTTCGTCTCGGCGATGACCCAGACCCCGGCCTCCGGACCGCTGGGACCGGTGACCACGCCGCCAATATCATCGGCGTCGATGGCGACACGATTGGCTTCCGCCGCGCGCGCGGCCGCGGTCGACTGCTGACCGGCCTCGAGGCCAGCGATCGCGCCCGCGACGACGGCCAGCAAGGCACAGCACGCGATCGACAACAGCCGCTGATGCCGGTTCTTCTCCATGGATTCTCCTTCCGCGTATCTGCTGCGGCCCCGGCTCAGGCGAACACCACGACCGGACACATTTCCGTGCGATCGGCCAGCACCTGAAACGCGCTTCGCAGTTGATCGAGCCGCCAAGTCGACGTCACCATCGACTTCAGATCGAGCTGCCCCCGCTCGACCAGCCGCACGAACCGCGGGATGTCGCGCATGAAGTTCAGCCCGCCCTGCTGCCCCGAAATGAGCGTGCGGCCGTTGTTGGCCAGCGCCGACGCCGGGAACGACACGGTCCCCACTTGCCCGAACCCGAGGTAGACGATCGAGCCGCCGCGCCGCGTCATCTGCCACGCCTGCGTCATCGGCAGAATGCCGGTCGGATCGGGCGGCTGCTCGACTTTCGGCCGGTCGCCGCACCGGCCGACCGCTTCGATCGTGAAGTCCGAACCGCGATTGCCCCCCGCGCCGCGGCCGCCGGCAAACAACCGATCCGTCTGTCCCTTGCACAGCTCTTGAATCCGCGCCACGAGGTTGGTGCCTTCGGCGTTCGGATCGAGCACGGTGGTCGCGCCGAGCTTCAGTGCGAGATCGCGGCGGTGCCTGACCGGTTCGACCGCGATGACCTGCCCGGCCCCCATGATGCGCGCCGCTTGAATGGCGCTCATGCCGATCGCCCCCGCGCCAAGCACCACCACGTCCGATCCGGGTTCAATCTCAATCAAGCACATCGCGGAGGCGACACCGGTGGCCGCGGTGTCGCCGAAGAGCGACAGCTGCGCGGCGGGGACGTCGGTGAACACCGGGCACGTGTACTCCTCCATCACGACGTTGAGTTCGCTGAAGCCGCCGATGCCCAGCGCCGCGCCGATTCTCGTGCCGTCTGCACGCTCGGCAATGGGCGGAAACGATCCCGGCGTGAGGCCGAAGGTAAATTGACACGCGTCGGCCCGTCCGCGGAGACACTGATAGCACTGGCCGCACTGCGACGTGACGCCGACCACGACGCGATCGCCCGGCTGCACGCGCTTGACCTGCGAGCCCACCGCTTCGACGATGCCCACAAAGGTGTGATTGCCGATGTTGGGCACCTGTGGGCCGCGGCCGCCGCCG
>Ga0156016_120_pt6 | contig 25383 bp, 27 predicted proteins | sample RifCSPlowO2_02_FD_107670 | JGI IMG/M metagenome (GOLD analysis project Ga0156016, IMG submission 107670) | Acidobacteria bacterium RIFCSPLOWO2_02_FULL_64_15 | reverse complement strand
GGCACGCGCGCGACCGCGCGAATCGACCCACGAGAACCCCGGGCAGCGACCCGAGCCGGTGGCTGCATCAACGCAAAGCCGACCGCACAGACGAGCGACAGCGCCGAGGTGAACAGAAACGGCAGCGCCACGCCACCAGCTTGATACAGCCAGCCGCCAATTGAAGGACCCAGAATGATACCGACGCTCGTACCCGACATCACGTACCCCATGACGCGACCGCGGTCCTCAGGGCCGTAAAGATCGGCGACAAGTGCGAGGCCGACGACCCAGGTCGCGCCGTCGGCCGCGCCCTGGATCATGCGGGCCGCGAACAGCCAGGCGAGCGTGTCGGCCGCTGCAAACACCGCCGTCGAGCCGGCGAGCGTCAGCATGCCGGCGACGAGCAGGAGCCTGCGTCCCACGCGGTCCGACACGACGCCCATCGGCACGCCAACCGCGACCAGCGTGGCACCGAACGAGGCAAACAGCAGCCCGATGGTGGTCGCACTGGCGCCCAGCCGCCGCGCGAGATCCGGCAGCACCGGCACGCAGACCGAGTACGCGACGAGATCGGTGAACGTCGCCAGGGTGACCAGCGCGACCGCCATGCCTCTCGAATTTCGCAATGACATGGCTGATTAGAGCCGACAGTTAATCACGAAGACACGATGGACACGAAGGTACACGAAAGCCCAATAGTTCTTCGTGTGCTTCGTGTTCTTCGTGACTTCCTGATGGACAGGCGTGAGCGCTAAGTTTGCCGCCGCTTCAAGAAGAGACAGCCGAGGGGCGGGACGATGAGGCGCAGCGACTGCCCGAAACCGTGCGCCGCGACCGGCTCGGTGGTCGCGCCGCCGAGGTTGCCAACGTCGCCGCCGCCGTAGAACGACGCGTCGCTGTTGACGAGCTCCGCATACCACCCGGCTTCCGGGACGCCCACGCGGTAGTCGGCGCGAGACACGGGCGTGAAGTTGCAGACGATGACGATGAAGTGGCGGCGGTCGCGCGCGTAGCGCACGAGCGACACGACGCTGTTCTCGTTGTCGTTGCACTCGATCCAGCGGAAGCCGTCGGCGTCGAAATCACGCTCGTGCAGGGCCGGCTCGGCCTGGTAGTGCCGGTTCAAGTCCTGGACGTAGCGCCGGAGTGAGGCGTGCGACGGATCGTCGAGCAGATGCCAGTCGAGGCTGCGATCGTGATGCCACTCGCGCCACTGGCCGAACTCGCCGCCCATGAACAGCAGCTTCTTGCCCGGATGCGCGTACAGGTAGCCGTAGAGCGTGCGGAGCGTCGCGTACTTCTGCCACGCGTCTCCCGGCGGCTTGTCGACGAGCGCCCGTTTGCCGTACACCACTTCGTCGTGCGAGAACGGCAGCACGAAGTTCTCGGTGAACGCATAGAGCATCGAGAACGTCACGAGGTTGTGATGCCAGCGCCTGTGCACCGGGTCTTCGCCCACGTACTGCAGGATGTCGTGCATCCACCCCATGTTCCATTTGTACGTGAAGCCCAGGCCGCCCAGGTGTACCGGCCGGCTCACGCCGGGCCACGCCGTCGACTCCTCGGCCGCGGTGATGGTGCCCGGATGCTCGCCGTGGGTCAGGCTGTTGAGCTGCTGGAGAAAGGCGATCGCGTCGAGGTTCTCGCGTCCGCCGAAGGCATTGGGGATCCACTCGCCCTCGCGGCGTGAGTAGTCGAGGTACAACATCGAGGCCACCGCATCGACGCGCAGGCCGTCCACGTGGTACTCCTCGAGCCAGAAGAGCGCGTTCGACAGCAGGAAATTCCTGACCTCGTGCCGGCTGTAATTGAAGATGAGCGTGCCCCAGTCCTGGTGCTCGCCCTGCCGCCGATCGACGTGCTCGAAGAGTGCCGTGCCGTCGAACTGGGCGAGCCCGTGGGCGTCCTTCGGGAAATGCCCGGGCACCCAGTCCAGAATCACGCCAAGCCCGGCCTGGTGGCACGCGTCGACGAAGAACTTGAAGTCCGCGGGCGGCCCGAACCGGCTCGTCGGCGCGAAGAACCCGAGTACCTGGTACCCCCACGAGGGGGAGAAGGGGTGCTCCATGACCGGCAAAAGCTCGATGTGCGTGAAGCCCATCTCTTTGACGTAGGGCACCAGCCGGCCGGCCAGCTCGCGATAGGTCAGGTAACGGTCTTCTTCTTCCGGCACGCGCGCCCACGACCCGAGATGCACTTCGTAGATGGCCATCGGACGGTCGAGCCAGGCCCCCTGGGCGGGCCGCGCCGTCATCCAGGCTGAATCGCTCCACGTGTAACCGGAGATGTCGCGCACGACGGACGCCGATTGCGGCGGCATCTCGAAGGCGAACCCGAAGGGATCGGCCTTCGTGAGGAGCGCGCCGGTCTTGGTGCGGATCTCGAACTTGTACTTCTCGCCGTCGGCGAGGTCGGGGATGAAGATTTCCCAGATACCGGCCGGCACCAGCAGCCGCATCGGGTGCACGCGGCCGTCCCAGCCATTGAGATCGCCGACCAGGCTGACGCGATCGGCATTGGGTGCCCATACCGCGAAGTGCACGCCGGTTGTACTTCCGATCGTCACCCGATGGGCGCCCAGCTTCTCGTGCGCGCGATAGTGCGTGCCTTCACCGATCAGGTGCAGGTCGAAATCGGTCAGGACCCGGCCGTACCGATACGGATCGTCGATCTCGACGGCGCGGTCGCCGGGAAACGTGAATCGCAGCCGGTAGTCCGGCGCGCCGTCGCCTGAACCGAAGGCCTCGAGCCGGACCTCATAGAGCCCACCCGCGTCCCGCTTGGTCATCGACCGAAGCTCGCCCGTCGCCATCAGCCGCAGATCGATAGCCCGGACCGCGGGATGATACGCGCGGACAATCGTGCCGCGCCGATCGGCATGCGGCCCGAGGATGGCGAAAGGGTCGGTCAATTTTCTATCGTGGCCTTCTTCACGTAGTCGAGCTTGCCGTAACTGGCCGTCAGGTAGGCGTTCCCTTCGGCCGCGATGCGGCCCTGGTCCGGCACGTTGTTGCGGCCGTATCCGCTGTAGAGCTTGTCGACGACATCCATGCCTGTCACCACCTGACCGAAGGGTGCGAACCCCTGGGCATCGAGACCGGTGTTGTCGACAAAGTTGATGAACACCTGGGTCGATCGCGAGTTGGGCGCCGCCGACTTGGCAAACGTGACGAACCCGCGCTTGTTGCTCCCCTTGACGGGATCGTCCCTGAAGGTCGAGCGACCCCAGACGCCGTGGATACTCGGATCGCCGTTCATGCCGAACTGGGCCATGAATCCCTCGAGCACGCGGAAGAACCGGACATCGTCATAGAACCCGTTCTTGACCAGGTTGTAGAACCGATCGGCGCCAAGCGGCGCCCAGTCGCGGTGGACTTCGATGATGAAGATGCCGGCGCTCGTGTCGAACTTCGCCTTGTACAAGTCAGGTGCCTTCTCCACGAGCGCCGCCGGGTTCCGCAGCTTTGCCTTCGGGTCCGCCGCCTGGCGCTGCTGCGCCAGGAGGGTCGTGCCGACCAGCAGGGCCATCGATATCGTCGCGATTGACCGTAGCCTCATTGTCGTCTCCCTCTCAGGTCCGGCTAAAGCCGGACACTACATCAGACATATCGACATATCAGACACATCAGACACGTGCAGACACATACAGCGAGAACAAGTGTAGTGTCCGGCTTCAGCCGGACGTTTCAGATATAGAGGGTGCCCTCTCCTGCCAAGACCGACTCTCCTCCTACGCGAACGCAGGCACACTCGCCCTTCTCCATGCCAATCGAGATGTGAATGTGGCTGGGCCGACCCATCTTCACGCCCTGCAGGTTGAGCATCCCGCCAGCCTGCTCGGGCGGCACCACCTTGTGCCGCACGAGATACGACCCGAGCGGCCCGCCGGCGCCCCCCGTCGCCGGATCTTCCATAATGCCGAGCTTGGGCGCAAACATGCGGCTGTAGACCGTCGCACGATCGCCGGCCCGCTCGGGCGAAAAGAGAAAGACGCCGAGCGCGTCGATGTTCGCCCATTCGAACAGCGCCTCGATCGCCGCGGGATCGACCGACGCGCAGTCAACCGCCCGGCGCGTGGTGAGCGGCACAAAGAGGAACGGCGCGCCGGACGAGACCACCTGCACCGGCAGGCCCGTGCCTCCCACCGCCGCTTCCGACAAGCCGAGTGCGGCGGCCACCCGTCCCGGCTCGGGGATGGGGTCGCCAAAGGTCGGGATGGGCTGGGTCATCCACGCAAAGGCCAGCCTTTCGTCGCGCCACGTGAGCGAGACTGGCACCGGCCCGACGCCGAGACCGAACACCCACTGGTCGCGGAGGTGCGCGATGACGCCCGCGTGCGCCAAGGCGAAGGCGCTACCAATCGTCGGATGACCTGCAAAGGGGAGCTCGGCCGCCGGCGTGAAGATGCGCAGGCGCACGTCGGTGCCCGGCTGCTCGGGCGGCAGCACGAAGGTCGTCTCCGAGAAATTCATCTCTTTCGCGACGGCCTGCATGGTCTCGGTCGAGAGGCCTCGAGGGTCGAGCACCACCGCGAGCGGGTTGCCGCCAAAGAGGCGGTCGGTGAAAACGTCGAGGTGGAGGTAACGGTATGATGGCATCACTTCAGGGATTCGGGATTCGGGATTCGGGATTCGGCTCCATAGACGAACAGAGAGCATATCAATGTTGTACGCGCATTTCACGACGAGCGAGGGCAACTTCACGGCCCGGCTGTTTGACGCCGAGACGCCCAACACGGTGGCCAATTTCGTCGGGCTGGCCGAAGGCAGCAAGGAGTGGACCGACCCGCGCACCGGCCGCAAGGCGAAGCAGCCCTATTACCACGGCACCATCTTCCACCGCGTCATCGCCGAGTTCATGATCCAGGGCGGCGATCCGCTCGGCCAGGGCACCGGCGGGCCCGGCTACAAGTTCGCCGATGAGTTCCATGCCAAGCTGCGACACAGCAAGCCGGGGATCCTCTCAATGGCGAACAGCGGCCCAAACACCAACGGCGGTCAGTTCTTCATCACGCTGGTGCCGACGCCGTGGCTCGACAACAAGCACAGCGTCTTCGGCGAGATCACGGCGGGGATGGAAGTCGTCGGGCAGATCGGCCGGACGGCCACCAGCAAGCCCGGCGACCGTCCGCTCAAGCCGATTACGATTCAGTCGGTGACGATTGAAAAGAAGTAGGTCCGTCGGCGGTCGAGAGCAACGCCCTGAGCCTTGAGCCTGTTCTACTCGGGAGATATCGACGGTCGCCCGCAGTCGTCGCACTTCAAATACACGACCGGCAGAGAATCGGACCGGCCGATGACCTTGGCGCTTGGCGCCCCGCAGCGGGGGCATACAATGCCCGATGTGGCTGTTCGCTTGGCCATGAGACCCCTCCTCCTGACGCGTACTTAGACGCATGTCCAGGCGCGAAGGACTCGCGGGAGGGAGAAAAAACTGGGGCAATATCGAAGGACCTTGCCCGGCAACTGCCGCTAGCAGCGACTGGCCATCGAAGCCACGGTCTTGTCACATCTCGACACACCCAGCCATGAAGGAGTAAGGTGCGCGGCAGATGCAGCGCGCCACCGCGGAAGCCGCGTCGCCCATCATCCCACCTCACCTTCGGCCGCCGGCCGTTGTGAAGCCAGCCGGACTGCACGAGTTCTCCCTCCGCGCCATTCTTTGTGGTCTGGCCGTCGCAGCCGTGATGGGGGCGTCGTATCCGTACATCGTCCTCAAACTGGGCTTCGGACCGAATGTCTCCGTCGTCGCCGCATTCCTCGGCTACCTCGCGCTCGGCATCGTCTTCACAAACTACAACCGGTGGGAGAACAACATCGTCCAGACGGCCGGCACCGCCGGCGCGCAAACCGCCTTCATGTGCGTGCTGCTCGCCGCCTTCGACATGCTCGCCGCCAGCCCGACCGTCTCGTTCAGCCAGACGTTGACGCCTCTTCAGTCCTTCGCGTGGCTGACCGCGGCGGGCCTGCTCGGCGTGCTGCTGGCGGTGCCGATGCGCCAGCACTTCATCGTGGACGAGAAGCTCCCGTATCCCGACGGCGTGGCGGCCGGAGAAACCCTTATCGTGCTCGACGGCCACGGATCCGAGGCGCGGCAGGCGGCGGTGGCGCTCGGCCTGGGCGCGATCGCCTCGGCGGCCGTGATGCTGATGACCGAGGATGCGCTCGTCCTCCGGTGGTTCCCATCCGTCATGGTCGTGGGGACCGCGGTCATGGCGACGGCGGGCGTGGGGGTCAACTGGAGCCTGCTGGCGGCCGGGTCGGGCATGATCGTGGGATTTCGGATCAACGCGAGCATGCTGCTCGGCACCGTTCTCGGCTGGATCGTCGCGCCGTACGCACTGCTCCGGTACGGCGTTCTCGCACCGACCTTCGTCCGCAACGACGTCCTCTTCTGGGTCATGTGGCCGGCAACCGGCATGCTGGTCGCCGGCGGCCTTGCCGCGCTCTTCCTGCGCTGGTCGATCCTCGTCACGACGTTCCGCAACCTGGCAACGGCCAACGTCGGCGCGCATGATTTTCCGCTGAAGTGGGTCGGTGCGGGCGTGGCCGTCACAGGTGTCGCCCTCGTCATCATCCAGAAGGTCAGCCTCGGTCTCGACGTGTGGATGACGATCGTCGCGATTCTGCTGTCGCTGCCGCTGATGCTCGTCGGTCTCCGCGTGCTGGGCGAGACCAACTGGGGGCCGATTAGCGCCATGTCGAACCTGATGCAAGGCGTCTTCGGCGTCCTGGCGCCCGGCCATATCGCCGCCAACATGCTGGCGAGCGGCACGACGGGCACGATTGCCGTCGAGTCGGAAGCCCTGATGCAGGACTACCGGGCCGGCGAGATGATCGGATCCTCGCCGAAGTACCTGACCATCATGCAGCTCATGGCCACGCCGGTCGGCGCGGCCGCCGTCTCGTGGATGTATCCCCTGCTCCGCGACACGTACGGCATCGTCGGCGCCAATCCGGGACTCAGCTCGCCGATCTCGCGGAAGTGGGCCGGCTTTGCCGAGATTCTGTCGCGGGGCCTGAGCGCGCTGCCGCCCGGCGCGCTGCCGGCGCTCGTGATCGGGTCGATTCTCGGCGTCATCCTCACCGTGCTCGAAACGAAGCACGCAAAATGGGTTCCGTCACCGACAGGTATTGGCATCGCGATGCTCGTGCCGTTCTCGGTGATCGTCGTGATGTTTCTGGGGAGCGTTGCCGACCGGATCTGGCACCGGACCCACGCCCGCTCGAACGAGCTCTACATGGTGCCGCTCGCCTCGGGCCTCATCGCCGGCGAGGCGCTCATCGCGGTGATCATCCCGCTAGTCGTCGTGCTCGGGCTGGTCGGTCCGTAGAAGGCCCACCGGGCCAGGCCCATTACTTCCAGGTCACTTCCATCGCGAAGAAGTGCGCGAAGACCCTCCGCGGCGGGTTGTTTCCCTGCTCGGTCTCCGGACTGCGGATGAAGAAGTCCAGCTGCTGGGCGGCCGGGTTGACCTCACCGGCCGCGGACTTCTTGTTCACCAGCGGGTAATTCACGCGGAGCGTCTGCCGGTCGCGGATACCCTGCGTGAGCATGAAGTGCATCTCGTAGTTGTTGTACAGGGGCTGACCGTTGAGCGTCGCGTTTCCGAACCCCCAGCCCGCCACGTAGAGGAACGTCTTGGGCCAATTGGTGTCGCCGCACCCTGAATCCCCATGCTCGTAGATGAAGGCGGCGATGCCGCCGTCCTGGCACGGATTGAACTGATTGAACCGATCGATCTGCATGACGAGATTGCCTTCCGGGATCCTCAAGCTCGCCGAAAAACGTCCGGTGTTCTGCCGTTCGTTCACGTCGACGTCAACCGCGCCCTCGACCGCGCGCGCGGCGGCGGCATCGTTCCCCATATGGTTCCAGCCGGGCTGGTCGTTGAGGCCCCCGACCATATACACGCGCCCGGCCGACAGGATGAAGCGGCCGTCGTAGAGGTCGTGCTGCTCGGGTGCGTAGAGAGTGATCTCGGCGCCCGGCTGCTGCCGCGGCGTGACCTGCTGCGCCAGCGGCGCCTGCGCGACCGACACCAGGAGTGCCAAAAAACCCACCACCGAACCGACACCGATCAGTGTCTTGACCATGACCTGCTCCTTAAGCGAGATGCGTCCTTCATTTCGCTGAATACTCGAAGTCTGCACGGGCCGCCTGGCCGCCTCGCACGCTCACACGACGCCGCTGCTCGCCGAGCTTCTCGTGCCAGACGCTCAACGTGTAGTCGCCCGGTGGAATGCCGGTGATGCGGAAGCCGCCGGACGTGTCGGTGACGGCGTGGAACGGATGGGCATCGACGCGGAGGAAGGCCTGCATCCAGCCGTGCACGTCGCACTTGACCACGATCAAGCCGGGGCGATCGAGCGTGCGGGGAATCCTCATGCCTTGGAGCGGCAGCGCGATGTTGGCCTCGGCTGGTCCGTACAGATGGACCGTGTGAAGCGTCGGATCGCTGTTGAGGAGGTCGATGACGCTGCCCGTCGTGAGGACCGCGACGTGCGGCACAAAGCGGCACTGCCGGTTGTCGAACACCAGACGTCCTGGCGCAACCGGTGGGATGCGATCGTCGGGGACGTCTTCGAGGGCGACGATCGCGGACGCAATGCCCCCGGTTCTCGACACCACCAGATCCTCGAGCGTGTGCAGCCGTCCGCACACGGCCGGATCCGTCGTGTTCTCCACGCGAGTTGCGGCCGGTGCCACCGGCGGATTGAGTCTGACCGTGCCTTCCAAGATTCCGGCCGTCGGCCTCGCTCCCTGCGGCTGCGGAACAAGCCACGGGGCGATCGCCAGGGATTGCCGCTCTGTGGTCATCAGCAGCAGCGCAGCCACACCCGCTGCGACAGCCCAGGGATTCCTCATGTGATTACGGCTGCGCGATGCGGATGCCGGTCGGTACGCCACCGACCTTCAGCGCGCCCGACGCCACGAGCGTGCGGCCGTCGAAGCGGAAGATCTGCAGCTCCTGCTCCGCGCACTGCACCAGCAAGGTATCGCTCTTCCGGTTCCACGCGATCCCCTCGCACCAGTGGCCGATCGGCGCCTCTGTCACCGGCGTCAGCGTGGTCCCGCGCATCCGGAAGATCTGCAGCACACCGTAGTCGTTGAACAGGGGGGACGTGGGCGGCGAGTTCGACCCGTTCATCGACGCGGCCGCCACGAAGTTGCCGTCGGGGGAGATCGACATCCCCTCCGGCAGCGGACGTACCGACACGGTGCTCGCCACGCGGGGAAGCCTGCCGGTGAGGTCGAGCACGCTGAGGGTGTCGGCGCCGCCGACCAGGCCGTTGCCCACGTTGGAGACGACCGCGACGGCGCTCTTGGGCGACATCTCCATCGGGTACGGCTTCAGGTTGGCGGAGATGTCGCGCGCGGTGTACTCGACCTTCGTGCCGTCCACCGACAGGATGGCCACCTTGTGATCGTTGAACCGGGTCACGAGCGCCGTCCTGCCGTCGGGCGTGAAGACCGGCATCGCCGGATGGCAGTCGTCGCTGCAGATCGGGACCTTGCCCACCGGCGTCACGCGCTTCCCGCTGATGCTGAACACAGAGACGCCGCCGTCGGTCCGGGTGGCGACGAGCGCGAGCGTGCCGGCGCGGTTGATCGAGACGCCGCCGGCCTGTCCGCCGGTGTGGAACGTGGCGATCACGACAGGAGGCTTCGCCTGCAGATCGATGACCGTGAGCACGTCGTTGTTCACGACGCGTCCGGGACTCGTGGGATCGGGCTTCGACGACGATGTCACCAGCGCAACGGCTTCGTCGGGTGTGATTGCGACGGCCTGCGGTGGGCCGGACACGCCGCCGGGCACCTCGAGCGTCGCGACGATGCGAGGCGGAAACACGTTCATGTCGATGATGGTCGCGGTGTCCGGCGCGGGATTCGGCACCGGCGTGATGAGCCCCCTGGCCCAGGAGGTCTTGTGATCGTTGGACGAGACGGCAATCTGAGCCCGCCCGGCGGATGGGGCGAGCAGCAGCAGCGCGAAGGCCGCAGCGGTCGCGCGTGAGCGGCGCGTCATCATGTGCGCATCCTATCTCTCACCCCGCCGTAGACGGGGCCGAGCGCGCAGAGCTACCTCGCAGCGGGCGGCGCCGGCACCGACTGGGGCACGCGGTTCGAAATCGGCGGAATGGACTTCAGATACATGAAGATCGACTTCAGGTCATCGTCCGTGAGTTGGGCGTACATGCGCCACGGCATCGGCGGGAGCAGCGGACGGCCGCTGCCTCCCTTTCGGCCAGTCCGGATGGCGTTGATGAACATCTGCTCGGTCCAGCTGCCGATGCCCGTTGCGCGATCCGGCGTGAGGTTCGTGGTAATCGAGAGGCCCCAGGGCCCCGCCCACGCAGTGTTGGTGCCGGTGATCGCGGTCTCAAACGGGGCGGGGAGCTGAGGACGCGGGTTGACGTTGATGGTCTCCGGATGCCCGGACAACATGCGCGTCATGTCGGGCTCGCCGTTCTTGAACGGCGTGTGGCACCCGTTGCAATCCTGCACCGTCACGAAGTAGTTGCCTCGCTCGACCGAAACCCCGGGAGGCGGTTGTGGCAGCGGCTTGATCGTTTGTCCCGACGCCACGGGCAAGGACGCGACAATCACTCCGCACACACCCACGAGCACGGCAAGGTTCCGGCAATGGAATACGCGCATACGGGTTCCTCCTCCAAATAGTCGTCTAAGCCCAGAATCCGCTTCATTTCGTCCGCGGAAAACGGCAGGTGGGCGCCGCCCTCGGCAGTATAACCGGAAGGGACAAAGCAGGCACAGCGATTCAAGCTCTGGACTTCTTCGGTCGTCTTCTACGAGCAGACGCTGAACGGCTTCACCGTGCGCGGGCGGGCACCTCGCCGCCGCTGGGCGCTCAACGATGCTGTCCGCACGTCGCGGAGGAAGACGGTGCCGGTAGCCAGTTGGTCCTCGCGGCGGAAGCGCCGCGACACTTGATAGCAGCGTTCCGCGAGGCTCATCGACTTCTGCCAGAGGAGAAGATCGCGGAACGACGTGATCGCGGCCATGCCATGACTCAAGCAAGTGGTCGGCCGCGCGGAAACCGCTGAGTTCTGAAATGTCGCACTCAGAAGCTCGTCAAGTAGGGCCGGCAGATGTGTCTCCCCGGCGGGATTGGTATACTCTTGCGCGATCGATGGCAGGTACATTTTGAGAGGCCGGGCGCTTTAATCGTTCCGGCGGAGGTGAGGACGTCATGAAACAGTTTGGACGGTATCTCGCGGGGATCGTGGTCTCCGCTGGTCTGTGCTCCGTGCTGGTGTTTGCGCAGGCTCCGGCCGCGCCGGCTCAGGGGGCTCGTGCCGGTGGACCAGGCGCACCCCCACCACCGATGAGCTTCTTCATCACCAGTGTGCCGAAGGGCGACGGCGCCAACTTCGGCGGCCTCGCCGGCGCCGACGCGCACTGCCAGCAGCTGGCGGCGGCGGCTGGCCGGGGCGCGGCGACCTGGCGCGCGTACCTCAGCACGCAGGGACCAGGCGGGATCAACGCGCGCGACCGCATCGGCACCGGTCCCTGGGCCAATGCCGCAGGCCGGGTCGTCGCCGCCAATCTGGATGAACTCCACGGCGACACGATCGAGCGCGCGCGCCAGGGCAACAGGCTCAACAAAGCCAATTCGCTGACCGAGAAGGGCACGCCCATCAACGGCGTTGGCGACATGCCGAATCAGCACGACATCATCACCGGTTCGCAGACCGACGGACGGGCGTACACCGACGGGCTCGACCACACCTGCAGCAACTACACGAGCAACGTGGACGTGGAGCCCATCGCGCGCGGCGCCGCGGCGCCTGCGACCCCTCCCCCGCCTGCGCCCGGCGTGCAGCTCGGCCACCACGACCGGATCGGCAACAACAGCGGCTCCTGGAACTCCGCTCACGGCACGCGCGGCTGCAGCCAGAGGAACGTGATGGCTGGCGGTGGCAACGGTCTGCTGTACTGCTTCGCCGTGAACTAGGGCCCGGCGCTGCTTCTTCGTCGGCGGCGCGACCGGTGATTCGTCGAGCAAGGCCACGCTCGGATGGTGGCGCTCGAAGTACTCCAGGTCCCATACTGACGCAAACAGGATCACCGGGCGCTGCCGCCGGTCCGCCGCCACGATGTTCTTGCCTTCCTCTTCGAGCTGGCTCACTCCCCTCGTCGAACTGCGCTCTGGCGAGCCTGCGGCGGCGGCGCCAGATCCACGAGCGCCTGCAGGAACGGCTCGAGGCCGAAGTTGGTCAGCGCGCTGCAGCGATTCGTTACCTCAACGAGAAGTGCCAATGTTAGCGGTCAAAAGAATGGCGGAGAGGGTGGGATTCGAAGCGTTCGAAATCACCACTCTCAATAACTTAGAGCAATTCTGAACCGCCACAACCGCGTCAGTACGAACGCCTTCATCCGATCGACATTGCCTGGATAGCGGTCGGAGGCTTCCAGAATCCGCTTCATTTCGTCCGCGGAAAACGGCAGCTGGGCGCCGCTCTCGCCTTGGGCGCCTTCACGCTGGTGGCTGGATTCCGTTCGATCCACCGCGCCTGCTCGCAGAACCGGAAGAACGCCCGCATCCGCTCCAGGTTCTTCGTCGCGTAGGTCGCACCGTCCTCCCACGTCAGTTCCTGAAACGGCGTGAGGTGTATTTACGGGGCGATTGGTGACGGCGGTAGACGGCCAGCACTCTCGGCAGTATAGCCGGAAGGGACAAAACGGGTGCACCAATTCATTGCATCGACAAGCTGGTTGGACGTCATTGATATTTAAGGATCACTCGAACGGGCTGCGATTGATGTTAGAGTCGACGACGACATGAGAAGAGCCCTCCGGCTAGCACTGTGGGATGGGAAGCGAAGAATGAGGTGAAGCGATGCGTCTGATTCTAGCGACAGGGCTCAGCATCCTCCTCGCAAGCACGCCGGTGTCTGCCGACGACGAGGAACAAGAACGGCTGGCCAACGGCGCCGCAGTGCTGGAGGAGATTCTGAATATTCCGGACGGGATTCCCCAGGAGCTGATCGACAAGGCCGAATGTGTCGTGGTTATTCCATCCGTTAAGAAGTTCGCCATCGGCATTGGCGGCAGCTACGGCCGGGGAGCGCTAGTATGTCGTGGAGGGAAGAGCTTTTCCGGGACTTGGGGCCCGCCCGCGATGTATCGCCTAGAAGGAGCCAATATCGGATTTCAGCTTGGCGGCCAGGCCACGGATTTTCTGCTCCTGGTAATGAATCCCAAGGGCGCCGAATCGTTACTGCGCAGCAAAGTAAAGCTCGGTGCCGACGCGGCGGCTGTAGCCGGTCCCAAAGGTCGCGCGGCAATGGCCGCCACCGACGCTTACCTGCGCGCTGAGATCCTCAGCTACTCTCGCTCCCGCGGGCTCTTCGCTGGAATCTCCTTGGAAGGCTCCACGCTCCGTCAAGACAACAACGCCAACGAAAAAACATATGGGCGCAAGATCACCGTCCGAGAGATAGTCATGGATCGGAAAGTAGCAGTCCCCGCAGGGGGAGGGCGCTTGGTCAGCCTCTTACAGAAAGCCTCGCCTCACAACCTATCCGAGTAGTTTGCCGCGCAAAAGGATCAGGGAGTTTTTCACGCCAAGGTCAAACGTTTGACCCCGTCCCGCGCCGCAGGAGGCGTAGCCCGAGGGCTCGATCTTCATGGCCGCCCACCCGGATCTGCCCCCGTCACCGGCGGCGCTGCGGCGGCCCGGAGAAGCTGCGCCATCCCGGAGAACAGCGCGGCCAGCGTCGACGCGGTTTCGGGCGGCGCCTCGATGAGCAGCCCGCCGCTGGCGGTGTGTTGCACACGCAGACCGGAAACGAGGCGCTGGATTTCACCGTTCGATGGGATCGGCTCAGGCCCCGCGGCGGCTGCGCCTGGCGCGTCACGCGATTCGTCCCCCGCCGCCACGACCGCCTCGATCTCGCGCTCGGCGCCATCGTCCCCGGGAACGCTGGCATCCTCGGTACGGGCCCGGGCAGGCGAGATCGCCGGCGCGACGAAGCGCTCGATACGGGAGAGAAAGCTTCCGGAACGCTCGAAGGCCACCTCGTCGGTCGTCCCATCGAACAGTCCGGTAAAGAACGCCTTCTTGGACCCGACGAGATCCGCGATCCGCGACTCGATCCCGGGCTCGCTCACCAGGTTGTAGACGTCAATCGGGCGGCGCTGTCCGAGGCGGTGGATCCGCCCGATTCGCTGCTCGAGCACTGCGGGGTTCCAGGGAAGCTCGATGTTGATGCAGGCGCTCGCGGCTCGTTGCAGGTTGAGGCCGACGCCGCCGGCATCTGTCGCGAAGAGCACGCGGCAGGCGGGGTCGTCGTGGAAGTCCACGAGGTTCTGCGTGCGCCGCTTCTGGCCCTCTTCGCCGGTGAAGAACGCCGGAGTGACGCCCTCGCGCGCGAGCTGGTGGCGCGTCGCCCAGTGCGCGAGCCGGAGCATCCGCCGCCACTGGCTGAACACCACCACTTTGCGCCCTTCGGCCAGGGCGAGCTGGCCGATCAGCTCGCGCAGCTCCACCAGTTTCGGGCTCGCAAGCCCCCGAAGCGTGGAGTCCGTGGGCCGTTCGATCCGCGACAGGTCGGGCCAGATCTGCTCGAAGCGCAGCTGGGCCAGGCCGTTGGCGATGATGCGCTGCGTGGTGAGCAGCATCATCAGACGCAGGAACTCCGCCTGCGCGAGCGGACGCCGCTTCGCGCGGCCGAGGATCTGCGCGATCGGCATATTGAGCGCGTCGTGCTCGTCCATCTGCTCCGCGGTCATCTCGATCGGAATGCGCGTGTCGGTCCGCGCCGGCAGCTGCGAGAGCACTTCTTGCCGCACGCGCCGGACCATGCAGGTGGCCAGACGGGTCCGCAGCGTCTCGAGGTTCCGGGCGCCGCCGATCTCCGTCTTTCCATCCACGGGCGTGGTGTGCCACGCTGCCAGGCGCCATTTCGGCTCCAGCGCGAGGTCGTCGACCCACTCGACAATCGACGCCAGCTCGTCGAGCCGGTTCTCCATCGGTGTGCCGGTCAGCACGAGACGGTACGGTGGATCCAGGCGCTTCACGGTGAGCGCGGTCTTGGTCGCCCAGTTCTTGATCCGCTGGGCCTCGTCGAGCACGACGATGTCCGGCGTCCACTGGCAAACGACGTCGACGTCGCGAATGAGCTGCTCGTAATTCCCCAGGAGGAATCCTCGCCGGCAGGCCTCGAACGCGGCGCGGCGCTCGGAGGGCGTTCCGTCGACGACGGTGGCGGGAGCGTCGGTAAAGAACTGCCACTCACGAAGCCACTGCGGCTTGAGCGCAGCGGGGACGACGAGCAGGCCGCGCCGGACGCGGCCCGTATGCCAAAGGGCGTGGCAGGCGGCAATTGCCTGCGCGGTCTTGCCGAGGCCCATGTCGTCGGCCAGCAGCAGGCGCCCCCGCATGAAAAACCGGTCAACGCCGTCGTGTTGATAAGGGTAGAGCGATTGCTTGAGGGTCTGCAGCGCATGGTGCAGCTGCTTCCGCGCGCCCGCGGTCTGGTTCTGGCGCGCCAGTCGCGCGCGTTCTTGCTGCAGCAGCACGTGCAGTGCCGGCTCGCTATTGCCGTCGCGAAGCGCGCCGAGCAATCGATCCACCAGCGCCAGCCGCTGCTGCGCCGCTTCGGGAATCGCGGCGATCCAGCCGCGTCCGCTTGTTCGACGCAGCCAGCGCCGCAGATCGCGGTCGGGTGTGCCGTCTACCAAGCGAACGCGCGCCAGCCAGTCGCCAAGGCCGGTCAACGGACGGACGGGATCCCAGCGCAATGCCGGCGCCTGAGCCGCCTCGCTCTCGACGTCGACGCGACGCCGCTTCGAGACGCCGTCCTCGAGGACGGCCACCAGGTGCTTGCACAGCCCGAGCGAGTTCCGGAGGAAATCGGCGCACTCGCAACTGCCGTCGAGCGGCTCGATCCGACGGAGCAGTGTGCGGTACGGGCGGGCGCGCGACCCGCGGCGGCGGGTCGAGTACAGACCCAGCAGCCGGCCCCGTGGCCGTGCGACGATCTGAATCTCGTCCGTGTGGGTGGACGCGCAGCGGCGAAGCACCGCGTCGAGCGCGTCGCGCTGGACCGGCCAGTCACCTCCCTGCGTGACCGACAGGACATGGCGGACGACGCGATCGGGCGGCAGGCCGCCCGTCCGCCGGTGCGCGCGTGCCAGCAGCGTCTGATAGGTCTCGCTCTCGGTGATGGCGATCGCGTCGGGTTGAACTGAACGGCTTTGCATATCTTCCCCGTAGTTGGGAATTCGAAATTGGTGGCTGCGAATCGACGTATTCTTTCACAGGTGCCCTTGAGCGGAACCGGGCGCCATTCGAGCTCCGATGCCGGCAGCGCAAGATGGCGTCATGGTGACGAAGCGTCGAGCGCACGACGAGGAAGCGTGGAGGAACGCGACCAAGGCGATCAGGAGACGCTTCGGCGCGAAGAGCGCGCTCGACTACTTGATTGGCGAGAAGCTTTTGATGTTCGCCGACACGGCAAAGGACGATCCCAAGTTTGCCAAGGAGCTCCCCAGGTTTCTGGCGGCGGTCTGGCGGGTGTTCAACCAGTACGAGGTTACGGGGTACATAGCCAGCCGAAAGCCAGCGACGCGAAGGAGCCTTCGACACCTTCTCTGCTTGCGTTGAAGGCAGGCGGCTTATCCAACTTCCGGTCGCCTGGCGGGCCGGCGTGCTTGACCGATGACAAGAGTGAGTTCGGAGTGTGTATGGACTGGCGGACGAGGATCGTCGCAAACCCGGAAGTGCTGGTCGGAAAGCCCGTGATTAAGGGCACGCGCATCAGCGTCGAACTCGTGATGGATCTTCTTGCCGCCGGCCACACTCCTGAACAAATCCTCCAACAGTACGATCACCTTTCGAGCACCAGTCGCGGTCTCGTCCCGCGCAGTGCCGTGCACAGTCGGTCGCAGAGGACCTGGAACGGCACCGCAGCGTATTCCGCGCCGGTGAGCACCAGCAGCGGCGACTCATATTCCTGTCCCGAGCGGGTCGTCCCCTTCTTCGAGGTGCTCACGACGAATACCACGGCTCGCAGACCATCCGCGGACGCGTCGCTCTCGATTCGGATCGCCGGAGGAAGGAAAGCCTCGTACGGATCGCCGGACTCGTAGCCGTGGCCTGGCGTCGGCGTGCCCACATGCGCCGGCACGCCTTGCGCCAGCACCTCCACCCACTCGCAGCCCATATAGGCGTCGCCGGTGCGCGGGAACTGCAAGTGCCAAAGCGTCGCGTAGATACTCATGCTCGCCTGCTTGGTCGCTTGGCTTTCAGGCGCCGACTTGCCGCCCGCGATCTCGACTTGCGACGGTGACGGCGGATAAGCCGCAGGAGGTCTCCGTACGCGGTATCGCCGAGAAGCTTCTCAAGAAGACGCGACTCCGATCGCACATATCCGAAAAGCGCTGGACCCACCTCCGCGTCCTCTGGGAACCGTGCTGAGTAACGCTTCACGTCTCGGCCGCACGCTTCGTACTCGATCGCCGCTTCCGCCGGCAGGAGAAGTGCCTTCTCGGGGAAGTCAATCCGGACCTGCAACCGTTCATGGTCGTCAGATCCGCACGTCAGCGTGTAACAACGGACTCGACATTTGTTGCGGCGAAGGAATACCGCGAAATGGCGCCGCGGACCGAATCTCTTCGACCGGCCCTTCCGTTCTCGCGTGAACACCAATCCATCGTCGAGCTCGCTGGCTTCAACGAAGATTCCGTGGCGAAACACGAACTCGCGGAGGGCGATCATCAAGGTCTTCGACGGCTTCTCGAACATGGCGACGACGATGCCATCGTCGAGCGCGATCCGTCAACACCATCAGGGAGACAAGCCATCTGAAGGAGAGCGTCGGTGAGGACGATGTGGCTAGTAGCCGAGGTCTTCCGGCTTCACCCAAACGATCTTTCCATCGCGGTCGATGACGACGGGCAGGCCGTCTTTCTTGTGGCGGAGCATGGCGTCGCGGACGCCTTCCTTGAGAGCCTGGTCGATCACGTCCCCATCCTCAACCAGGATGCGATTGATGTCTTTCTGTGTTTCAGCCTTCATATGCTTCCCTGACGCTTGACGACCGCCCAGACAGTCTCATCGTAGATCTTCAGGGGCTGTGATTCCAAGCGCCTCGCTATCAACCGGGGCTCGCGGCGGGAACCATCGTACAGCCTCCACGTCGAGGCGACGGGCTCGTACAGACTGAAGAAGTTGCGCACGCCCGCCTGATAGCGTCGACGGATGGTCTCCACGGGGACGTTATGGCCGCCTGCCCGGACTCGATCGGCAACTCGCTCGACCGCCAAATCGGCGGACGACAGCCAGAGAAAAACGAAATGAACAGCGTATCCCGAGGCGCTGAGATCTCGAAGCCACGGCGCAAACGTACGGCTTGCCAAGGTTGTTTCGAACGCGAAACTCACCCGCTGCTCGGCGAGCTCGTGCAATCGCGCGAGCATCACCCGACCGGCGGCAATCGCGACGCTTTCAGGGTCGAAGGCCGAGAGGCCTCGAGCAATCACGTCAGCATTGACGAACTCGTCCACGTCGAGAGCACCATGCAGCAGCGCGGGCGCAGCGGTCGACTTCCCGGCTCCGTTCGGCCCGGCGAGAATGACTACGCTCGGAGGCACGGTGCTTCGAGCGAGCCAAAAAAGCAGATCACGCGGAGAGCCTCAAGCGTCTGCTCACGCCGGCCATCGTAACAAATTCACCTGAATCTAATTTGAGCCGGGGTGAGGCATGCGGGTGGGAATCCCACCCACGTGGCGATTCTCAGGTACGAAACAGGTGCAGCTCCCACGATCCGTTAGCGTAACTTATTTTGATTGAACAAGTTAGTTAGTGGCGGAGAGGGTGGGATTCGAACCCACGTGCCGGTTACCCGACAAGACGCTTTCGAGGCGTCCCCGTTACGACCACTTCGGTACCTCTCCTTGAGGGGAAATCGCGCGGCGCGGACCTCGAATTATAGCCCACGCGCGCATGGTCCGGCTGAAGCCGGACACGACGTACGACGACGTACGACAGGATGTGCAGAACCCGGAGCCTGTCAACGTCGTGCCTTGAAAAAGGCCTGCAGGAGCGCGCGACACTCGTCCTCGCGCACTCCCGAGACAATCTCGAACCGATGATTGAGCCCGGCAAGCTCCCCACCACGTACCGTTGAGCTGATGGCGCCCGACTTGGGTTCCGCCGCGCCGTACACGAGCGTCCCGATCCGCGCGTGCACCAGCGCGCCGACGCACATCAGGCACGGCTCGATGGTCACGCACAGCGTGGCGCCGGTCAGACGGTAATTCCCGATGCGTGTGGCGGCGTCGCGGATCGCGACGATTTCGGCGTGCGCGGTCGGATCGCCGCCGCTCTTCGGTTGATTGAACCCGCGCCCCACGATCCCGTCGTCAATCGCGACGACGGCGCCAATGGGCACCTCGCCCGCCTCGCGCGCGAGGCCGGCCTGATCGAGCGCGGCTGACATCAAGACGTCGTAGGACCGCTCCACGGCGGCGGGAGAATACTACGGTTCAGGGAAAAGTCAGTGGCGGAAAATAGCGCGGCGGATGTCGGGCCAGAATTCCCCGAGCTCGTTCGAGACAGCGTCCCAGAGCAGTCGCGTCCCGACAGAGGTGAGCATGCCCGACACCGAGCTGTCGGTGGTTGGGTTGTAGAGAGTGGAAATGCCAACGGCCCCGGCGTTCCCGGCGACTCTCGAGACATTGAACTGGGGTCGGCCGGACTCGCCACGCGTGACGAGCACCCGGCTCGCCGCATACGCCGCGCGGCGCGCAAAGCCCTTGTCGCGCCCGGCGGCGAAATAGCGTGGGTCCTGACGAAAGAGTGACGACGCCACAGCAGTCGTCATGAAGGTCGCGATGGTGTTGTCGGCGGCGGCGGCGGCTAACCGGGTCCCGAAGCCGGCGGCGATCTGCGCCTGATCGACAGGAGCCGGTTCCTGCGACACGCCCACGCCCGTTGCCGCTGTCGCCACGCCCACCCACGAACGCTCGGCCGCCATCCTGAACCGGGCCTTGGTCGTGATCGGCGGAACGTCTGTCGAGTCCTTTCCTAGCCTGACGCTGAACCGGCCGTGAGATTGCGGCCCGTTCGACTCCGAAGGGGTCTGCTGGGCGCGGGCGGCGGAAACGCCAGCAAGGACTAACGACAAAGCGAGCGCGAAGACCTTCGCAGGGCGGCGGCGTCCGTTCCGGGGGCGAGCAACTGAATCCATTGGCTCCAAGGCCAACCGCAATCCAGATGCCGCGCCAAAACACTAAGGATTCTGCCCTATTTGGTTTCCAACCCAGGTCCTAAGTGTTCTAATACTGAGCATAGTGACGACATTCATCGTCAATATGAATCATTTTCCGCCTTTTCAGCTCTCGTTGGACGCCGAAAACCGGCCGCTGAAGGACACGTGAAACCGGCCACCATAGTCCGGAGTCCGGCACATCTACCGTCGGTGCGCGAGTGCGTAGTCGATCGCGAACTGCCTCAGCGCGGCACTGGTCTGACCAAGCGCAATCGCCTCCTGGGTCGCGCGCTCCACGTCCCAGCGATCCACCGCAATCCGCTTGATCAGCCACATTGTCGCCGCACGATTGCCGCCCGAGCAGTGGATGAAGGCGGGCTCGGCGCCTGGAGACGTAATGGCGGCCAGGAATTGATCGGCCGCCTTTGTATTGGGCGATCCGCCATTGAATGGGACGTGGAAATAGCGGATCCCGACGGCCTTGGCCGCGGCTTCTTCCCTCTCCAACTCGGCGCCTGCTTCCGACGCTTCGCGTAGATTGATGATCGACGCAAAACCCATTTTCTTGATCTCGGGCACGGCCTCGACGGCCGTGGCGCCGGCGCAGGCGACGGTCGTTTCGAGACGCGCGAGATTCCGGATGCCGGAAACCTCCGGCTTCGTGACCTGCTGTGCGAGCGCCGAGCCCACCGAGAGTCCGACAACTGCCGCGATCAACCCGGTCGTAATCAACACACGTGAGCCCATCGCATACTCTCCTTTAGATCCGATTTCAAGAAGGCTCCCATCATGATAGTGCCGATGAGGTCGCCCTGTCGTCATGCCTTCGAGGAGAAACACGCCCTCGCCCTCGATCGCCTGATACACCTTATCCATACCCGCATGGGCGTGCAAGGAGTGCGACTGTCCGGGCTCGAACGCGTTCAATCCGACGAGTACATGGGGCGACTGGTAGATGGTGCTCTTGCCCATCTTGTCGGGCCGCCACTCGGCGTGTTCGGCGGGCTTGATGACGGCAGGATGCACGAAGCTACTCGGCCACGAGGAGCACGCCGCTCATCATCTGTGCGTGCGGGGTGCAGCGGTATTCATGTCGGCCGGGCCGCTCCGGCGCGCGGAACGAGACGCTTGCGGTCCCAACGCCGCGAATCGGCTTCATCGAGACTTGTAGCGACGGCACAGAGAAATTGTGCGTCAGTCCCGGCTGCTCGTTGCGGACGACGACACGAACCTCTTCGCCTGGCTGCAGGGTGAGCGTCGGATTCGGAACGTCGGATCCAGAGAGATAGTAGGTCATGTCCCGCACGACGAGGACCACTTCCCTCGAGGCCGGACGTGGATTGGCGATCAAAGGAATCAGGGCGACCAGACCAACGCCGCCGGCCACGGCAGCGATGAACACCGCCCGGCTGATTGCCGACGAATGCTCGATCGCGCTTGACAGTCTTCGCATCTCTTTCATCCTATGAGCATGCCCGTCGCGTACATCACGACGAACCCCGCCGCGAGACCTGCCATGACGTGGCCCGACGCAAGGGACCGAATCACGGGCTGATCGCGGGACATCTGTTTGGTAATCTGCAGGACGACCTGCGCGATGGCGCCGGCGCCAATCCCCAGAAACAGCACCGACCAGACCGGCGAATACACCAGCCCGCCGAGCCACGCTCCACCGATCGTCGGCACGCCGCCGATGAGCCCGAGCCTCGCGAGCTCGCCCGTCCCAACCCGATCGCGACCGAGCGGTGCGACGATGGCCAGCCCCTCGGTCGTGTTGTGCAAGGTGAAGCCGACGATGAGCAGGACGCCAAGCGCCGCCTCGCCGAGCGCGAAGGCCGCGCCAATCGCGAGGCCTTCGCCGAAATTGTGCAGGCCGATGCCGACCGCCACGAGCAGGGCGAGCACGCGGCCATCGCCGCTCGTCTCCTGCGCCTTCTGGCGGCGGGCGCGCAGCCATGCTCCGAGACTCTCGAGCCAGAGGTAGGCGCCGAGTGCGCCAAACGCAAACAGCACGGCGCCCTGGAACGACTCAGGAGCTCGGCCTGCGATCTGGAGGCCCTCGCCGGTCGCGTCCACGAGCAGGAACAAGAGCAGTCCAACCGTCAGCGCCAGAAGAAACTCGAGTCCTCGGCGGCCGAGCTGCGCCACCAGCGGAAACCAGAGCAGCCCGATCGCGACCGGCAGCACGCCCACGTAGATGCCCATCAGCGTGAAGAGTCCGAGCGCCCGGGCGTTGGGCTGCGGCGTCGCCACGGCAACCGCAATCTCGTGCTCGAAGGTCGCCCCCGTTGACGTCACGATCCGAACCACGTGGGTGTCGCCCTGCACCCACGGATACGGGATCGTCAGCTTCGTCCTGCCGAGATGGCGAAGGTCCGTTCCCCCGTCCGACGTGAACGACCAGTACGCTTCGTCCACCTGGACTTGAGCGATCTTCACGGCGTCCGGCCCGTCATTCATGACCGTCGCCACGATGCCCTCCGGGCCAAGCTCCATGCGTTGAAACGTGAGGCGCTCGACCGGCGGGTAGTCCTCGCCGCGAAGCATGTCGGCGGGTCCGCGCCACAGGATGGCCGCAAGAAGGAGCGCCAGCAGGGCCAGAGGCAGTAGTGCCATCAGCCACATCCGGCCACGCGACGGCGGCGGCGCGACAATCGTATCGGTTCTCACGACTGGGCCGTCCTCGCTCGGAAGAGCCCCATCCAGCCGAGCTCGGCGAACTCGCTCTGGTGGGCGTGGAACATGAAGTCGCCGGGATAGCGGAAGCGCGTTTCGAGGATCGCCCGTTCACCCTGACAGAGCATCAGCGTGTCGGTGTGTTCCTCGGTCATGCCCCGCGTGCCCGTGCGGAACACGTCGAAGAACATCCCGTGCAGATGGAAGCTGTTGATGGGATCGAACTCGGTCAGGTTGACCAGGTAAATACGGACGAGGCGCCCGACGTCGACCACGACCGGCTCGTGCATGTAGAAGCTCGCGATGCTGTTGACCGCATACACTTCGTTGTCGGCGTCGAAGTTGGTGTCGAACCCGTTCATCACCATCACCAGCTCGTCGGCAGCCGGTCGGGCCTCGCGCGGATCGACGAGAAACACTCCGTACAGACCCTTGTGAATGTGCCGCTTGAGGGGCGCGGTGTGGCAGTGATACAGGTGCAGGCCGTACGGCTCGGCGTCGAACTCGTAGACGAACCGTTCGCCGGGAAGCACCTGCTGCGCCGGCATCGAGCCATCCATCTCGGGCGGATGCCAGCCGTGGAAATGGATCGAGTGCGGGTGCGAGCCCTGATTGGTGAAGTTGACCCTGACGCGGTCGCCTTCGGTTGCGCGGATCGTCGGGCCGGGAACCTGTCCGTTGTAGGTCCAGGCCGGGAAGTACACGCCGGGAACGATCTCGATCTCACGATCGACGGCGTACAACTCGTACTCGCGCAGCAGACTGCCGTCGGGCCTGCGGGTTTCGCGATAGAACCTCGACCGTTCGGAGGCCGGGAGGTTCGAGAAGTTCCAGGCGCGAAGATAGGCTGATGGGTCGAAGATGGACTTGTCGGTTCGCCCCACCGGGCCCATTGCGTGGGTCGTGTGCCCGAAGCTCTCTCGCTGTCTCGGGTTAGTATCCTGAGCGCCGGCGACGGCTGCGACGGTGCCGGCAACGGCCGTTACAGCCGTCTGAATCCACGAGCGCCGGGTGAGATCGGGAACCCGCATGATGTTTTGACCATTCAAAATATGTCATTGTGGCCCCACAAGTCAACTTGTATGGTCGTAAAAGATCGCGCAGCGGCGGGAAGTCCCGTCGGGGTTCAGTCGGGGATTGGTCGAAGAGTGGTGGGCCTTGCAGGACTCGAACCTGCGACCTCCTGGTTCGTAGCCAGACGCTCTATCCAACTGAGCTAAAGGCCCTTTGGGGATCGAATGAAACCCGAATATATCACACGGTCAACCGCTAGAATCGTCGCGATGGGCCCGTTGAGTCACGTCGAGCACAGAGAGAAAGCGCCGCAGTCGGTCCGCTGCTTCGTCCTAACGATCAGCGACACGCGGACCGAAGAGACCGACACGAGCGGACGCGCAATTATGGAGCTGCTCACGGCCGCCGGCCACGTGGTCGCCGGCCGGACGATTGTGAAAGACGAGCCGGACCTGGTCCGCGGTACGGTCGAGCGTCAGCTCGCGACCCCGGACGTACAGGCGATCATTACGACCGGCGGCACCGGCATCACTTCCCGCGACACGACCTATGAAGTGATGAACGCGCTCCTCCACAAGCGGCTCGACGGATTCGGCGAGCTGTTCCGCATGCTGAGCTACGAGCAGATCGGCCCCTCGGCGATGATGAGCCGCGCCTGCGCCGGCCTGGTCGCGGGCCATATCGTCATCTCGCTGCCTGGATCGGAAGCGGCCGTGCGGCTGGCCATGGAGAAGCTGGTGATACCGGAACTCGGACACTTGGTGCAACAGGCAACAAGATAGGTCCGCCTGAAGGCGGTTATGCGACCCTTCACATCCACCATCTCAATCGACGAAGCACGACGCCGGCTGGATGCCACCGTCCGTCCGATTGAACGCCGCGAGCGCGTGGGCCTCGCCGAGGCTACCGGCCGCGTGGCCGCGGCCGATGTCACGTCAAAGGTTGACGTCCCGCCCTTCCCGCGATCGGCCATGGACGGTTATGCGGTCGTCGCTGCAGCCACGGCCAACGCGACACCCGAGGCGCCCGTGCGTCTGCGCCTCCTGGATCGCATCTACACCGGTCAGCCGTCGCGCGTGACGATTGCGAGCGGCGCCTGCGCAGAGATCGCGACCGGCGCGCCGCTGCCGTCAGGCGCCGACGCGGTGGTCATGGTCGAGCAGACCACGCCGGGTCGCGACGATGAGATTCAGATCCTCGCGGCCGCCGCGCCCGGGCAGCACATCAGCCGCCGGGGAGCGGACATCACCTCGGGCGACGTGGTTGTGCGGGCCGGTGACGTGCTGACGCCAAGCCGCGTCGGTGCGGTCGCGGCCATTGGCTGCGCGGATGTCGCGGTGTATGCGAAGCCTCGGGTTGCCATCCTCTCGACCGGGAACGAAGTGATCGAGCCCGGACGCCCGCTCGCGGCCGGACAGATTCACGACGTCAACCGGTTTACGCTCGGCGCCATCGTCGAAACGCATGG